>JABAOF010018829.1_pt1 | contig 11543 bp, 13 predicted proteins | sample 7062171 | NCBI WGS metagenome assembly JABAOF01 (sample SAMN14538628, study PRJNA623070) | marine sediment metagenome | biome: marine biome [ENVO:00000428]; feature: marine pelagic biome [ENVO:01000023]; material: deep marine sediment [ENVO:00002113] | place: India: Gulf of Khambhat ... | reverse complement strand
TTAAATATGGAGAGAGGGATAAGTGAAACTGTTCTCACTTCAGAATAATAAAAAGAAGGCTAAAGTGTGATATTTAGCCTTTAATTATTACTTGCTTTCACCAAGTATTTGACTATGAAGTTAGGCTTGTGTGAGTGTCAGTTCACTCTTTCAATTGGAAGGATTCGAGATGTCGAAAATCAGATTTGGAGCTAAGCTGAACATTCTACCGGAGTTCTGCGACGTACCCGACTATGAGAAGCTCAGGGACATACTCCTAGAATGTGAGGAGCTGGGCTACCACTCCGCCTGGGTTTTGGACCATCTCATCTGGGGGAGAGCCGGACCCCTCGAGTGCTGGACTACCCTCTCGGCCCTGGCCTCAGAGACAAGGAAGATCCACTTAGGTCCCTTAGTTACCTGTCACTCCTTCAGGCTTCCCTCGGTCTTGGCCAAGATGGGTGCAACCCTCGATGNNATACCCTTTCCCAAGCCATCTATCAGAATAGGCCAGATGAGGGAGGCGGTGATCATCATTAAGAAGATGTGGACAGAAAAGAGGCCCAGCTACGAAGGAAAGTACTACCAAATAAGGGAGGCGATTTGTGAGCCCAAGCCTGTTCAGAAGCCTCATCCCCCTATTTGGATCGGGGGTGTCGGAGAGAGACTGCTTTTAAGGGTGACTGCTGAGCTTGCAAATGTGAGCACCTTCATGGAAAATATCCCACCTGATAATTCGCTTGAGAAGTATAAGCACAAACTCGAGGTCCTGAGAAGACACTGCGAAGATGTTGGTAGGAACTACGATGACATAGTGAAGTCATGGCACGGAGATGTCCTAATCGCCAAGGATGAAGTGGAGCTGAAAAAGAAGGCCAAGAGGTTTTGGCCTAGAAACCTATCCCTCAAGGAGTACCTTGAGAGAAACATCACCGGGACTCCAGAGGAAGTCGTCGATAAGATATGGAAGTTTGTCGACATTGGGATAACCTATGTAATACCCAATATAGACACTCTCAGAGGGGACAACCAACTCTTCTCAGAGCACGTCATGGAGAACTTTCACTGAACTCAAGAAAGTAACAAATTTCCTAAACAGGGAAGTAACAAACTTATTATCAAAAGTATTTTAGTCTTTCGATATCGTGAATTTTTCGAGTCGCTTCAGGTCGGGCGATAACCGTGTAGATTATGATTTTAGACTTTTTTCGTTAGGGCAATGTGTTCGTAGATCATTGTAGTCATTCACTGTTTGAGCCTCCGAGGGTGACAAGGGTGACAAGGGTACTAAGGGTGGTTGGAAGGTTGGATATTTTAGAACTACCCTTAAATCAATGCTCTTTTAGTAGAGAGCCGAAGCCCTCGATGGGTTGATGTATTCCTGACTTCTTCAACGCCGCCCAAAAAGTGGATTGATTGCTGGTTATGACGGGTTTTCCAAGGTCTCTCTCCAACATGTCTATGATTTCGATGGACTGCCAGTTGGTGCAGCTGATGAAGATGCCGTCGGCTTCTGGGGAGTCTATCTTGCTCCCTCGGATGTAGGCGTCCTCCGGTCTCAGATGTCCTATTTCAAAGGCGTCGATGATGTCTAGCCCTTCGATGTCAGTGATCTCGAATCCCACGCTCTCCAGAAAACGCTTCTCCACTTGGTTCAACTCCTCTGCGTAGGGGGTTGTCACAGCCACCTTTTTCACTCTCAACACTTTTAAGGCCTGGATCACCGAGGATGCCACAGAGACCGAGGGGATTCCTGTCTGTTTAGTGATCTGTTCCAAGATGCCTCTGTCGTAGCTCTCTCCGCCGTGCATGCTTCCTGTGGAGCAGCCATAGACTATGATGTGGGTGTTCGCAGTCTTTAAAACCTTGGCTGCACGTTTCATGTCTTGATTCATGGCGAGTTCGGCTTTTTCCTTGTCCTCTTTCCGCTCGACCTTAGGCATATACATCCGAGATGTGTGAACTGAAACGCCTTCGGGGAGCATGTTGTGAAACTCCATTTCCATGACGGTATTTGTAGAGGGGATCATCAAACCGATTCGGGCACGCCAACCATGCATACCAAATCACCTGATCAGATCATAATCTAACAGTAAAGAAGTCATGCACTGAAAAATATGGTTTAGGGTTTTAAAAGGCCTGCTCAAATTAGAATGTAGATTTGAAAGGAGTTAGAAAATATGAAAATATTTAGGGAATATGAAATCAATGGAATTGAAACTCCTCCCCCTTATTCAAGAGTTCTAAAGATATTAGCTTCACCATGGACTATAGGTACCAAAAATCTCTGGTTGGCTGTTTCAAAAGTTAACGTTGGAGGGAGAAGCAACGCTCACTCCCATGAAAAAGAGGAAGAGATTTTTTACATTGTTTCAGGGAGAGGCAAAGTAATTGTAGGAGACGAGGAATGCAAGATAGATGCGGGGAGTTGTATCTATATACCAAAGAACACTGTGCATCAACTAATTAACACGGGTGACGAAACCCTAAAAGTTCTCGCCATTTGTTCTCCTCCATTCTCAGACGAAGAATTCAGAGCTACTCACAAAATTGAGAAGGAAAAGTAGCCAACTGATCAATTAGATCAGTATCTCAGGATATATCTGAGAGCCGCTGAACCATTATTCGTAGAAAAAGTCTCTGAAAGAGTTGTGGTCTTTTTCTACCATGTTATCTGGGGCGGTGACTTGGCCTCAATAAATTTGCAGTCTTCGAGGGCTTCGTGGTCGTGCTCCACTCCAGGTTTGATAAGCCAGGCGTGACCTTTCTCAAAGATGTGTTCTCTACCGGCGATGTTCATCTTCCTCCTACCCTCCAAGAGGATGAAGGCCGACTCGTGTTGATGTTTATGTAAACCTGCTTTTGCTCCCTTCTTCTCCTCCTCCCATAGAAGGAGCACATTCTCTCCATGGCACAACCTCTTTATTTTTATGTCTCCTGTGGCTGGGCTACCCTCTATAGCCTTTGGAACTTCCGGCACGATTTTTGAGGAATCAACCCACAATTTTATCACTACTCTGTCTGTGAACAACAGATGTTAATAAACATTGTCAAAAATAGATCCTTGTTGATACTTCTTACAGAGCTCCGCAGCTGGTCTACTTTGGGTAAAGGGTCCTCTCCTTCCGGTATAGCTGTGTGTATCTAGCTTTTAATATGGAATGCTTTTAGAAGTTATGGAGTAGAATACCAAAAGGTATCTCTAAAGGATACTGTAGAAAAAAATGAGTAGACCATGTCTGCTAAAAAATGTGTGTCATTGCTTATCTTTCTGTTTTTGGTAACGGTAACTTCAGTTCCACCAGCCTTATCTAAACATGTAGAAGAACCATATCCTCAACCGGAAAAAGTTATTGTCCTAATGCCAACTCCATCCAAATATGTTGACCCATACATTGAGAGGTTTAAGGAGTGGTATTTTGAAGGAACAGGGAAAAAAATTGAGGTTGAACACATTCAGGTAGGAGGTGTTAAACTCGTATCAAGGGTTGAAGAGCAGAAAGGAGAACCATATGAAGATGTTGTTATGAGTCTGAGGTATGAGGCATTTGAGCAGCTTAAGAGAAAAGACTATTTACAGCCTTATGTTAGCCCTAACGTGGAGTTCATACCCGAGAAGGTTCTTGGAGCTTTGGTTGGAAAAGATTCAGGCGGTTATTACACTGGCTTTAGTCTAGCAGCTTACGGTATTATGGTGAATAATGAAGTCCTTCAAGATGAGGGGTTGCCAACTCCAACAGGGTATGCCAACTTATCTCTAACAAAGGATTATAGGGGCTTCATCGTTATGGGTTCTCCGACAACAACTGAAATTGCTCATGGAAACATTGATGTGATATTATCTCACTATGGGTGGCTTCAAGGATGGAATGTGAGTATTCATTTAGCCTCTCTAATCGATCAATTCACTGTCACAACCGGGAAGGCAAGTAGTCTGACTGTTGAGGGGAAATATGCTGCTGTCCTCACAAAGAATACCTACTACAATGAATATGTTGAAGAAGGATATCCGGTTGAGTGGATCTGGCCTGAGGAAGGCACGCTGATATACATCTTATACATTGGGATGTTAGAAGGAGCAAGACACCCTGAAAATGCTAAATATTGGATAGATTGGGTGTTAAGTGAAGAAGGTCAACAAGCCTGGATTCAATGCCGCCATGAAACCGTAATTAGGTCCAACATAGAGTTGCCTCCAGGCATACCGAGTATAGAGGAGTTAAGCGCCGTTGCAAAAGTTGAACCAAACTACGATGAGGCAATAGTTGAAAAACGCTATGACCTAATAACCGCGTTATGGGCGGAGAAAATTACTGGATACCATCCAATGCTTCAAAAAAACTATGATAACCCAGAGATAATGGCTGGAGTTCTTAACGACTGGATAATCGAACCTATGCATGAGTCAGAAGTTGCCATAGCTGAGGCTCACGACGTAATAGCAGAAGCTAATGCATTATCGCTGACCGAGAGAGGACAGAGCCTCATAGAACAGGCCGAGACCCAGGTCACCGAAGCTCAGAGCCTACACGACGACTTTAAACATGAAGAAGCACGTGTTGCAGCGGAAGAAGCCTTAACTCTAGCTCTAAGCGCCAAGAGCTACGTGGTACAACCACCGGTTTGGCCTTACTACTTGGGAATGATCATAATAGGAACGGTAGCGACCATCGCAACATTCGGATACTTCTCATTTAGAAAGAAATATGAAGAACTGAAGGTGACTATCAACAAACGTGAAGTGTCATCTGCTTTGGAAAAGCTAGAAGAAGGAGAGTTCTTTAAGTCGCTCCTAAAACAGTTAGAAAGAGAGAAATAAATTTCATCAGTTGACGATTTTCCAACCTAATTGGATTTTCCTTCTCTTTCCTTTCTTAGTTGAGTCCATAGAATTCCATCACGTTGACTTTACCCGGAACCTCTTTGCGTCGGTCCACATATAGTTATTATTGAAATGAATTTCATAGATTCTTGACTAAAAGTTTAGAGGGAGTGAAGTGTCTCCGACGCTACCGCACATAGACCAGATCGTGATCATCCTGTTGTTCGGTGTCGTGGGAGCTAAGCTTGCAGATCTCTTCGACCTTCCGATAATCATTCCACTACTCTTCAGTGGCTTTCTGTTGGGGCCTGAGGGACTCGGCTTGTTCGATCCGACGAGTTTAGGCCTCTCACTGGCAACCTTGGCTACCTTACTTATCCCGCTAATACTGTTCAATGAGGGGTTGCATATAGGGATATCCTCTCTCAACAGGTTCAGGCGCCCCGTCTTCCTCCTTGCTACTGTGGGCGTAGTAGTCACTATGCTAGGGGTGGGTGTGATCGCCTACTATGTTTTAGGAATGTCTCTTATCAGCTCCCTTCTGCTGGGCGCCATCCTAGCAGCCACGGATCCTGGAGCGGTTCACGCCATAGCTAAGAGCCTGGGGATTGAAGAGAAGATCTCCACTATTGTGGAGGGGGAGTCCGCCTTCAATGACGCCTCATCCATTGTCTTAACTACCGTCCTGTTGGGGGCTGCCCTTGGGGAGGGGTTACAGGTGGGAGCGGCTTTGATGGAGTTTGTTTGGCTGTTCTTTGGTGGCATTATCCTTGGCGGTTTCTTCGCGATGGTGGCAGCCACCTTAATCAAAACCTTTGAGGTTCAGGTGTACGCGGTCTCCTTCTCTCTGGCCATCTTCCTGGTGGTGTTCTCCACGGCTGAGGCTTTGGGCTTTAGCGGCATAACTGCGGTGGTGGCTGCAGCCATCATATTCGGCAACGAGTTGAGATCTGAGGGCTTCCGGATCACGGAGCGAAACAGAGTCTACGAGTTTTGGAGACATATCCTCTTCCTAGCCCAGAGCATCATCTTCTTGGTGCTGGGTGCTGGGATATCGTATTCGGTCTTCGCCGCGGGCTGGTTGGAGGCTCTGATAATTGTGGTCGCCCTCTTCTTTGTGGCACGTCCGGCTGCCGTCTTCGTCTCAACCCTACGCTATGGGGATCTCAGCCGGCGTGAGCGATGGTTTGTGTCATGGGTGGGGGCTAAAGGCGCCATCTCAGCTGCTTTAGCCTCTCTAGTGGTGGGGGCGGGGATTCCAGGTGCCATGAGGATATTCAACATCGTTCTCGTCGCCGTGGTCGTGTCACTCTTGATCGTTAGTTTCACCGCCGGTAGGATGGCGCTTCGAACCCTGGATATGGAGAAGTCTCCTCCAATAATGGATGAATATTTTAAGGTGTTGTCGGAGTATACAACCATCAGAGATGGGATACTTGAGTTTGATCAGAGATTCCAAGATAGGGAAATGGATGTTGAAACACTGCGAGATATGAGAGAGGAGTTTAAACAGACGATGATGGACCTAGAGGAGATAATTAAATTCTTTGAAGAAAACCAAGAAGACCAACAGAATCACTTAGAATAACCTATTTTCCTAATCTACAGACTATGGGTTTTAGATTTTGATTGTATTGGGAGAGGTTTAACTAGTTGGATAAGGAAATTTTGGAGTCTAAATTCTTGGGATCCTTAGTCGGGACAGCGGTAGGAGATGCCTTAGGCATGCCGGTGGAGGGCTGGAGTCTGGATCAGATTGAGTCTAGGTATGGTGAGATTCGAGAGATGCTGGATGGACGTCTCCCAGCGGGTCATTACACGGACGACACGGAGATGATGATAGGAGTAGCGGAATCACTAATAGAGAATAGGGGTTTTGATGGAGAGCGTATGGCACAGAGATTTATCAACAATTATAATGCTTATCGCGGCTACGGATTCGGGCCTAGTAGAGTCTTTTCATGGATAAAATCTGGGGAGGCATGGAATAAAGCCAGCGAGAGATTGTTTGACTCGGGCTCCTACGGGAATGGGGGGGCCATGAGGATCTCCCCAATAGGCTTATACTATTGTGAGGATCCCGAGAAGTTACGGTCAATAGCTAATCAAGCCAGCCAAATCACCCATGCACATGAATTGGGAAAGGAAGGCGCGACTCTGCAGGCGTATGCAGTGGCCTTGGCTGTAAACAATGATCCTCACTCCTCTCCTTTGGTGCCGTGCTCCTACCTAAGGAGGATGATCGAATTCACAGAGAACGCTGTTTATAAGCGAAAATTGAAATGTGTGGAGATGCTGCTAGGAGAGAGAACTGATAGATCGAGGGTTGTTGCAGAGCTGGGAAACGGCATCGAGGCCTTCAACTCGGTTCCCACTGCCATCTACTCCTTCCTATCACATCCAGATAGTTTTGAAGAGGCTGTTGTCTATGCTGTTGGGTTGGGAGGAGACACAGACACCCTAGGAGCGATGACAGGTGCAGTCAGCGGAGCCTATCACGGAATCGATTCTATACCTGATAGATGGAGAAACAGGTTGGAGAACCTGGCATATCTGAAAGAGTTAGCCGGAAAGCTGTGGCACCTTAAAAAAGAGATATACCACCAACAAGAGACTACTCGAAGACTTCAATGTAAAAAGGTTTTAAAAAGGGGATTTAGGAAGACACACCCTAATTAATCATCTGGAAGAAAAGCTTTGGTGTGTTTCCTAAACTCCTCTCTATGTGGGTATTGCTATTATTTCTTTGACTTTCATGTCGAATATTCGCTTCGAGTTTGCTGGTTTGATGACTAACGCTGTATCGGCTCCTTTGCTGGATCCTGCTATTGCAACAACGTTGGAATCAGCTGATATTAGTCCGGCGTCAGCTGCCATTGCGACGATTTCAACGGCGACTTTTGTGCCCTCGCCGAAGAATCTTAGTGTTTGAGCTATGATTTCAGTTGGGTAAGCAGTGCCGAACTTGTCTCTGATCGCCCTGTCAACACCTGCAAACAGGTGTGGGCAGGTGAGGACTTTGCCGCCATTTCCCTCGATTATTTTTCTTTTTTCGTTACTCAACTCTTGGAATCCTGCTTCCCTCCAGCCTGTGGCATGTGTAACCACGACTACGTTGCATCCCCTAAAGACTTCGGTGGCCTTAACTGCTGTGTCGCCCCTCGTCGAAGCCACTACGACCTCCTTGATGCCGAGTTCGTCGGCTCTCTCTCGAGCCATTCTCAGGGTTTCATCCGTGTTTTCGAGTCCCGGACTTTTAAAATACGTGATTCTTTTCTGAGTCGCCATATACAACACCCTAAATTAGTAAATAAAAAATAGTTTACATAATTAAATGTGAATATTCCTGATTGGCTTAGACTCGCTGGCCTATTGGACATGCTGGCATATTCCACATCTCAGAATATGTTGATGGGGCATATTAGCGATATGTCTGGCATAATAGCGATATCTCTGCCTCGGGTTTACGACAAGAGGGCTCTGGGCGGCCTTGTTTCGGGGAGCGGAGGAAGTTTCCAACTGAAGTTTATTTCACGCCCACATGTATGGCAACTACTCCGAAAGTCATATGTTTGAAGGACACACTTCGGAATCCAGCGTTCAACAACATGTCTGCAATTTCCTTTGCTGAGGGAAAATTCTTCGCTGATATTCCGAGGTAACGGTAGGCACCTTTATGTCCTGCCACGAGCCAGCCGACAAGAGGCACGACACCGATGAGGTATAGGTGATAGAGAAATCTCAAAGGGCGGAATCTTGGTTGACTAGTCTCTACACACACGAACTTTCCTCGGGGGCGTAGTGTTCTTAAAGCCTCTCTTAGACATGTCTTCGCCTTGGGGTTCCTGTAGACTAAGTTGCGAAAGGAGAATGAGATACCTATTCGGTCAATAGAGTCATCTTTAAAAGGCAGGTGCGCTGCATCTGCAAGGATGAAACTTATGTCGTGTGTAAATTGATCTCTCTTTTGCCTTTCCGCGTGTTTTTTGCTTATCGCCCTTCTTAGCATCGCCTTGCTAAAGTCAAGTCCAAGTACGGAAGCCTCTGGGGCAACATGCTTTGAGATATGTAAAGCAAGATCGCCAGTACCGCAACACAGGTCAACTACGACCATACTAGATNNTTTTCAAGCAGAAGACGGCATACTAGATGCACACTCTTTGGAACAGGTCTTTCGCCAAACCTCATCAAGTCCCCAGGTCAGCAAGTGATTGAGCAAGTCATATTTTTTCACCACACTGGCAAACATATGTCTGAGCGACATTTGTCTAAATACGCTCTATGCATCTGGCTTGAATGTTTACGAAATATCTTCTATCGCTCAGCTCTTTGAGAGGCACCCACTCTTGCTCCGCTATGTTGCTTGTTCTTTCCCACAGTGAGGACAGAAACCGGCGTCTTGAGGCATCGATTGGCCGCAATGCACGCAGAATCTTGCCGTGGGTGTAGGGGGTATGGCTGTGGGTTTCCAGCTTAGGGCTAATGCTCCTCCTACTATTCCAAGGATCAGACCTACTCCGAAACCCGCCCATGCGCCGACGACGCTGAGGATCGAGAAAACCAATATGAGGGTGCCCCAGGCTGTATGCTGTTCGGGTTTAGAGTTCAACATTGCAGCCGCATAGATGACGATGACGCCAGAGGCAAGACCTATAATGCTCAAGACAGCTCCTAATCCAGCCCACCACCCCATCATGCCGGACCATTCATCCCTCATCATGCCTCTCATCATCTCAGGCCATCCACCGAATATCCTAGTCATAAAAGCGGTGAAAACCAAGCTGACGATGCCTCCCAACAAAATCAAGATTCCAGCGATGAGCGACAGAATAAACGCCGTTGTCGGCTTTTCCTCGGCTTTCAAAATCCCACCTCCTGAAATATGTATTCTTGAATCCTAATAAAAGATTCCTCCTCCTCGTCAACTAAACAGCTTCTGTAAACAAAGTTTGCGTGCTCCTATGAGTTCTCTATCAGCGATAGATCAGATCTTCTCTATTGGTTGACGGATTATGGTTTTCCAACGTTCTGGGGGCGCTCTTCTTGGGTCCGACATGTAGATCTCGTGATGGAGACCTCTGATCGTGTAGCCGTTTTCCTTGATGAAGTTATGCAGTTTCTGGATTGTAGGTCCCTCCTCTGAGTAGGAACCTATGNNNNCTGATCATGGATTTCCAGTTCCATTCATCTGGAGGAGGAGCATCAGCGATATTGGTTATGTTAGGGTCATCCCACCACCAAAGCCCCTCTAGAGTCATGACAGTGAAGTCTCTGCCCTCAGCTTTAGACTTAAACTTGAGAGTGTAGGCCATAGAGTAGAGAGCATCTAGAGCAGTCTTGTAAGCTGGCCCACCAGGCGCTCCGCGGCCGGTTATGGTAATGAACTTGCCTTCTGGAACGTCTATTATGCTAGGCTTCTTAGCGCTGGCTCTGTAGAACTCCTTCAGCTCCTTCTTAAGATCAAGTTTACTCATGATCAAGTCTAGGGAAAAGTGGACTAAAATAAATTTCCTGTCGTACATTTGGTCTCTCTAGAATTTACTCCCACCTTCTTAATGGTTGACATTCTACACACTTTTTGTATCTAGATGCTTCCTTTCAGCCATGTTTTGGCAGTCTCGTAGCAGAAGGTTAGGGCTGAAGCAAAGATTACAACTACGGAGAAGAAGTATCCACTCGTCAAGGTTTCCGGCCTGAAAACTAGGAGTTCTAGGATAAAAGCTGATATGAAGAAGATGGAGTAGAAGAAGTATCGAGGAATGAGCATATGACTAAGCCTGACTACACTACGCAGAAAAACCTTATCTACTACATAATCTCCTCTATCTCGTCTCAGTAAACCTGCATCCTCCAACTTTGTAAAATGGTAGACGGCGAGGGATGGACTGCTCAATCCTAGTCCCCTTTGAACTTCACGAGTGCCTACGGGTCTACCTTGTTTGAGAACATATCTATATACCTTGAGGGTTAAACCCTTCAGTACATCTTCGACTTCTTCAGACATAGCAATCCCTTCTTCCAGAATACACTAAATGACTAATCCGATAAACGGTAGTTGTTCAAAACATTTGAACACTGTTCAAATCTTTAGAATTAAAAGGATTTGAGATGTCCATATGTGTGGTGAGGAATACGAGCGAGTATAAGAAAGAGATTGTTGCAGCAGCGGTTTTAGCAGTCTTGACAGTTGTAGCACTAGGCGGATTTAGCAGCATCTTATTTCCACCTACCCCTATGCCCACTTCAACACCAACACCTACCGTCACACCAACCCCTACACCTCCTCCACCGCCGACCCCCACCCCTAAGCCTACTCCTACACCCGCTCCAACTCCGATCCCCAAACCTACACCCCCACCAACTCCCATGCCTACTCCTACTCCTGTTCCACAAACCAATCAGCTTAAAACCTTCACTTCCCAGGAGGAGCTGGAAAACTTCATCGCTGAAGGTCTTAAAAAGGCTGAGGAGGAGAACTTGCTTGACTTCTTTATTCTGCGTAAAGGAGGGATTACGTCACCGATCCCTGCTCCGGTCCCGGCTCCTTCTACTGCTGAGGGTGTCACAGAATATTCCACGACAAATATTCAGGTCGCAGGTGTTGATGAGGCTGACATTGTCAAGACTGATGGTGAATTTATCTATGTAGCCTCTAATAATAGGTTTCTAATAGTTGAAGCTTTTCCGCCAAAGGACATGAAGGTTATCTCGGCTACGCTGGTTAAGGGTAGGATTATTGGAT
>JABAOF010000009.1_pt1 | contig 11544 bp, 14 predicted proteins | sample 7062171 | NCBI WGS metagenome assembly JABAOF01 (sample SAMN14538628, study PRJNA623070) | marine sediment metagenome | biome: marine biome [ENVO:00000428]; feature: marine pelagic biome [ENVO:01000023]; material: deep marine sediment [ENVO:00002113] | place: India: Gulf of Khambhat ... | reverse complement strand
AGGTCATTCTCTCGGATGGCAATAGCTTAAACAAGGAACTCGTCTACGTCGGCTTGGCATGGTGGTATCGCCGATATGCACCAGATGACCGGACCTTAAAAGCACTGGAAGCTGGAGCCAGGGAGGCCAAGCGGGGCTTGTGGGCGGAGAAAAATCCCGTGCCGCCCTAGGAATGGAGGAAAGGTGAACGGCATAGGAAATGAGGAGGAGGGTTAAATGGCACAGAAACCTAAGGCTCCTGAGTGGCTGTTCGACAGAATCGATGAGGCATCAAAAAATACCCGAAAAATATATTTTCTCTATATGGGCCTCCTTGCCTACTGTGCCCTCACAATAGTCAGCACTTCGGATCGGCAAATCATTCTCAATGAAACCGCGACTCTCCCAATTTTAAGACTTGACGTCCCGCTGAATGGCTTTTTCATCCTAGGTCCGTTGATAGCAATATTGGTATTCATTTATTTCCAACTTTACCTTCACAGACTAAAGGGTTTGATTGTTGATCTGAGAACCAATTATGCCTCGATAGAGAAAAGACGCCTCTATCCCTGGATGATAAATATTGCTGAAGACCCTGAACCAGGTGCTATAGGGACATTACAAAGAATAATCGTAAGTTTCTCTATATGGACTTCACTGACATTAGTCTTAATTCTGTTTGCCCTTTGGTATGTTAAAAAACATGAGCCGATTTGGTCTTATGTCGTGGGATCAGCACCAATTGTGGGATGCATGATAACATTCTGGTTTTGGTTGCGCTATGAACCAGGGAAATTGCGAAAATCAACTTGGAGGAAGGTTTTCAGTTACGTTGGATTCTCTTTTGTAATCTCTTTCGAGTTATGGCTATTTTTGTTCCTGATCCCTTGGGCGAGAGAGGGTGGAAAATATGAATGGATACGTCCTCTTATCTGTATCAATTTGAACTATCAAAATTTGGTGAATGAACCAAAAAAAGATTATGAAGGCCTTTTTTGGGGGAATTTCAATAAAGCCCGCTTAGAAGGGGCAAGACTAATCCATTCAGTCCTCGAGCGAGCTGATCTTGAAAATGCAAATCTTATCAATGCCAAGCTGAGTTTTGCCATTCTTAAGAATGCCAACCTCTACAAAGCTAACCTTCAGGGAGCCACACTCTGGAGAGCCAATCTTGAGAAAGCCCAACTCTTGGAAGCCAACCTTCAGGAAGCCTCACTCTATGGAGCCAACCTTCAGCGAGCCGACCTCAACCAAGCCAACCTTCAGGAAGCCTCCCTCTCAGAAGCCAACCTTCAGAAAGCCAACCTCAGGAGAGCTAACCTTCAGAAAGCCGACCTCAAGGAAGCTAACCTTCAAGGAGCGGAAAATATAACAGTTGAACAGCTTTCCAAGGTGAAAACACTCTATGAAGCGAAATTAGATTCTGAACTAATGGAACAAGTAAAGCAAAAATATCCCCATCTTCTGGAGGAGCCTAAACCTAAGAAATAATTCAGGAGCAACCTATAGCAACACCACTCGACCCAAAAGAAATCGTCACCGTCCAGGAATTAGCCATCTCCAACATGCTTGAGATTGAGGATGAGGCAGTTCTTGCCGGAGGATGGATTTATAACTAAAGACCAATTTATGGTCAGGGGAATTATCAAATGAATTGGGTAAAAAGATTTTGGTTTTATTACGGCTGTCTTTCTCGTTTGGAAAGAATCGTTATCGAGGCCAAAGAACCACAAGACAAAGAAAAAAGAGATCAACTGATATTAGATATCGTCAGGGAAAATAAACTAGAAGGTAGACCAACTGTTCTTTCGAAGTGTTGGTGGATGTGGGGAATGATATTAACTATCAGTTTGTTTTCATGGGCATTGCTTAAAAACTATATTCGAGAAAACACAGAGGGGGGAGTATTAGAAAGTATATTCCCTTTTTTCATAATAGTCGGTGCTTCATATTTACTTGGTGCCGCATTCAGAGATTTTTGGCTGAACGATTTTTCTTCTTGCCGAAAACACGACACTCGATTGGTTTGTCCCAAATGTCAAGAAGAACTAATGGCCAAGCTTAAGAAGCTGGATAGGGAGATGAAGGAGAGGGGGGTAGGTAAGGTTCCAAAAGTAAAGTAAAAAGGTCGCGTCCTGGAGCAAATATGGAAGCCGAGGGGCGTTTTTAACCCTTTCAGTGCCAACAAGGTTTGACTTATTCCTTGAACGGTAGTATTAAGAAACAGAGAACAGGAACCTGAAATTCTCTTGGTATCGGCAGACAAGGCCGGGAGTCCAATTCGCTATGCTATTTGGATGACCGGCTTTTTTTGTCAGGGGGATGAATCCTGAAAAAACTGACCATTGAAGAAATGCACCGACTCGCCAAAACGCGAGGCGGCAAGTGTTTGTCTGATAATTACATCAATGCACGGGCGAAACTCTTTTGGGAATGCGCGGAAGGCCATCAGTGGGAAGCAACACCGGATAGTATCAAAAGAGGCTCCTGGTGCAAAGTTTGCGGGTTTAGACAAAGTGGCGAGATAAGAAAGCTTGGCATCGGAGAAATGTACCGGCTTGCCAAAAGTCGAGGTGGGAAATGCCTGTCAGATGCCTACGTCAATGGGGCGGTGAAGCTTTTGTGGGAATGCTCTGAAGGACATCAGTGGGAGGCTACACCACATAGCGTCAAAAGAGGCAAGTGGTGTCCCAAATGCTCATCTGGACTTGGAGAGAGGATTTGTAGGGAGTTATTTGAGCAGATTTTTGGAAACCAATTTCCCAAAAGCTACCCGAAGTGGTTGGTCAATAGAAAAGGAAACAAGATGGAGCTTGATGGATACTGTCAGGCCTTCGGACTTGCTTTTGAACACCACGGCGAACACCACTATTCGACCAAAGCCCACTTTGCGAGGTCTGAAAAGGTTTTACGCGAAAGGCAGGAAGACGATAGGCTAAAAAGGGAGTTATGCTCAGACCACGGAATCGTCTTGATAGAGATTCCTGAGATACCTACCCGACTTCCCATAGACCAAATCAAACCATTCGTAAAAGACAGATGCCAACGGAATGGAATATCTTTACCCGATGATTTTGATACCAAGAAAATTAATCTGAAGCACGCGTACGCCACATCTGGTTCTAGGCAGGCCCTAAAAGAAGCCCAAGCGATTGCCAAAAGTCGAGGTGGCAAACGCCTCTCGACTGTTTATGTTAGTGCTCGTCAAAAGCTTGTATGGCAGTGTTCCCTTGGGCATCGTTGGAAAGCTACCCTGGAAAAAATTAAGATAGGGAGATGGTGTCCTAAGTGTGCTAAGAAAATGAGGTTAACAATTGAGGAAATGCGCCAGATTGCCAAAGAACGTGGCGGTGAATGTTTGTCGGATACCTATGTCAATAATCATACGAATCTTTGGTGGAAATGTGCAGGGGGATATAAATGGGAAGCAACACCGATGAGTATCAGAAGAGGCTCCTGGTGTCCTCATTGTGCTGGTAACGTTAAACACACAATTGAGGACATGCGTCTCTTCGCAGAATCAATGGGTGGCAAATGTCTCTCTACTATCTACATAAATGCTCACCACAAGCTCAAGTGGCAATGTGCAAAAGGCCATTTATGGGAAGCTTCTTACAATAAAGCCAAACCCAGGTGGTGTTCTAAGTGTGCTCACATGCGCAAGAAGTCAACAGTTGCTAAAAAGACGGAGGCAACCCCGACTAATGGACGTATGTAGTAGTCAACAACCGGCGGACCCGCTGATTGGAAGGAAGTCTCGGCAATTTGGTGAAGCTGGCCGTTTTGTTTAAAGGAGGATGTGGACTGTGTGATACCCATTTTTGAGAGTCAATAAAAGAATTAAGTTAGGGGTGCTTTAGTGCCACAATATCAGCTTCACTTTTGGGTGCCTCTCATTAATTTTTATTCCGAGAGGCAGCCAATTAGACTTAGGGGAAACCTGAGCATAAGTGTGGCTTCGGACTACGAAAAGCAGCTCTTATCAGAGCTGAAGAGTAAATGGAGCAATATCAGATTTTCCGATTTTCTCTTACGTCTAACCTTGGAAAAGGACGAGCCTGAAAGTAAACCACACGTTTATTTACCAGATGCACGTGCAGAAATTGAAAAAGCAATTACCATATTTCGATTATTCAGAGCACAACCTGTAGGATTCAACGCTATCATCCAGCGATATAACGAAGATGTTTCCTATGCTTATTCTGCTATCCAATTGTTGCATTATATGCTTTGGGCTCCTCCAGATTCAACGCTTTCCAGGGAGATATATGAACTGCAGGAAAATGAGGTTAAAGAGTTCGCATCCTTTTTCAGGGAATACGATCTTCCCACCATGTCCAACCTTGGGTTAGCGATAGGTTATTTCAATAAGAGCTATATAGAACCGTACACACCCAGGGATTCCGTTTTGGATATAATGATTTGCCTAGAAAATCTATTTCTGAGAGGAACACACCAAGAGTTGAGTTACAAATTAGCCATGAGGATGGCCCATCTCTTGGGAGGGAATGTTGACGAAAGAAGCAGCATATTCCAATTTGTCAACGAGGCCTATAGCCTAAGAAGTAAAATCGTTCACGGCGGTGACATAAGAAACTTGAGTGAGGAGTATCTCTTTCGTATCAGGGATCTTGCAAGGAAATCGATAAGGTATCTTCTGAAGCATATTAGTTTATGGTCTGGAACAGAGCTAGACAAACTGGTCTTACATAATATTCTTTGCCCTAACCATTGAGTCGAATGGATGCGGTGAACCGCGTCACTGAACTCCAGCATTTGGCTCCAAGCCTATCGCTGGAGAGACTGTTGGTAATTATCGAGCGGGTGAACGATCTCCTCACGAAAACCCAAGACTGAGCTGAGTGGTAGCCAAAAGAATGACATCATTGGACCATCGGTTAGATCCGGCGCACCGAATCTTCGGAGTTGACTTCAGCGGAGCCGCGGATGCGGGGAAAAAAATCTGGATCGCACGGGGTAGGCTTGAAAGGGGAAAGCTCTGGATCCAAGACTGCTTCAAAGGAGAGGCCCTCCCGGGTTCAGGGAGAGAGCGTGATCGCTGTCTGGCGGCCTTGGGGAATTTCATCAAGCAAAGATCGAACGCGGCCTTCGGACTTGACTTTCCCTTTGGATTACCAGAGTCCCTCGTTGAGGATGGAACGTGGGAGGAGTTTATCACCCGATTCCCGAGCCGCTATGAAAGCCCTGAACAATTCCGCGAAGTCTGCCGCCTTGCTGCTCACGGAAAGGAGCTGAAAAGGGCAACCGACCTCCAGAGTAAGACGCCTTTTGCTCCTTATAACATACGGCTCTACCGCCAGACGTATTTTGGGATGTCGCGGATACTGAGCCCCCTGGTACGTGACGGTTTCGCGTGCGTCCTGCCCATGCAGATGGCTGCTATTGGAAAGCCATGGATTCTTGAGGTCTGCCCTGCCTCGAGGTTGAAGCGAATGGGCCTCTACCTTTCGTACAAGGGCCGGACGACTCAATCCAGGGAGGCCAGGATGCGCCTGGTCGATGAAATCCAGGAAATGGAACTCCTAGACGAGCTGGATGAGGGTATGCGGAAACTGGTAGTGGACGATGCAGGCGGAGACGCACTGGACAGTGTCATTGCAGCTGTTGCCACCGCTCATGCTATCCGAAATCAGAACTCAGCCCCAGTGGGACAGGACGATCCATACAGTATTGAGGGGTATGTGTACGTCTAGATCCCCCCTAGAAATTGACCCAGAGCCTGGTTATCCAATGTTTCTATCGCAATTCGATGGTTCTGGCCAGAGTGGTGACCTTCGAATACCGCCTGTATTCTGGATCGTCCAACTCGTCAACTTCGGCCTTGCTCTTTCCGGGCAACCAATGGGAATAGGTGTCTAAGGTTAGCTTAACGGAATGGTGGCCGAGCTGATTTGAAGTGTCCAGGATGCTGTCACCCTTTGCAATTCTCAGCGTGGCGTAAGTGTGTCTCAGGTCGTGTACCCTGATTTTCCTGAGACCGGCCTTTTTGAGGGCGTTGTTGAAAACCCTTCGTCGCCAATTGTTGAGGTCGATGAAGCCATTCTTCTCGTTGGTGAAGAGATACTCGGGCGGTCCTCCTAAGCCGAGTCTCATTCCCTTTTTGTTGTTCTCGGCTATCTGCACGTTGAGAGCGTCCGCAAGATGAGGGGTCATATCCACACGGCGAGACTTTCCGCTTTTGGGCGTCTCGATCCTCCCCCTGGATAGGCCCCTTTGCACGTTGATAAATCGCCCGTTAAAGTCAATATCCCCTAGTTGCAGGGCCAGGGCCTCTCCCACCCTCATCCCGGTCCTTATCAGTAAGAGAAATAAGGCGTAATGCTCGGGGAGATGGGCCTCTACCGCATCCATGAGGAGCTTGCATTCCTCCCTGGTGAGCGGGTTTATATCTTCCTTGTGTTCTTTCCTGCCGATCTTATTGCCCAGGTTCCGGGCGGGATTCTGCGAAATAACCTCATACTCCACGGCCTTGTTGAGCACGTTTGAAATGACGTTTCTCATGTGCGTTACCGTGCTTTTAGCATAGCCACTATTGCTCTTCTCGGCGAGGAAATCCCTTATCTTGCCCTTAGTGATTTCGCTTAACTTGAGACTTCCAAAAACAGGAAGCACATGATTGCTCAGAATCTCTCGGTAATCGCTCAGGGTTGATTCCTTTAATTCCGCCACGGCGGAAACGTTGATCCACGATTCAGCATATTCCTTGAACGTAGACTCCTCCTTATTGCCCTCAAACCCGAACTCGCCGAGTTGGAGCTTTGCCCGGATCTGACTTGCCACGGTCTGCGCTGCGGCTTTATCCCCGATCATCCTGGACGTTCTCTTTCCGTTATGGGAGATAAAGATCCACCACGGCTTACCCCTTCCTTTTGTCTTTTGTCTGACCGTTACTCCCATAGTTGCCTCCTCCTATTTAAAAGGAAATGCCCAAGATTCCTCTCTGGTGGCATCCAACCAGCCCCACGCCTCGCAACGTGGGGTATCTTGGGCAATTTCGATTCTTTTTCATGGGGTGCCTTTTTAGAGGGTGACAAGCTGCTGTGCTTTGTATATCATTAGTTCATCAAAGCAGATCAAAAAGTCAAGTAAAAAAAATTCGCAATTTTGAAAATAATCTGATATTAAGAGGGGGATGAAGATCATGGTTGGATTCAGAGCTACGCGGGCGTTTAAGAAATTCCTCCAGGATGTGGCCAAGAAGGAAAACCGCTCCCTGAGCAATTTCATTGTCAACGCTCTTTTGGTCTATATCAAAAATCACCACGGTATGACCTGGGATCTTGACAAGGATAAGAAATAACCCTTATTTCCCTTCGTCTCCTGATACCCTGCGGAGTTCATAGCCTGCCTTCTTAAAAGCCGATTCCATAGCATCGAGTCTATCCATCCTGGCCTTTCGTTCCCGGTTGTGCCATCTGCTCTTATGTAGTCGGCTGCAAAATCTTTTTTCGCGCCTTCCACTAATAGGCATTCCACATTCCAGGCAAAAGCGGTCCATAATCTATCTCTAGGAAGGGATTAAACCTACTTATTTCCTTCTCTGCACGATTCTTAAGTATCTCCTAATGCTTCCCCTATCCAGGATTCAGCACAGGGCAAATATGAGCGTTATTCATCAGCGAAAGGATCGTAATCCATCAAGGCCGTTTTTTGTAACTTATCTCGGGGAATTTCGGGACCATGAACTTCGAGCGCTGCCAACGCATAACCCAAAGCAGCTATTGCCGGCCATTGGTCTACTAATCCCTTAACTTTCTCAGACGGGAGTGCGGATAGATAACTAGGAAACTGGCTCTCTGGACCGAAATAAAGATTTCTTGGTTTGGTTAATTGCTTCTTTATGATATGAGCATAATATGTGAGATTGTCTGGTTCATCACACTTCGGTGCATAGAGAATATGAACTAGTGCCCCCTGTTTCTTATTTTGCTCATCGTTGAATTGACGAATGAGAGCCATCATGTTCTCATGAGAACGGTTTCCCCATATGCCTTCAAGCCAGTGAAATCTTTGTGCTTCAATAACTTTCCGAAATATCCCTTCTATTTGGTCATCTTCTTTTTCATAGATTACTGTTAATCTCCTTTTTCCTGGACCGGGAATTTCGGCAAAGTCCTCCGCCACGACCACAATGAAACCGGGCTTTTCCTTGAAAGGCCATCCCATTCCCCCAACTACACGCCGATATTCATCCCCCGTTTCTTCGTTGCGGTAATAAAATCCCTCACCGCTTCGATCTAGTTTTTTCTCAATCATGATATCCTCCTTAAAAAATGGTTTAGGTTTAGCGTATCATACTCTACGAGAGATCACAGCCACCGAAAAAAGACTCCTTCATTGATTGTCGGCACATGACCTCGTAATTATAGGCATGTCTAAAATGGTCGTCTTTTAATCGGACGTAAACATACCGCTTAGAGCCGGTTTCCTCGTCTTCTTCCAATTTCTTCGCCATGTTGTGAAGATGCCTTGCAAACTCCCGGACGATCTCACACTCTTTGGGAAAAATGATCTGACCAGCCAGGATTTCATTATGAGAAGCATCAAGGCTTTCAGTCCTGTTGCACTTAACCGTCAAGTCTCGTTCATTCCATAAATATCGACCTTTTTGACCTTCCTGGTAGAAATTCAAGAAAACCCTTCCTCTGAATCTTTCGGCGAAGGCTCGGGCGTTCCGCTGTTCCGGCAAGCCGTCAACTATACACCGGGAAACGTTGAAATTTTTCATCAGTCGGTCTAGTTCCTCCCAATCCTTGTAAATGCCCAGGTGAATGATCTTCCCTGCCTTCACGGGATGTCTTCTGCCGATCACTACATGAAGATCCTTTCCCTGGTCCACGCCCATGAAACAAGGCCCCGGCGAACTCGAGACAATCCCCTCATTTCCACACAAAGCTAAAGCCTCTTCCACGGTGACCCGGTGTGAACTTTCAACGTATGCGATTCCGATCTTGAGGTTCCAAAAATCCTGAAGGTTTTTGGTCGTGCGGTATTGATGAAGGATCTCGGCTGGATTGACAAAATGGGATAAAAGTTGGGAAAATTGATACCCTCTTTTATCCGTCACCCGTGGTTTTTTTGCAACCCATTCACCTACTGATGGATTCAATTCTGATTTGCAGCGCTGGCAACCTCGGATTACTTTTCCCTGGACCTCTAAAAGGCACCCGGGGAAAGTATCGACGAGAGAAGTCCATTCCCCACAATGATGACATTTCAAAAGAAAATAACGCTGATCCGTTTGTTGAAAGGCCGCATCCACGCCGTAATCCGGCAAGCTAGGGTTGGAGAGCTTCAAAACTTGCTTTATTTCTGAATGGCTCATTCTCTCCATGGCCTTGTCCAGCGCATCCTGTGGAGCTTCATCCAGTTCGTCCGCAACGACAAACGAACAGGGTACACTTTTCAAACCGGCGCGGGACCGCATGCCTCTTAGATATAAAAAGGCGCTGCCTATCTGCTTGATACCCGCGGCATCGGTATCCTTTAACCAGGAACCGATTGTGTTGGGGTTATTTTCGATAAGAGGAGTGATTCTGGACTTGGAGAAATCTAGGGCGTCAGAGCGGTTAGGGAACAAGTACAGGATACCGATAAACCCTTTCCATCTAGCCCCGAATAATGCCCTATTGATAGCATAAGTTGTCCAGCCACCTTGCGCGGCCTTGAGAATGGTCATATCAGAATGATCATCTTCATAGGGAAGCCGGAGATATTCGTGTCGATAGAAGCTGAAAGGTTTCCCGTCTAGGATGATCGGTGTTCCCTCGGCCCATTCAGCCAAACTACTCGGCCTTGGCTCGCTATCATAACCCAGACCAGCCGCTAGATCCTGCAAGATTACCCCGCCGAGCGAGTTCGATTGCAATTTTTTGTCTAACATCCGCTGGTGCATATTCCCTTATAACTCCTTTGATTATCTCGACGGCCTCCAAAACGTCCTTAACCGATCCAAGATCCCGCATCATTGACCAAGCAAACTCAATTTGATGCCTCAATTCCGCATTGTGGGCGCGGATCTCGGAGAAATATTTCAGCTTGGCCTCATCGTCTTTACTATTTTCTAAAGCCTTTAGGTTTGCCTCCAAACCATTAAGCTGATTCTTGATTCGGCGGTTGCAGTCGTTCAATTCGTCTATGAGGGCCAGGCGCTTATCCACTAATTCCCCGGCCCTTCTAACAACCGCATTTCGGCTAACGGCCACCTTTCTTTTTTTCAGGGCTTGGCTGACAGCTGATGGGCTAACTCGCAATTTGTCCGCAATCGCGCGGACTCCTAAGCCCTGGCCAAGAAGTTTTTCCAATTCTATGAGAGAAATCTTGGCTTTTCCCATCTAGGCTTCCCCTTCGGACAGGTTCACTTCAACCTTGGGTTTCATGTTTACTTTCAGTTTTCGCTCTTCCTCGCGGATGTAATTCGTATCCATTCCGACGGGACTGGAATTGTCAACCTTATCTCGGCCTGTTAGTAGCGTTTTCATTCTTGTCTCCTTTTCGCAACACGGGCCCTCCCTAGACTAGTTGAATCCATATTGCCATCTATCATCAGGCCACGTATGACGTAGTTCGAGGTCAAACATGAATAGCTGACTACATTTCAGGCATTCTTCCTCTGTCTTTGTTCTCCTTGAAGAGCAGACCGCCCTCTTGTCCCATTGGCATGGTTTTGAAGGTCTAGTCTTATGTTTTCCAGTTTTCACTTTTTATCGCTCCTTCTGGACTTCAAAATGGGATATCCCGTTCACTTTCGGACTCACCCTGATCTCGCTGCTCCTGCTTCTGGTTCTCAGGTACGATATATAAAATGAGGTCCGGATGCTTCTCGCTCTCCTTCTTGTCGTTCTTGAAGAGAAGCAATCGGCCGCTTCCTAACTTACCTTGATAATAAACCCGGTCATTCTTCGATTGCCTCTTGTAGAATACGGCTATTTGAATCATTTCTTTCCCCCATCAGTTAGCAAGGTGTTAGCAAAACTCCCGCAAAGCCTTGAAAAATCTATATTTGCAGCTTGCCCATTAGAACTGTAATCTAGTGCGCTCATAGGCTCTCCACATACCGCTCGAGATCCCTGATATCGAACTTGACCAGTTTCCCGATTCGCTTCGGTTTCACGGGAAATGGACGTTTAGACTTTCGAGCGACCATGTTGTAGACTGTGCGAGGAGAAAGACCTAGGTAATTCGCCGTTTCCTCAACCGAAAGCAGCCGCTTGCCAGAAAAATCGGCGTTGTTAAGGATGCGGGAAGCATTTGGGTCCATTTCCTATCCCTTTTCCCTTCTAAAATTCCGTTAAGCACCAAGGGGTCAGTTAACTCTTTTGCAACTCCATCTAGCTTAACGCTGATTCGCCGGTCATTCTTTCCCTACGAGGGGAAATTGACCACCGAAGTTTACCGGTTTACTACCCCTACATAGGGGGTAAAGTAAACTCGGCTGGTTTACTAGGTGGTAAACTCGTAACCTATTAAAATAACTCAGCTTTCCCATTCCCGGTTTACCAAAGTTTACTAAAAAGTTTACTAATGCTGGTTTACTGCTGAGTT
>JABAOF010003554.1_pt3 | contig 11549 bp, 9 predicted proteins | sample 7062171 | NCBI WGS metagenome assembly JABAOF01 (sample SAMN14538628, study PRJNA623070) | marine sediment metagenome | biome: marine biome [ENVO:00000428]; feature: marine pelagic biome [ENVO:01000023]; material: deep marine sediment [ENVO:00002113] | place: India: Gulf of Khambhat ... | reverse complement strand
TCTTCAGCGGTGTCCGGTCTAAGCCATTGCACTGCTTCACGTTTATTTTTCGTGTAGGCCCCTGAAACATGGACTGTGAGGTTATCAAAGTCGAAAGAACATACCTTCAGACTCCTTATTTCTTTGGCTCTTAAGCCCGTTTCAGTCGTGAAGCGGTACAGCAAATATCTTTCATAGCCGGTCATTCCGAAACGCACGGGACCGGACTTTGTAGACTCCAACAACCGCCTCAATTCATCTACCTGTAAGACTCGTCTCGGATGCACTTCATCGACAACTTTCTTCACTGCCCTGCACTTTAGATGCTTCAGTGGTGATTCACTTGCCCTACCATCTTGAACCATCCAATGGGCGAACTCCTTCACCGACTTCAAATAATGATTGGATGTCTGAGCGGATATACTGCCACTATTTCGCAGGTCAGCAAGGTATCGCTGCACTTTACTTGCGGATATTCACTCCAATAAGTAAATTTACAGCCCTTAATTACACGGCTCACCCTCGATGTTACCTGCTTAGCGTGTTTGACTGTATTGCCTTTCGCTAGCAGCGATTCGCAGAAATCGTTAAGATGTTCTGCTAAAGGTCTTTTCCGATGTTCTTTGTAGCGGTCAACAACCCCTGCCTTTTCCAATTCAAATTCTTTTTGAAGTTGTGCTGCTCGTTGTTCGCTTGCAGTTTTATCCCGAAACAAAGGTATAGTCTGCTTTATGCCATCGGCATTTTTCAGCCTGGTATAGTATTTCAGCGATTGCTTCTTTACTTTCTTACCATTGACAATCTTATTGTATTTTCGTTTGAATACACTTGCCATAATATCACCTTACCTTTTTCTTTCTTGTGATTGTCAGACCAAAGTATTTCAGTAGAATATCAGCGGTTTCTGTTGAACATGCCTTACCAGCAATTATCCGGCACAGAGTAGCCTCATCAACACCAGTATCCTTACTAATCTGGTAACGGGTCTTGCCACAGGTCTTAATATGTTTTCTGATAGTCTCAACAATCATAATAAGCAATATCATACTTTATACCTTACATTGTAAATATACAACACTACATGAAGTTGTTCAAGTATAATCTCAGAAAATTCTTAAATTATTATAACTTTTTTCCACGGTACTGTATGGCTTACCCTACCCCTCAACTCACTATTATTTCTGAAACGTTAGCTTTATTTAGCCCTTCTTGTCCTTGATTGGCAAAATCAGAAGTAGTGAGTGGAGTGGTGGGGTAGATTAGCATCTTTCTTTTATCGTTCGGGTCTCGTTCCTGTGTAATTAAACCAGCGGTTTCCAACATCGGTATAATCTGCTGCCGAAGCTGCCAATCCGGAATGAAGCGGCCATAGACCTCGTAATGCTTTTGTATTATATCCTGTCTGGTTAATCCGAGTTCTCCGGTTATCTCTTCAAATCTTTCGGCTCTGCCTTTATTTTTCTCGTTCCAAGCAGGCAAAATAACCTCTTGATAAAGATGATAGATATAAGGCGGCAGATTAAGCTCCTGGCTTTCAGAAATTGTCTCCCAGATGTTGAATGCTTCTTCGATGTCGTCTTCATTTGCCACAATAGTCGAATTATCCTTGTCTCTGAACCATAGATTCAACAGCGCAAATGATTTAATCAATGAAATCAACCTTCCAATATCTCTTGAATGTCGTGGCTTTAACATCTTATTATCACTGAAAAATTCTTCTTTAACCTTTTCCGGTAAGCCGATTTTCACCTCCTTAATATTTTCCTGCTTTATTGCCCGTATTCTTTCCTTAAGTAACTGCCTTTCTGGATTATCGTCCAGCCACCGGTTGTAAGCCTCTGGGTCTGTCTCCTTTTTAATCTTCTCAAATATTGCTTCTCGAAATTTCTCTTGATTGGTCTCTGGGCTTAGTAAAAGAAATCTCGTTGTTTCCTGTTCGTCTATTTTTAATCCAGCGGTGCAGAAAATAACTGCCGGGAAACCTCTCAGCAGGACGTTCTTGGTTTTAAGACCAAACTTCTGGCTCTTATCGGTTATTTTCAGCGTGATTTCCTTCTTATCGTGCGAAAGTACAGGTCGCAGCCGCTCCAGAAGCTGAGTATGTGGCTGATCAAGAAAGATAAAAATCTTTCGGGATAAATCAACCAAATAGCCTTTTCGCTCTTTAATATACTGGCCAACATCGTGAAAGAATGCGGTAGGAGAGCAATAGCCAATTTCGATAACATCTTCCTCGGGAAACAGCCGGGCCGTTTCTGTTGGGATATAAGACTTACCAGTCGATGACGGGGCATTGAAACTAATATTGAACTGTGAGCTTTCTGTATAAGCCGATAATTGGCATAAGAAGGTTATCAGCTTATTCTCTTGGTCCCTTTTTATCGTCAGACCAACTATTTCTATAACGTCCAGTGATGACAACGGCTTGAATCGAGACGTATCAATAGATTCAAATGGTTTGGTCTTACCCGCCAACTTGATCAGTTCTTCTTTACTGCCGCCTGCATTCAGCCAGTCGGAAACATCACCTTTTTCGGGTAGTCCTGGCAATTCAAGTATCCTTGCCTTCACCCCTACGCTGGCTAAGCTCTCGGCTATCTGTTTAGCATGTCTTCTGCCGGCTCCATCGTTATCGGGTATAATAGCCACAAACGCACGGTCGTTCAGAAACTCACTATAGTTACCGTCCCACTTAGAAGCACCCATCGCACACGTTGTAGCCACTAGCCCTTCATCATAAAGCCTATCCACATCTTTTTCGCCCTCTACAATAAATACCCAATCAGCAGGATTTGCCTGCAATAGCTCTTGTAAGCGATATAAAACTCTTCTTGCTCCCTGAAGATTCCATATCCAGCCATCGTGACCATCGGGCTGGCGTAGTCTAAAATCTTTGGGTTCGTATCGAACTGCCTGGTACAGTAACTTCCCCGACTCATCTCGATAATCATAGATTTTTATAATCGTTTTTTTAACAACATCCATGTTCTTACCTACTTCCCTATCACCAGCGCAACAGTTAAGTTCCGAAATCGTATGCCCAAGACTCAGATAAGATATTTTCAAAACGCTTTTCTAAACGGCATCGAAACAGCCCTTAGAGTGCAAAATTTTGGGNNAGCTATCTTTTGCCTCGACTGCCGATATGTAGCTCGTCGCCTTTTCTGGACACATCTGTCGCAGTATCTTCGTCTCGGCGGTATCGTTCTGCCGCAGTCGCCGCACAAGTTCACCGCCTCCCCTTCAATGTAAACGCCAGTCAAGGCTTCGTACTTCCGACGAATATCACTATTACCTGTCGGCAGGACGGCTCTCTCAAAATAAGAGCAACACTCACCAAGCTCCACCAAACAAGCACCAAACAAACAACTGCCATAATGATGGTCGAAGTTTGCGCATCCGGGCATCCCTGCCTTCGGGTCTGTACTACCCTTCAGAAAAACTGTTAGGCCAACAGTCTGTCTTCTTTTGGTCATCATTCTTCCTCTGCTTTTTTCAGAACTTCCCACTCTGCTCTGGTTGGGGCTCCAGCAGCTAACCAAGGTTTTATATCCCGCTCTAAATCCCAGCGGATACTGCCCCCGATGCGAATGGGTGCAGGAATTCTACCGGAACTGTTAAGCCGGAAGATTTGTCGCTTGCTGAGGCTAAGCATCTGCCCCAAGGCCTTGGCTGTTAATAATCTTTCAGTAACTACTACATTGCTCATTTGAAACTCCCTGAATGAAAAAAACCGATGCTGGAATGCATGAGGCCCACAGTACCCCGCTGGCCTTACGGCACAGCGATTCCGACACCGGTTTAATTTTATGTGATAATGTTGTTATATTCTTTGCTGTGGCATCCATGCTCAATTACCCTTACATGGGACATAGCTGAAATTCAGGGAAACCACAGCCTTGCAAGCCAAAAAATCTTTTAAATTTGCCTTTTTGGTTGCAATGTTTTCTGGAGGCAGTGTAAAATGATTCCATATTTCCAAGTATGGGGTCATTTTGGACCCCCAAAAGGCTGGGTTCAGTTACCGCTGAACTCAGCTATTTTTTCAGCTATATTACTTTAACAAAGAGCTTTTTCTAATATGTAACAAACTATTCTCAATAGCGTCAGGTATCAATCCACTCAGTTTTTGTCTTTAATAGCTTTATCATCTTTTGCCCCTTTATCATAAGCAGAGGACTTAATCGTAAATACGATGGAATTTATAACTTTTCAAACAAAATTTTTCGTTTGCAAAAATCTTTTTTTTACACTCCGAAAAACCATAAAAGATGTTAAGGGTATTACTTGAAAAAATATATATTATTTTGTAACCGTCTAGCCAAGTACTTTCTTTCTTACGATGATTTCTGCATGATTGCCGCCGAATTAACAACACATAACAAATTTCTTCCGACAAAACTATCAGATGAGTAGGATAGGATTGCTTTCAAGTTGTATTAACCTGAACATGAGTAGACAATCCTTTGCCTACTCCAAAATTCGGTCGAGTTCAAGGCCAACTGAACTCGACCTTTTTAAATACTCAAATTATGAATTTATTCTTACCCATTTTAACACCTAAGCATAGCTATTTGGTGTCTCTATTGTACGGGATCTAGGGAAACTTTTTTCTTGACGTGCCCCACAAGGAAAACTGGTAAACAAACAGGCCTTTATCTTAATTGCTGTCGTTAAATTAATAACAACTTGACAAGGTGTAAAGGCCAAAGTTTGAAATTTCTGGATAAATTTTTCAGTCTTGTTCTTAGTCCTTGTAATTGCCGAATTTATGTAGAAAAAATTTTTTTTGTATACCCCTACCCAAAGTCTAGACAAAAATTACAGGCTTTTAAGGTGGATTCATCACCGTATGTTAAAGCAGTTGGCACGGAGGGAGCCCGGAGGGCGACCGGAGTGCCAACTGCAGACGGTGTTTTCTTTTTCTATCCGTTTGCCCGTTAGGTAACGGTTTCTAGCTCCAAAAATCGTGTTTTTCGCTCCTTTTTTAGGACTCGCAGAACTCCCTTTTTTTATGGACTGTAAAAACTCTGAAAAAACCTCCTGTTTTCTGTTGCGAATCGGCTTGGACGGAACGCTGGTTATGGCTCTCGCTGATACTCTCCTGGCCTACCTCCAGTCTCAATATGGCACAATTTGGCTTAATTTTTCACTTGAAGATTTCACTTATGCAGTTATATTTCTCATAGCGGTTACACCCTGATTTTTGCAGCAAAGAGCGAAGGTTCTCGGGCACGTCTGTCGTTTGCTGGATGCCGACGAGGACGGAGTCTAACCAAGACGACGATGATCTACAGGCACGTTTTGACTATAGGCGGAGAGAACGTTTGCAGCCCGCTAGACTCCCAATGAACGAGGAAAGACTTGGGGTGTTATGCGGAAACTATATAACACCCCAAGATAAAAACAGATGTTGACCGTAGGCAGTTAACAAGGTCTACTCCATGGCACTTACTGATTCAATAGAAGGTCCACTTGAGGTGACGCTTGAATCCTATCGTGCGGAGTATCGGGAGCTTTCGGAGATATGACGTCATCTTGACGGGAAAGCACAAGGAACCGTGGCCATTGCGGGAATTTTCCTGGCAGCGGTCTTTGCTTTTGTGCGAGCCATAACATCGCTGCCGCAATCGGTCTGGACTCAGATTATACTTGTGGCAGTCATCGTCTTGCTGGTCATAAGTGTCCTACTCGCAGTAATCGCGTTAAGAGTCCGAGAAGTTGCGGCTGCTCCGCTTGGCGAAGAACTCGAAAAGCTCACTGCCGATCTGCTTAAGGTTGAAGATGAACAGGAGCGGGTAGCTCGCACTTCCAATCTGCTCTGGGACCAGATACGACTATGGCGGCGTGTCAATGAGCAAGTGCACAAAGAAAATAGCAACAAGGCAGCTCTGGTGCTGAAAGCACAGTTATTTCTGTTACTCTCCGTTTGCGCAGTAGCAATACTGACAGTTCTGGTAATAGTAGGATAAGTCTAGTTATGTCGAAAAAGGTCTCTTTCCGATGCTTAAGAAGTGGGTGTTCCAACAACACCCTCGCCGGGAGTAATTACTGTAGGAAGCATCAACCGGCTACAAGGGCCGTTCGCAGGAAGAAGAAAGCGAAGAAGAAAAAATAAAGGTCATGGTTGTTACGGCGACACACTGCCTGACCCCTCATACGAACGCCTACTATCTTAAATCGCTTCCAGAGCATCGCTTATGTGTGCATGAGAAAGGGGTGTTATGCCGACAGTCAGCCGCTTGTGGGTTCTTATCTGGAAACCATATATACATAGTTCGGCAGTAGAAGAACTTACGGCAATATGCTCAAATCCAATGAATCATCTGGCGCTGAACAAGGAAACATGCGATTAGGCGTGTTTGAGTTTCTGGCTATGAATAATCCATTCCGTCGTTGGATACAGAAGCACGTCGAGTTCAGCATATTTAAAAAACAACTTGAAAAGCGGTGTATTGATTTGGAGGGTGGAGTCATTATGGATGCTGGGTGTGGTTCTGGATATAGCACACAGCTTCTGGTAAATGAGTATCATCCGTCTCATCTCGTCGCTTTTGACTATATGCCGGAACAAATCCGCTTAGCTCGAAAACGAAAATTGGAGGTTGATTTTGCAGTTGGTGATTTGAGGAAGGCTCCGTCAGGGGATGCGACATGTGATGCAGTATTCATATTTGGTGTGCTTCACCATATTGCTCAGTGGCAAAAGGCACTTTTTGAGGTCGCTAGGGTACTCAAGCCAGGTGGTGTTCTCTTGTTGGATGAACCCAAATACCGATTTACTTGGGAAGAGCTTGAATCAGGAATTCGCAATGTAGGTCTTGATATTCTTGATGTCTCTTCTTTCTTCTTCAATCGTATCCATGCTTATATGTGTCAAAAACCGCCGAACCAGTCAACTGAGGAGACGGCCTGAGAGGCCGCTCCTCATCTCCATCGTTCGAAGTGCTACACGATAACAACTGCATTTTCAACGATACGGCGCCAAGAGTTTAGATACGCGCTTGATTTCAGCCTTTTCCATACCCGTAATTCTCCTCCACACTTTTGAACGTATGACCACAATCTGAGCATTTGTGATATCTGATAGTGTATAGAGATTGCCGCGCTGCCTCATAGGCAAGTAGATATTTGCTCGCAATGACAGAGTAAGTTGATTAGAGGATTGGTTAATTGGTGATTAGTTAAATCCGTCCTGCTACGGCACGCTCCGCCGTGACGAGTGTAAACTCGTGCCCAAGGTATTCGTGTCTGAATTATCTCTGTGTGAATCCTGTCTGAAAAATGGGGGGGGAAAACCAGGGATGGCCGAATTTCCAGCTTTACATTCCAATACGGCCCCGATAGAATGAATGTGTTATAATAGAGTTTATAGATTTCGATTCACGAACCACGAACAACGAACAGCGAGTTATAGCTATGGAAAAGATAAAGCTTTACGATACTACTCTTCGCGATGGTATGCAGGCCGAGGGCGTCAGCTTTTCGCTGGAAGATAAGCTCGCAATCGCCGGGCGCCTTGACGAGCTGGGTGTCGAATATATTGAAGGCGGATATGCAGCTTCAAATCCCAAGGAGATACAGTTCTTTCAGGAGGCTGCCAAGCTGGGTCTGAAGCATTCAAAAATCGTTGCCTTCGGCAGCACCCGCAGGGCCGATTCCAGCGTCTCGGATGATGTCTCGCTGAGCGCAATGCTCGCCTGCAAGACACAGGTCGCTACTTTGGTTGGCAAGGCCTGGGACATGCACGTAACGGATGTACTTGGGTGTTCGCTCGATGACAACCTTACTATTTGCGCCGAATCGGTCGAGTATCTCAAAAAGCACGGCCTTGAAACCATTTTCGACGCCGAGCACTTCTACGACGGCTATAAGGCAAATCCGGAATACGCAATGAAGGTTTTGGCCGCCGCTGCTGAGGCCGGGGCCGATGTGCTGGTGCTGTGCGATACTAACGGCGGCTGTATGCCCGACCAGGTGTACGAGATTACAGAGGCCGTCTGTCAAGAGTTCAGGGCGATGGTAATCGGGATTCACACCCATAATGATACCGACTGTGCCACCGCCAATACTTTAGCAGCCGTTCGGGCCGGTGCCCGGCATGTTCAGGGCACAATAAACGGCCTGGGTGAACGCTGCGGCAACGCCAACTTGTGTGTAATAATACCCAACCTTGCGTTTAAGATGGGTTTTGAGGTTCTCAGCCCCGAAAAAATCAAAACGCTGACGGAGGTATCCCGTTTTATTTTTGAGATAGGCAACCTAACACCAGCAATGAATATGCCGTATGTCGGCGAGAGTGCCTTTGCCCACAAGGGCGGTCTGCACGTGGACGCCGTGCGCAAAAGCAAACGCGCTTATGAGCATATCGCCCCTGATCTTGTCGGCAATGAAAGGCGATTCCTTATATCCGAGCTTAGCGGCAAATCCACCGTCTTGGCCGAGCTGGAAAAGGCAAAGATAGCTGAGGACAAAAAATTGGCCAGAGAGATACTTGTTCGTGTTCAGGAACTTGAGAACCAGGGCTATCAGTTCGAGGCGGCAAACGCCAGTTTTGACCTGCTGGTCAAGAAGATTATGGGTACGTATAAGCCGGCTTTTGAGCTTGTAAAGTACCATACGATTGTTGAGAAGCGTGCGACAGGCGATTTGGTTACCGAGGCGACGGTGAAACTTGTTCGGCCGGACGGCGTAACCGAGCATGTCGTCGGTGAGGGTGATGGCCCGGTTAACGCGCTGGATGCGGCTTTGCGAAAGTCGCTGGAGAATTTTTACCCGGCTATCAAGGATGTTCATCTGATTGATTATAAGGTGCGTGTGGTCAATGCCGGAGCCGGAACCGCCGCCCGTGTGCGTGTGATAATTGAGTCCAGAGACAAAAGCTCGATATGGGGCACGGTCGGCTGCTCCGAGAACATTATCGAAGCGTCCTGGCAGGCCCTCGTCGACAGCGTCGAATACAAACTCCAAAAAGACAGTCGAGAATAATTACTGCTATCGGCCCGGCGTTTGAAGGCTGTGAGGGTTGTCGTAAATAATCGGCTCTATTAGACCTTCATGCAATTACGGACGTTATCTTACCGTCTCCGCTTTTTTTCCACGGGGCTTGGTGCAGACTCTAATTCCACCGGTTCCGGCTGAATTTGTGCAGATTTAGACAAAACGCCGGAATGCGCTCGTGCCGCTTTAAGAAAAGAGGTTTGACTAATAGTGCTGTAAAATAGTATAATTAAATTTAACAACAGATAAGCGTTCTAGTTCTGTCGCACAAGAACATCCTTACTTGTCTGAGGAGTTTTGTCATAAAACCGCGCAGATAATAGCGGCCGAGCTGGAAAACGGGTGAGATTTCTGAGATGAAGCTACTTATAACTTGCTTAGTTTCCCTTGTTTTAGTGCTGAGCTTTGCTGGCAATGTCTCAGCTCAGCTACCAGCCGGATGGTCCAGCCGGGATATCGGTCTCCAGAGTACAACCGGAGCCGCATTTGAGGACAATGGCCAGTGGACTGTAATCGGAAGTGGTTCGGAAACTTGGTACCGCTCAGATGTTTTCTACTACGTGTATAGAACTGTGCTGGGCGACGGTGAAATAACGGCACGCGTCGTGAGCGCAGAAAACACACATGAATGGGCCATGGCCGGAGTGATGATTCGTGAGAGCCTTGATGCCGATTCCAAATATGCTTTAATGACGTTGACACCGTCTGGCAATACGGGTTTCCTGCACCGCGCAATTACAGGTGCCGTCATGAATACCTCAAACAGCGACCCCGGCAAAATTACTCTTCCTTACTGGGTAAAGCTTGTGCGTCAGGGCAACAGATTCACGGGTTACTATTCGGCAGATGGCACCAACTGGGTTGCCCAGCCCAACGATGAGGACGTCTATCCCGATCCACAAGGCCGGAACCCGGCGACTATCGACATGGCAGAGACCGTCTACATCGGCCTGGCCGTCACATCACACAATCACCGTGTGCTGTGCAGGGCGGAGTTCGATAATGTAGCCGTTGTTGATTTAGGTCAGCACGTTCAGCCGGACTTGCAGATTCGCACTGATGATGAGTTGCTCTACACCGGCGACGATGTTTACGGCGATTTGCCCCTGCAGACCAAGGGCCAGACGATTGCTCGGAATATGGCCGCAGTTTACGATATAAAGCTGGAGAATGACAGGTTTGCTTCTGACAGTTTTCTAATCACCTGCTCCGGCGGCAATGAGAACTGGGGCGTAAGTTACTATGATACCCTGAGCGGGGCGGATATTACCTACGCCGTGACAGGCGCAGGATGGACCAGCCCTGTTCTGATTTCTCGTGGCTATGTGGAATTGAGGTTGGAAATAACGCCGGGACTTAACACGCCCGATGGCAGCGTGCTGGAGGAGCTGGTTACGGCGACATCCCTAGCCGACCCTAATACGGGCGATACGGTAAAAACGGTAACGACGTTTGCCGACTTTGTGCCGGGACCGCCGCAGGGCAAAGTCTATACCATAAATGAGGATTTTGACAGGGGGGCACTTATAGGTGTTGAGCATGAAACGGTTCCCGATCAGCTCCAGCTTTCGGCCCAGCATGTTACTTTGCCTTTTATTTGGGTGCCCAACACAAATGAAGGGACGGTCTCCAAAGTGGATACAAGAACCGGAAGGGAGCTGGGACGGTATCGCACGGGGCCAAGTTCCGATGGTAGTCCTTCGAGAACAACAGTCGATCTACTCGGAAATTGCTGGGTCGCCAATCGCAACACAGGCACAGTGGTTAAGATAGGCCTGTTGGAAAATGGACAATACATGGATCGCAACTGGAACGGCATTATTGAAACATCGCGCGACCTTGACGGCGATGGCGACATCACCGGTGATGAGATTCTGCCCTGGGCGAGTGACGAATGCGTGATTTTTGAGATCGTACTGATTCCGGGGGCCGAAGGAACCTACATACCGGGCCAGTATCTGGGAACCTATGCGAACAATTCCTGGGATCCTGGACCGCGAGGGATTGCTGTGGATAAATCCAACAATGTTTGGGTCGGCTGCTTCGGCACTATGAAGTATTACTGTATACGTAATTCAGACGGGCAGATACTAAATACGGTAGACGTTTCGTCCTTCAATCACACGCCCTACGGGGCTGTGGCGGATGAGAATGGCATACTGTGGTCCTCCGGTCACAACAAGGGTTCTGTGCTGCGATTGGACCCGAGAGACAATTCAGTTTCCTCTGTTGACGTGGGCCATTATGTTTATGGTTTGGGATTAGACAGGCTCGGCCATCTTTTTGTTTCCGGATGGACGGATTCAAAGCTTTCCCGAATTGATATAAATACCGGTACAGTTGATTGGACTAAAAGCGGGGCATATCAGTCAAGAGGGATCACCTGTACAGATGACGGTAATGTCTGGACGGCCGATTCCGACCCGAACACGGTAACTCGCTGGAGTAATGACGGTGTTGAACTACAAACCATCTCTGTCGGAAATACACCTACCGGCGTGGTGGTCGATGCCGTCGGCAAGGTTTGGGTGGTGAATTACGGCGACGAATATATTCACAGGATAGACCCT
>JABAOF010006765.1_pt1 | contig 11555 bp, 9 predicted proteins | sample 7062171 | NCBI WGS metagenome assembly JABAOF01 (sample SAMN14538628, study PRJNA623070) | marine sediment metagenome | biome: marine biome [ENVO:00000428]; feature: marine pelagic biome [ENVO:01000023]; material: deep marine sediment [ENVO:00002113] | place: India: Gulf of Khambhat ... | reverse complement strand
TTATACTGGCGCGGTGGATGATGCCCGCATTTATGACTATCCTCTATCGGCGGGTGAGGTTGCGTGGCTTGCAGGCAGGACTGAGCCGTTTGACAAGCCATTTTGACATGGACTAAGAGGGCGCGGATTATGCCGAATTAGCGCATTCGTGGCTTGAGCCAGCTACATCGGGATGGATTTTCATCAATTAGGGGCTTATACCAATTGATTTGGTATAATCCCTGATTTGTTTTAACAAGAAACGACAGTTAAGGGGGGCAGACACTTACGAGAAGACCCCGCACCAATTTACGATAGGCACCTAATTCGTGCGTGGCAAGTAGGGTAGCCAAAAAGGTGCTTTTGGTCATTTTATGTTGATTTTTATATGAAAATTTTTAAATACCCACGTGTTTGCCAGCAGGCAAACGATAGCCCGTCCGTAGGCGGAGATAAACAGACATTGCAAATTTTACATCTGTAAGCCACAGCGTGGCAAGGTCTTATGGCCAACAGGTCCAGCTGCATTATAAGATTATAAGCAGGAAAATATCCAGTAGTAAATAGTAAATTACAAATTACCAATAATCAATTAACCAGTTGACCAATTAACCAACTATGCAAAACAAAGCCAATTTCCGAAAAGCCAAAATGAAATTAAACTTCTATTCAACAAAGGATTATGAAAATGAAACCGCCTTCGGGCTCGGGGAAAACAAACCCAATCAAAGCCAATCTCAAAAACAGAAGACAGAAGGCAAAGTATCGGCCTCTGGCCGTGTTGTTTCGCTGCGGGAAAGCGACACACAGAAATAAATTTCTCACAATAGCCCGATAAAAAATCTGGCTGCTTCAAAAAATGCCGTGTTGCCAAAACAATGGAGACAAAAAGTGGAATTTCTTCAGATGTCCCTTGACAGCTCTGTCTAGGAGGATTAGAATTCTCAGCACTTGGAAGTACCAGGGGGTCGCAAAAGGAAAAACGGCAACAGGTCAGTTTGCTCGTTTTAGCCCTGTTTGCTTTGGGGCTTGGAGTTGATATCTATATTTAGGAGATTCATAGTATCGAGATAATCGCTTGTGACGGCTGTTCTTTGGGTGCGCGGGCTCGAGCTAACGAAGCGTAAGCTTCTGTTTGTTTTTTAAGAGGAGTGGTCATATTATTTGCTGGAGGTCTTAATTTAGTTTGTTAACCGGGTCTTGTAACAACGAACTGCGCTGAACAAAACTGCGCAGGGATTGGGATTTCCAAAACGCGAAAAGATGCGTTTGGGAGCCCTTTGGAATAATGGGAGGTGGATTTATGGCATTGGGAAAGAGGAAACCTTCAGGCCGAGAAAAGGACGAAGCGTCCGTAGAGCTTCTTGAAAAACTGCGCCAACGATTATATTCCTCCGATGCATCAATTAGACGACAGACGGCTTTTAGGTTGTCCTGGATGCAGGAAGACGGGCTTGAAATATTGGAAGAAGCTCTATTCGGTGATTCTCCAAGGAGGATAAGATATGCAGCAGCCTATGGGCTCAGAAGTATGGGGGGCAGGATGAAAAAGATGGCCTTAAGTTTGTTAGAGCAAGGCTCGAAACATCGTGACAGTGACATTAAAGAAGTGTGCAGCGGGGCTTTGTCACTGATAAGCCAGAGGACGCGGGAAAAATCTCGTTCGAAGCAAGAACAGAAGCAAAAAAAGTTTGAAATCAAGGAGCTTCCAAGTAGAACCAAGCGTAAAAGCAGAACCCGCAAAAAGGGGAGGGGAAGAACAGCTTCTACAAGATAGGGGTTGAGGTGGGCACTGAGTGGGGAGAACTCTTCGCAAGAATGGCACCTGTCACAATCTTAGTGCGCTGATTCGACTCGGTTGTTTCGGCAACGGCAATATCTTAAGAATCAATTTTTATGGATCGGCCCCGAAGTGAAATTTGTAGTCATCCGGGGTGTCAATGCCAATCAGGATTCCTCTCTCGGATGTTTCAACTTCAAGAACTTTTTCTTCGTTTGAATGCAGGACATACCTTGCCCCTTGTTCTTGTGGTGCATTCAAAAGTTCGTTGAATAATGAGCTTGAGAATAATACAGGGTGCCCTCTTTTTTTATTGAAGACAGGGATTACGATTGGATTATTCGTTTCTTTGAATTTACTGATAATCATGTTAACAACCCCCTCGGTAATAAAAGGGCTGTCGGCCAAACAGACAAGTACAGCGTCCGTCTTTTGCGGCCTCTGCTCTATTGCCGCTGTCAAAGATGATAGCTGCCCTTTTTGGTAATCTTTATTTATGACGACTTCTGTTCCGGATAAATCAACAGATTTTTTTATAGTTTCAGCCTCCGCGCCGAGAACAACGGTGATTCTGTCGGCATCAGAAAGTTTGAGCACTGAGATAATCCGGTCCAAAAAAGTTTTATCATTAAACCTCAGAAGAGGCTTTGGCTTTCCCATTCTCTTTGACTCGCCGGCAGCTAATATTATTGCATTTATCATAATTCTTCCCGCGGACTTTCCGGAAAAGATATTGCCATATGCTTTGTTTCGGGTGCATCCCCGAGTCTCCTTATTTTTACAAGTTCACAAACTATGCTTAAAGCAATCTCTTGAGGAGTAATTGCACCAATTGAAACGCCGATAGGAGAGTAAATCTTCCTTAGTGCTTCTTTCGGGATTCCCCGTTTGTGGAGTCTTGTTAGAATGGTCGATGTTTTTCTCTTGCTTCCTATCATTCCGATATATCTTGCGTCTGTCTTAACAGCCTTCTCAAGGACTATTTCATCACATTTATGTCCCTTCGTGACTATAACGATGTACGAATTCTTGTTGATGTCGATTTTATCAAAAACTCTTTCAAAGCTTTCCACAATTATGTTAGCCGCATCCGGGAACCTACTTTTATTTGCAAACTCCGCCCTGTCATCGCATATAGTAAGACGAAAATTCAGGGTTCTTGCGTATCTTGAAATATAGTAGGATAAATGTCCCGCGCCGAAAATGAAAACCATTGGTTGTTCAGGAATGGTTTCTACAAATATTTGCGTTCCATTCTCTAACGTTTGCTTTGCGGATTGTTCTTCAGCAGCGGTTTTTTTTATAAATTCAATAACTTTGGGGGAAAAACTAACACCACCTGTGATGTCAGCCTGATCGGCGCTTTTGAGAAGGATTTTTTTTGGTGGTTTCTCAGGAGAAATAATCGAAATAAGTACACCCTTGTTACCATTTTCGGTAACATTCGAAAGTTCCTCGAATAACGGCAAATTTTTCTTATCAAAAGTCTCAATAAGAAGTTCTATCGATCCTCCACATATTCCTTTTTCGTTATCTTGAATTCCATCGAGATCAAATCTGAAAACCTGGCTTTTGGTCTTTGGCAGGATATTTTTGGCTGCATTAATCATATTGGCTTCAGTTAGCCCACCGCCCACGGTGCCAATAGTTTTTCCACTTTTCCCCCAAACAAGCATTTTGTAAGCTACTTTTCCGGGGGTTGAGCCTGTTGTTGATATCACCGTTATCAGAGCAATATTTTCGCCTTTTTTGAGGACCTGTGCTGCTTTTTTATATACTTCAAGGTCATTCATAGTCTAAGAACAGTTATTTTTTACTTCTACCGGTCAAGAGTCGGGCTCTTGAAAGTTCATTTTTTTTGCCAAGAATATCTTTAAAGTATAACATCTATTTTGTATATTATTTGCTGTTTATATCTTTGAATTAGACTTATGCCTTGCATTGTTCATAACTTATTGTATAACAAAATCTCATAATACGGAATGGCCTTTTTATGTAAAACGCACGTTAATTGTTCTTCGAAAAAGTGAAAAATAATGCTATTGACATTGGCTAATTGAATATTTGTCAGCAATCCCGGCTGAAAGGAAGGTCAATATGGTGGAGAACGTTTCTTTCAAACTCAACGGTAAGCCTGTAAGCTTAAAGATTAATAGCGAGCGAATGCTCTTATGGGTTCTGCGCGGTGATCTGGGGTTTACCGGAACGAAGTATGGCTGTGGAGCGGGCTTGTGCGGTACCTGTACCGTCCTTGTGGACAAGCGGGCTGTGCGCGCGTGTCGGTTCCCAATGAAAAACGTTAAAGGAAAAGAGGTCCTTACCATTGAAGGGTTGGCTAAGAATGGCAAATTGCATCCAATTCAAGAGGCATTTGTAAAGCACGATGCCCTTCAATGTGGTTTTTGTACGCCGGGTATGATTCTCAATGCTTATGGTCTGTTGTTGAGAAATCCCCAGCCCACCAAAGCCCAAATCATTCGAGGCATGGCGAATAACTTGTGCCGGTGCGGGGTGCATCTTAGAATTATCAGAGCCGTCGAATCGGCTGCTCAAGAAATGAAAGGAGCCAGGTAAAGATGAGCGAGGACGAATTTCAGGTTAGCGGGTGTGGCCGTGATGATGATTTCTACCCCCTTAACCGTCGAGAATTTTTACAGAGTATAGGTGGTGGAATCATAATCTTCTTCACCGTGGGCGAAGCGCCGACTGCGGAAGGACGGAGACGCGGTAAGAAAGAGCGTCTCGACTTTAATGCTTATCTTCGTATTGGTGAAGACGGCAAAGTCGCTTGTTTCACCGGCAAAGTCGAATTAGGGCAAGGAGTCATGACTTCCTTAGCCCAGACGTTAGCTGACGAGCTTGATGTACCTCTTGAGTCGGTTGAGATGGTTATGGGAGACACGGCTCGCTGTCCGTACGATGCGGGTACCTGGGGATCTCAGACCACGCCGAGATTTGGACCTGCTCTCAGAGCCGCAGCAGCGGAAGCCAGGTCAGTCCTGATGGGCTTGGCAGCCGTGAGACTCGAAGTGCCGAAGGACCGGTTGGATGTAAAANNNNGAGCTGACGAAAGGCAAAAGGATTGAAAGGCGTCTGGAGCAGGAACCACAGGTGAAAAGTGTATCGGAACTCGACATAATAGGAAAGCCTCTCAACCGGATAGATGCCGTGGACAAGGTCACGGGCAGGGCCAAGTATACAGGCGACATCCGCTTAGCCGGCATGGTGTACGCAAAAGTTCTGCGGCCCCCGGCTCACGGCGCTAAATTGAAGAGGCTTGACGCTTCAGCAGTAGATGGAATCGACGGTGCCCAGGTGGTCCGGGAAGGCGATTTGGTGGCTGTCCTCCACAAGAATCCCGATGAGGCCCAGAAGGCCCTGACGAAAATCAAAGCCGAATATGATATCCCTGAAGCGCGTTTTGACGATAAGAGTGTCTTCGATTATTTTGTTGATAATGCCGGGGACGGCAAAGTGACCGATGAAGGTGGCGATATCGAGAGGGGACAGAAGCTCGCCCAGGATATAGTTGAGGAGACATACTTGAACAGCTACGTTTCTCACGCTACGATAGAGACTCACACCGCTTTAGCGCAGTTCGAAGACAGCAAAGTTACGGTCTGGGCTTCAACTCAAACGCCTTTCGGCGTTCAGCGACAGTTGGCCCATGAGTTGAGCATTCCTATCGAGAACATCCGCGTTATTTCTCCTTTCGTAGGGGGCGGTTTTGGCGGAAAGATCAGCAGTGGTCAGGCTATACAGGTGGTAAAGTTGGCGAAGATAGCGAAGAAACCCGTCCAGCTTACCTGGAGCCGTGCCGATGAGTTCTTCTATGACACGTTCAGGCCCGCTGCAGTTGTTAAGATAAAGTCGGGGCTCACGGATTCAGGCAAGATAGTCTCATGGGATTATAAAATCTATGGCATGGGTGGTCGAGGCGCTCAGCTATTCTACAACGTGCCGCATCATCGTATCACCATTTGTGGAAAGCTGCGGAATGGCGAGGATATGCATACTATCCCCACGGGACCCTGGCGTGCACCTCACAACAACACCAACAGCTTTGCGAGAGAATCGCATATTGATGTCATGGCCGCCAGAGCAAAGATGGACCCTCTGGAGTTTCGCCTGAAAAATCTCACCGACGAGAGGATGCGAGGAGTCCTCAAAGCTGCAGCGGAGAAATTCGGCTGGACCCCGGCGAAGGGCCCCAGCGGCCGTGGCTTCGGGATAGCCTGCGGTTCCGACGTGAACGTACCTGTCGCCCTTATAGCGGAAGTCGAGGTTGACAGGCGAACTGGACACGTGCAGGTTAAGCGTGTAGTCTGCGCCCAGGATATGGGCCTCGTGATTAATCCGGAAGGAGCGAAGCTGCAGGTCGAAGGTTGCATTACTATGGGATTAGGTTACGCACTGACCGAAGAGGTCCACTTCAACGGCGGAAGGATTCTTGATTTAAGCTTCGGCACATACGAGCTGCCTCGTTTCTCATGGGTGCCGGAAATCGAAACGGTGCTGATAAAAGCGGACGATTCCCCTGCAAAAGGAGGCGGAGAGCCGGCGATTATTTGTATGGGTGGTGTTATTGCTAACGCTGTTTGTGATGCGATAGGTGTCAGATTGTTCCAACTGCCGATGACTCCGGAGCGGATAAAAGAAGCTATGGCAAACCGTGCGTGACATGCAGCCCTAATAACATAAGGCAGGTTCGGTTTTCCTGTGTTTTAGACGGAGGTCATTAGAAGTCCTAGAGCATAAAGGACTATCCCGACAAGATAGGAAAACCATATATTTACGAATCCTACAGATGGAGTAATTATCTGATATATGAAGCAGACCGCGAGCATGAGTATGGCAAATGCTTTCAGGCTTATTCCTAACGCTTTTTTTTGATTCATTTCTTCCAAATTCTCACCTATAAAACCAGCCAGAAGGTCAACGTTAAAGATATTCCAACTACCAAAGATACAGCGCTCCAGAGGCGCCAATCCGTTAGGAGTTTTGGTTTTCTTTCTTCGGCTTCTTCTATTGTTCCCCAGCAAAGACCCTTTAACTTCTCTTGCGAATATGGTTTCGTAAAACAGCTGCCGCCAAGAATTATTGCTGCCGTCAGGATTCCCCCTGCCCATCCGGCCCATACGAATGACCACCAGTATGGCGTAAGGACCGGGCCGACGAACCTGTCTAAGATAAAAGCTGATACTGAACCTGCTAACAAGCCAACGAACGCCGGCAAAGCGGTTGCTCTTTTATAAAATATGCCAAGCGCCAGGGTTACGAACAGCGGAAATTGTATATATGAAAGTACAGACTGCCATGCAACATACGCAGCGCCAAAAACGGGGAAGACCACGGTTGCGAACAGTCCGCCGCAAATCAACAGCAAAACTATAGATGCTCTTCCAGCCCAGACATAATGTATATCCGGTTTATTCTTTACCAGAAATCTTTGGTAGATGTCTCTGGTTAGAACTGTCGACATGGAAGTCAATAACGAATCACAGGATGACATACCGGCCGCATAAAGTGCGGTAATTGCAGCGCCGGCGGTGCCAACTGGAAGTAATGTAGTGACGACTTTCGGCATCGCATTATCCGGATTTTTCTCAATTATATCCGGGAATAATACGGCTGCACAAAGACCGACAAGCCCCCATATAAATGTCATCGGGTACTTCATGATACTTCCCACCACCAGCGCGGTTCTCGAATCCGCATCACTTTTGCAGGCAAACGTTCTTTGTAAGGTGTTTTGGTCAGTACACCAGTACGCCAAACCCAGAGAGAGCGTACCTATGAACATTGCTCCCCACCAGGTGTCAGGGTTGCCTTCAGCTCTGCTTAATACCACGTGAAACATCTGACGCGGCAAAGCAGAATGCAGGCTGCTCCATCCGCCGACCTTCCGCAGAGAGAAGACGATTAATCCCACGGCACAGACCGTCATAATTATGAATTGGAGAACATCGGTAATCATTACGCCTGTTAGACCACCCAGGAAGCAGTAAGCACCTGTTACGCCGGCAGCTACGAGCAGTGAGACCCACCATGGCCATCCGATAATCAATGATAGCGGAAGTGCCATCGTATAGATTACCACTCCTAAAGTGAGTGTTCTGACTATAATGAACAATACCCCCCAAAGCGCTCTCATGGAAGAATTGTATCTTCTTTCGATGAATTCAGGTATCGTATAGACCCCGCTTCTCCAGTAATGCCTGACAAAGAACCATGCTGAAACTATACAGGGAATGGCACAAGCAGGCAGCCAATCGTAGTTCAGCCACGCCAAACCGGTCGCTGCAACTATCCCAGTAACGCCTATGTAAGTTTCCGGACCTATATCGGTTGCCTGCAGCGAACAGGCGGCTATCCACCAGGGCATCTTTTTGCCGGCAAGGAAAAAATCCTTTTGGGATTTCATGTACCTGCTGAAATATAAACCCAGCCCAAGAACGATGGCAAAGTAACCAACGATTATTACAATATCCGGCCATGCAAGCATCTGTTTACCTCAAGTCTCTTTGTTTGATGTTGATTAAGAACTAATTATGGTTTTCATTTAGAGTAGTTCACTGGCATTTTTTTTGATTTTTGCAATTGCAGTCACTATATCATCCAGATCCGACTTTGGCGAGAGTAAAACCTGATGGGGTATGACCACTGTCTCGCTGCAAATCTTTTCCGTTACAGGGAATTTTTGATCTTTTATAGAGATTTGCCTCCCATAATACGGACAGGTATAGGGACATCCTCCGGGCCCTTCTTCGACCTGCTGAAACATAGGATTTTTTGACAAAGGCCAGGGGTAGCCGATATGGCAGGCAATACCTTCAGCATTTAGGGCCTCGACGAATTTGTCTCTCGAAACGCCGGCGAACTTGGCCTTGTCATACTGCAGAAGATATAAATAATAGCCATTTACATCGGTATTTCCATCGCCCGGGACGGGGTTGATGCCGTCGATATCTTTAAATCTCTCGGCCAGATAACGAGCATTCTCATTTTTTCTTTTTAGTTGCTCATCAAATCTCTCAAGCTGTGCGAGAAGCACGGCTGATTGGATTTCCGCGAGTCGATAATTCACAGGCAGAACGTAATGGATATACCAGGATTCTCCCTCGTGGCGTCCGCAGCTGCGATACTGGATACATTTCTCCGCCAGTTCATTATCGTTCGTGATTATAATACCTCCTTCACCGGCGGTCATGGTTTTGCTTTCCTGAAAACTAAAAGTTGCTGCATCGCTGATAGAGCCCAATTTCTTACCTTTATAGACCGCTCCGTGTGCATGAGCAGCATCTGCGATGACAATGAGGTTGTGTCTGCGAGCGATTTCAGTAATCCTGTCCATATCACAGACAAATCCACCATAGTGAACCGGAATGATGGCCTTTGTTTTGTTGGTGATTGCCTTTTCTATTTCATCCGGGTCGATGCACTGGGTGTCATAAATTGTGTCGACCAAGATAGGAATCGCATTGACCTGGAGCACGGCACTTAATGTCGCGATGAAGGTCAATGCCGGCACGATTACTTCATCCCCGGCCCCGACCCCGGCTGCCCGCAGCACAATTTCTATGGCAACACTTCCATTGGCGCATGCTATTCCATAGCCGGCATCGTGATACTGGGCGAATTTTTTTTCAAATTCCTCTGTTTTTGTACCAGGGTCTGCTCCCCGCATGCCCGCAAACCAGGTTCGGCTCTTAATTACTTCTTCAACATACTTCAGTTCACGTCGGTCATAATCAGGCCAGGCAAAAAAATCTTTTGTGCGGACCTTATTTCCACCCTTGATTGAAAGTTCAGCCATTTTATCTCCTTCTCTTAACCGGTGCGTCAGCATCGTTTTGTCTTTTTTCATGTCGCTCGACTATACTGTCATTTCGACCAAGCAAAGCAATCTCGATTTAACCTGCCTGTCCTTCGTAGAAGTTTTACTTCGAAGGATGGACGGTTTTACCGCAGGTTTTGAACCACAAAATCGCACTTGACACTGCCCCAGTCCTGTCAGTTGCGGTAAAATAACAAATATGTCTTTAAATTGCCACTACATAATTGTGCGTAATCTTTTTCGAAAATATTGGAAGTTTGACCTTGAAGTGAAGCAACCAAGTTGGTATAAATAATACTGGAGAAACGTAGGGTTTTTCGTCTTCTGACCTGATGGAATCTTTATGATTTTTAGGTAGAGGAGAAGTTGGTAACTTCGTATTTCATTTAACAGCCCATATTCATCCGTAGCAGGACTACTACGGAAGACGTATTGGGCTTATGTAGGGGGATTATTATGTATAAGAAATTAATCTATTTGACCTGTCTTGTTTTAGTGTTGAGTGTGGCAGGTAATGTCTCAGCCCAACTGTTGGTGCACTATAAGCTGGATGAGACTTCCGGCACCCTCGCTTCTGACTCAAGTGGCAAAGGCAACGATGGCATAATCGATGGTGACCCGAACTGGGTGGCCGGCTGGATGGGCGGAGCGCTGGAATTCAATGGAGACGACTTTATTACTCTGCCAGCAAGCACAATGGGGCTGCGTTCGGACACAGGTTCTGTTGCATTTTGGATGAATATGTCGGAGGTGGCAGGAGGTATCAACACGATATGGTGGGGCGGGGACAATACCACCGGTGGTGGCATGGGTCCGGAAAACGAAATGCACATCCATATCGAACAGTTCGTGTCAAATATCTGGATAGGCGGTGAGCTTTGCTTCCGCGTTTTGCATGGCCCTCTCATTCACCTCCATTCCGACCCCGAAAAAGGCGACGCCAGTGTCCCTGGAAATCCTCCTGTCAACCCGGTTTTGATGAATGATGGCCAATGGCATCATGTTGTTGGCACTTGGGGTGATGCAGACGGTAATGTGAACCTGTATCTGGACGGTGGTTTATTGCAACAAGCAGCCTACACAACACCGAGCTATCCACTTAGCAACATATATCTGGGCCGGATGGCCGATGGCGGGCGTACATACAGAGGCTTACTCGATGATGTGCAGATTTATGGCAGTGCGCTGACCGAGCAGGAGATTCAGGCTGTTATGACCGGCGGTGAAATCCTAAGTCTCACCGCGGGTCTGCCGGAACCTGCTAATCAGGCAACAGAAGTGCGCCGAGACGCGGTTCTTAGCTGGATGGCGGGAGACAGAGCCTACAAGCATAATGTGTACTTCGGAACGGTTTTCGACGATGTCAACCAGGCCAGCAAAGCTGATCCGCGGGATGTATTGGTCAGTCTAAACCAGGACGATACTACTTATAGTCTTGCCGGACTTCTCGAATTCGGCCGGACGTATTACTGGCGGGTCGATGAAGTCAATGCCCCGCCCGACTCGGCAGTCCATAAAGGCAACGTCTGGAGTTTTACGACAGTCGACTTCATTGTTGTGGATGACTTTGAGACCTACAATGACCTTGACCCCACTGACCCCAACAGTAACAGGATATTTGTAACGTGGGTAGACGGATTGGACGACCCGGCAAACGGCTCGCTGATAGGTTACGCTGATCCTCCTTTTGCAGAGCGAGGTATCGTTTACAGTGGCGAGCAGTCTATGCCGTTCTTCTACGACAACTCCGTTACAGCAACTTATTCAGAAGCCCAGCGTACGTTTAATCCCGCACAGGATTGGACCATAGAAGGTGTGGACTCCTTAACGATGTGGTTCAGAGGCTATCCGGCGTATGTCGGCGGCTTCGTAGAGGCGCCGGCCGGTACCTACACAATGACCGGCGCCGGCGCGGATATCTGGGCTAATTCCGATGAGTTCCACTTCGCCTTCAAGGAG
>JABAOF010015693.1_pt2 | contig 11557 bp, 12 predicted proteins | sample 7062171 | NCBI WGS metagenome assembly JABAOF01 (sample SAMN14538628, study PRJNA623070) | marine sediment metagenome | biome: marine biome [ENVO:00000428]; feature: marine pelagic biome [ENVO:01000023]; material: deep marine sediment [ENVO:00002113] | place: India: Gulf of Khambhat ... | reverse complement strand
CGGCGGCAAGGCGATCCGGGTGGAGGTCGACTTCGGCCAGGTCGTGCCGGCCGATCAGATAGAGTCCGCCCTCGACTCGCACCCCGACGCGAAGATGGTCGCAGTGGTGCACGGCGAGACGTCCTCGGGCATCGGCCAGCCGCTGGAACAGATCGGCCGGCTGGTTCGCCAGCGGGACAAGCTGTTTCTGGTGGACGCCGTCTGCTCGCTGGGTGGGGCCGACATTCCGGTCGACAGATACCTCATAGACATCTGCTACAGCGCGGGGCAGAAGTGCATCGGCGGGCCCGCCGGCATCTCGTGCATCACGCTCAACGACCGGGCGACGCGCGTGATCGAATCGCGCGGCCGGCCGGTCGACACCTGGTACCTGGATCTCCTGCTGATCCGCCAGTACTGGTTCGCCGATCGTGTGTACCACCACACTGCCCCAGGACCGCTGGTGTACGCACTGCGTGAGGCCCTGCGACTCATCCAGGAAGAGGGGCTGCACGAACGGGTCGCGCGGCATCAAGAGTGCGGCGACCTGCTGAAGGCCGGTCTCACCGGTCTCGGGTTGGAGCTGTTCGGCGATCCGGCGAACCGCTTGCCCATGCTCACCTGCGTGATGATACCGGGAGGCGTGGACGACGCGGCGGTCAGGCAGCGTCTGCTGGGCGAATACGGCATCGAGATCGCGGGTGGCTTCGGGCCCCTCAAGGGCAAGGCGTGGCGGATTGGGTTGATGGGTTTCAGCTGCAGCGAGCGCAACGTCCACTACCTGATCGCCGCGCTGCGCGAGATCCTCGGACGGTAGGAGGGGCGGGCAAGGGCCCAGTTCCCGGATTTGCAGGGCCCCGCAACCAGAGTTATGGTGTTGGAGATCTGCTGCCGGCGCGCCCGCTGCCCTGCGGGACCTCGTCGCCACCGGGTGCCACAAGAGGCAGACGGCCATGACATCACCCTACATCGCCAGTCCACTGGGCGCGCTGCAACGCAGGCCACTGCATGAGGAGATCGATGCGTTCGGGCTGACGCACCGTGGGAAGGTGCGGAAGACCAACCAAGATCACTTCATGATCAGCTCCCTGCGCAAGCAGATGCAGATCCACCGCACGAGCCTCCCCGACGTCGATGAGCTGGCACTGCCGGACGAGAGGCTGGCATATCTCGCGATGGTGGCCGACGGCGTCGGGAGCGGACGGGGCGGGGAAGAGGCCAGCCGGCTCGCGGTTGCCGCGGTGGCGCAGTACGTGACGCAGAGCATCCACTGCTACTACACGGCCGACACGAGTGACGAGCAGGCGTTCCTCGACGCCCTGCACGAAGCGGCCATGCACTGCCACGCGAACCTGGTCGAGAGGGCTGGGGAAGATGCCAGCCGGCACGGCATGGCGACCACGCTCACCCTGTGGATCGGCGTGTGGCCCCGGGCATACCTGCTCCAGGTCGGTGACAGCCGGTGCTACCTCCTGCGTGACGGTGAGCTGACCCAGGTCACGCGTGATCAGACGATGGCGCAGGACCTGGTCGATCAGGGCGTACTCACCAAGGGCGATGCCGACAACTCGCGGTGGGCGAGCGTCCTGTCGAGTGCACTCGGGGGCGTGCAGAGCGCGCCGGTAGTACGCCGCGTCGACCAGGCGTGGCACCACGTCGGTTTGTTGTGCAGTGACGGGCTCACGAAACACGTGTCGGACGAGCGGATCGGCGAGCGGCTCAGGACCATGAAGTCGGCCAAGCAAGTGTGCAAGGATCTGCTGCGTGACGCGCTCGAGGGCGGTGGCAGCGACAACATCACGATCGTGGTGGGTCGGGTGCTGCGCAAAGACAGGGATTGAAGCGTGATCTGCTGCACTGTCCCGGCGCCGTGCGGGTAACTAGCTTCCGTCCATGACCGACGCCAACGACTCCGACGCCTCCCGCCGCGAGCGGAGGAGCGAGCCGCTACTGGACCAGACGGGGCAGGCCATCCTGGAGGGCCGCGACGCGGCCACCTTCCTGTGGCAGGCGCCCGACGACGCCGACACGCGACAGCGCATCATCGAGATACTCGAGCAGGTGAAGCGCGACTCGGCCGCCAAGGGGCGCCGGGAGATGCCCAAGATCTGTAACGAGCTGATCACGGCCGCGCGTGCGGAGCCCAGCCCTCAATCGGTGGACATCCTCCAGAACGGCTTCGATCGGCTCTACAAGCTGTGGAGCGCCGCGAAGTCCGGGTTGCTGTAGGCGGGTCTCTCTCTACTTCCTCTCCAGCTGCTCAATGCCTTTGCGGACAGTGTCCGGCAGGGGTGCCTTCTCGCGCGTGTTGTAGTCGAACGAGACGACGATACCGGATCCCTCGGCCACGACCTCATTGTGCGCGAGGGATACCACGAGATAGGCCATCGTGAACCGATCGCGGTCGACCGAGACGGCACGGCCACCCACCTGGACCGTGTCCGGATAGATGAGGGCACGGTGAAACCGGCAATCGGTAGAGTGCAGAATCGCCCCGATGCGGTCCTCATCGTACGTCTGCAGGAAGCCACACCGGTCGAGATATGCTATCCGGGCCGACTCGAAGTAGCGGAACAGGACGGTGTTGTTCACGTGGCCGTAGGCGTCCATGTCCCCCCACTGCACGGGGATCGTTTCGACCACGGGGTAGTCCCGCAGGAGCGGGTGGCGGCTTTCGTTGTGTCGCATCGCTCGGCGTCTGTGAGGTGAGGCTCCAAACCTAAGGCGTGCGCCTTGCCGCGCCAGCCGCCCGCACCTACGCTATGGGTACCCATGTCACACGACTCCGCACCCTCGGTCGGCAAGGTGCCGATCGAGCCACTCCGCTGCGGCCTCGACCGTCGCGCCTTCCTGGCGCTGACGTCGGCGTCGGCCACTGCCGTGCTCGCCCCGGCGCTGCTGCATGGGGCCACGCGGTCCGTGGCCCGGCCAGTCAGAGTGACAGGCCGCGTGCAGTCGGGCACCCGCGGAATCGGCGGCACCGCGGTCACCGACGGGCTCGCGGTGGTCGACACCGCCTCCGACGGGACGTTTGAGCTGGTCACCACCTCCGGCCGGCAGTTCGTCCACATCTCGCTCCCCGCCGGATACCGGATCCCGCGCAACCGACCCGGCACGGCCCGGTTCTACCAACCCCTGGCGCCGGACCGTCATGGGGAGATGGAGGTGGTGTTCGACCTGGTACCCCTGCCGCAGTCCGACGAGCACCACGCACTGCTGCTCCTGGCCGACATCCAGATGGAGAACATGGAGGAGGTCGCGTGGTGCCTCGAGCAGACCGTGCCCGATGTACGCCAAACGCTGGCCGGGTTGGGAGACGTGGAGGCCTTCGGTGTGGCATGCGGGGACATCATGTACGATCACCCAGAGCTGTTCCCGCAGTACGAGGGGGTGGTGTCGCGGATGGGCATACCCTTCTTCCAGGTCGTGGGGAATCACGATCTCGATCCCGTGCCCACCGACCGCGCCTCCACCGCCACGTTCTCAAGGCACTTCGGACCCCCGTACTACTCGTTCGATCGCGGCGCGGTGCACTACGTAGTCCTGGACGACGTGTTCTGGTACGGCTCGGGGTACCTGGGATACCTCGACGCCGAGCAGCTGGCCTGGCTCGAGGCGGACCTGCGACGCGTCGAGCCGGGGCGGCCTGTGGTGGTCGCGCTGCACATCCCGGTGCTGGGAAGCCGCCACCGCCGGATGGGGCAGCCCAGCCCGCGCATCGGGATCTCGGTGGCCAACCGCGAGGCTCTGTATCGCCTGCTCGAGCCGTACCAGGCACACATCCTCTCGGGCCACACGCACGAGAGCGAGCACCTGTTCGAGCACGGTGTTCACGAGCATGTGAGCGGAACGGTGAGCGGCGCGTGGTGGAGCGGGCCGATCTGCCCCGACGGTACGCCCTCGGGCTACTCGGTGTACGAGGTGCGGGGCGAGGAGCTCAGGTGGACGTACAAGGCCACGGGATTCCCGAGCGAGGTGCAGATCCGCGCCTACCCTGCGGGAGCCGATCCCGCCGCACCCGAGGAGATCGTGGCGAACGTGTGGAACTGGGATCCCCAATGGACCGTGGTTTGGTACGAGGACGGTGAGCGCCGGGGCCCCATGGCGCGGCGGGTGGGGCGCGACCCGCTCAGCGTGCAGCTGCACACCGGGCCCGAGCTACCGCCGCGCCGCCCGTGGGTCGAGCCGTATCCGACGGCGCACCTGTTCTACGCCCCGACCTCCCCCCAGGCTCGCAGCGTCCGGGTGGAGGCCACCGACCGCTTCGGACGGGTGTTCACGGCGCCGGTTCCGCCGGCCGAAGGCGCTTCCGGCGCGGCGCGCTAGCACCCCGAACCCACTCGATCGATCGCGTTGCGCTGCGTGCCCTGACCCGCAGCGCGTGACGGGTGGCTAACGCCAATCCCTTGACCCACAACGCGTTTGCCGCACATTGGGAGGGCGCCCGCCGGACCCTGCCGTTCGCAGGGAAGGGCTTCGCCAAGGGAGGCCCATGTCGCAGCGTACCGCTCTCGACACGGTGAAGATGTTCATCTATGTCCACTTCGAGCAGGTGCTCGTAGTGGGCCTGGTGCTCTCGCTCCTCCTCATCCACTGGTTCGTCGACTACAAGGTCGCGTTCCTCAGCTTCTACTACCTGCCCATCATCGCGGCCGGATTCCTGGTGGGCCGGAACGCGGCCGTCTCGGCAGCGGTGCTCATCGTGGTGCTCGTCCTCTTCTTCCAGGCGGTGCAGGGCCTGGAGGGGTCGGCGGGGCTGCAACCCGAGATCTTGCTCACGCTCGTCCCGTGGGGCGGCTTCCTGATCCTCACGGGATATGTGGTGGGCGGGCTCGCGGATCAGCGGCAGCAGCGGTTGAACGATCTCAAGGCGGCCTACATGGCCGTGCTGGAACTGCTCACGTTCCATCTCGAGTCGAGCGAGAAGTCGCATCGCGGGCACAGCCATCGGGTGGCCAAGCTCGCCACGCTGCTCGGCAAGGAGCTCGGACTGCGGGAGCAGGACCTCGAGAACCTGCGCATCTCAGGGCTGCTGCACGAGGTGGGGCCGCGCGATCCGCGCCTGCTCCGCCTGCTGTCGGAGTTCCCCGGAGCGTTCCGCGAGCTGCCGCTGGCCGGCGCGATGCGCGGAGCCCTCGACATCCTGCAGGAGTACGAGCGGTACTACGACGTGGTGGGCGACGACTGGCCCGTCGACCACCTGGCGTTCTCCATCGGCACGAAGATCCTGGCCGTGGCCGATAGCTTCGAGACGCTGCAAATGCCCACGCCGCTGCGCCCGGCCTTCGCCCCTTGGAATGCCATCGACGAGATCGAGAAGGGCTCCGGCAGGACTTTTGCCCGGGAGGTCGTGGCGGCGCTGCGCAGGGTTTCCGCCGCCCCCAGGCGCGCCGAGTCGGACGTAGAGCTCTCCCTGCTGAAGGCCGACAGCGCCTGACCCCATGGCCCAGGCGGCAGGCGGGGGGCTAGCCGACAAGGTAGCCATCGTAACCGGGGCCTCGAGCGGGATCGGCGAGGCCACGGCACGTCTCCTCGCCGCCGAAGACATTTCTGTCGTGCTCGCCGGACGCCGCGTCGATCGCCTCGACGTGCTGCAGCGCGGGATCGAAAACGCTGGTGGTCGCGCGCTGCCCATTCCCACCGACGTGACCGATCGCAACGCCGTGGACGTGATGGTCGGTACTGCCCGGGACTGGTTCGGGCGGATCGACATCTTGGTCAACAACGCCGGCGTTATGCTCCTCGCGCCCGTCACCAAGCTGGCCACCGACGAGTGGGATCGAATGCTCGACGTGAACGTGAGAGGCCTACTCTACTGCACTGCTGCGGTGCTGCCGGCGATGCTGGACCAGGGCTCGGGGCACATCGTGAACGTGGGCTCGTTGGCAGGCCGCCGCCCCTTCCCCGGCGGGGCGGTGTACAGCGCCACCAAGTTCGCGGTGCGCGCGCTCTCGGCCGGTCTGCGCAATGAGCTCTCGTCCACGGCGAACATCCGGGTTACAGACATCGAGCCGGGGGTGGTAGACACGGAGCTGCGAGACCACGTCAGCGACGAGGAGACCCGCGTGGCGTTCGACCGTAACTGGGCCGACAAGGTGAAGCTCAGCCCCGCCGATGTGGCGCGCGCCATTCTCTTCGCCGTAAGCCAGCCCGAGCACGTGAACGTGAACGAGCTTCTGGTACGACCTACCGAGCAGGAGACCTAGGCCGCAGCACCGGGCTGGAACCCCCGCGCCTATTACGGCGTCTCTCTCGTGTACCCGGCGCCGCTCCAGGCCGGCCGCTTCTCGAAATCCGATGCACCAGCCCCGCACAAACCGTGAGGAGGAGTCCGTGAGCTTCGTAGCCGACAGCCTTTCGCAGGTCGTGCAGCGCGCCCTGCTCGTGATCCTACGCGTCTACCTCGGCGTGATCCTGCTGGTTGCGGCGTGGGGCAAGCTCTGGGCAGAGGGTGGATTCGCTCCCAGGCTGGTCGGAATGGTCGAGCGCAACGTCTCCAATGGGGCGACGCACGGGTTCTATCAGGTGTTCCTCGAGGGCGTGGTCCTGCCCAATGCAGGCTTGTTCGCGGTGCTGGTGGTGTTGGGAGAGGTGTTGGGGGGCGTTGCGCTGATCACCGGGACGGTGACCCGGCTCGCGGCGGGTACGACCGCGTTCATGATGCTGAACTTCATGCTCCTCAAGGGACGGTGGTTCTGGATGGGCTCGAGCAACGACGCGGCCTTCTTCTTCATCGCGCTGGTGGTGCTGCTCGGCGCCGCGGGGCGTGCCTTCGGAGTGGACTACTACCTCGTCAGGCGGTGGCCCCGGGTGGCGCTGTGGTAGCCGCCGCGCCGTAGACCTCCCCACAGCCCGCCGTTAAGTTTGCGCTCGTTATGGGCGCAGGCATGGTCGAGCTCATCTCCGTCGGCCTCCTGGCCGGCGGCTTGGGGGCCGTGCTGGGCGTGGGAGGCGGCATCATCCTGGTACCGGGGCTGATCCTGGTAGCGGGCCTCCCGTTTCACAGCGCCGTGGCGGCGAGCCTCGTCTGCGTGGTGGCGACCTCGGTGGCCGGATCGGCCGTCTACCTCAGGCGGGGGCGTGTCGAGCTCGATGTTGGCGTGCGACTCCAGTTGTTCACCGTGCTCGGTGCCGTGACGGCCGGGCTGCTAGCGGCATACGTCCCGGCGGCACCGCTCTACTTCGCCTTCGCCCTGCTCCTCATCGTCACCGCGCTCCGCATGTGGCCGCGCCGGCGGGAGCGGGCCCCGTCGAGTGAGGTAGCGCGCCAACGGCGTCCCCTCGCCGCCGGGGCGTCGGTGGGAACAGGCGTGATCGCGGGGCTCCTCGGGGTCGGCGGCGGCGTGCTGAACGTTCCCATCCTGCACCTGCTGCTGGGAATCGCCTTCGATCGCGCTGTTGCGACCAGCGTGTACATGATCGGCGTGACGGCGGCCGGGGCAGCGCTGGTCTATCTCGCGCGGGGTGATGTGGCAATCACGGTGGCTGGCGTGGCGATGCTCGGCACGCTCGCGGGGGCCGGTCTCGCGGCGCTGATCGGCGAGAAGTTGAACCAGCGCGTGCTCAAGGCAGTCTTCGCGCTACTGCTCGTGTACGTGGCCTTCCGAATGGCAAGCCGTGGACTCGCTGCACTCTGACGGGTGGGGGGACCACCCCGGTCTGAGCCGCGCGGTCTCGTGGCCGCTGGTGGTATGCCAGGTGCTCGCCGTGTCGGGGGTCGTGCTGGGGCTCATCGTGGGTGGCGCGACCGGACGCACGATCGCCGCAGTGGGCGCGGTGGCGTTGCTCCTCGGGCCATTCGTCGTCTTGGCCCAGATCGCGTTGCTTGCCGGGAGGCGCCGCCCGAGCCTGGTGGCCTACGCCGCGGGAACGCTGCTCGTCGCGGCGCTCGGCGTGTGGCTCGCCCGCTGAGTTCGTGCGACCGCGAACGCTCGGCATCGTCGGCCTCGGCGCCCTGGGGGGATCCATCGGGTGGCACGCCGCGCGCGCCGGCATCTCCCGCATAGTGGGGTTCGCTCGCAGCACGAAGGACGGGGCAGCGGCCGTCCGGGCCGGTGCGATCACCGAGGTGGCGCACGATCCCGAGGGCGTGGTGCGCACTGCCGACCTCGTGGTCATGGCGGCCCCGCCAGCCCAGACGCTCCACCTCATGGAACGAGCGGCGGAGCAACTGCAGCGCCGCGGGGTGTACTGCACCGACGTGACGAGCGTGAAGGCGCCGGTGGTGCAGCTGGCCGAGCGGCTCGGGTTGGGACCGTGGTTTGCCGGCTCCCACCCTTTCGTCGGGCTCGAGGGGAGCGGATTCGGTGCGGCGCGGCCCCACGCGCTCGACAACGCGCTGGTCTACGTCACGCCCGCCGCGGGCGGTGAGGGCGCGGCGGCCGAGGTGGCGGACTTCTGGCAGCGGGTCGTCGGGGCCGAGCCCGTCACCCTGAGCGCCGCACGGCACGACGCGCTGCTGGCGTGGACGAGCCAGCTTCCCCGGGCGGTGGCCTCGGCCCTCGCACGGGTGCTGGCCCAGCGCGGACCGGACGGCGTGACGTACGGTCGGGAGGCTCTCGCCCAGACCCGGATCGCCACCGAGGATCCGCAGGCGTGGGCGGATCTGCTCCTCATGGCGCGCCGGCAGCTGCTGGAGGCGCTCGACGCCATGGAGGAGGGCCTGGGCGAGCTGCGCGCGGCGCTGTCGGCCGGGGACCGGCGCGCGCTGCGGCGCTGGCTCGAGACGGGAGCCGGCTGGCGGGAGCGGTTCGACCCATGAGAGTGGGCGGTTCGGTTCGTCCCCCGGGGGACAAGAGCATCACCCACCGCGCGCTCATCGTGGGAGCCCTGTCGCGGAGTAGTGTCACGCTAGACGGTGCCCTCACCGCGCACGACGCGCGCTCCACCGCGGCCGCGCTGCGTCGGCTCGGTGCCGAGGTCGGCTCGCTCCGGGCCGGCGCTCGGGTGCGGGTCAGGGGTCGGCCGTGGAACAGCCCCACTCGGACGCTCGACTGCGGCAACTCGGGTACCACGGCGCGCCTCCTCCTGGGAGCGCTCGCCGGGCAGCGGATCGAGGCGCGCCTCACAGGCGACGCGTCACTCAGGCGCCGCCCGATGCGTCGCATCACGCTGCCGCTGCGCGCCATGGGCGCGGAGGTAGCAGAGGAGGCGGGCGACGGGCTGCCGCTCCGCATCCGCGGCGGGCGCCTGCGGCCGTTCAGCTACCACACGCCGGTGGCCAGCGCCCAGCTCAAGACCGCCTTGCTCCTGGCGGGCCTGACCGGTCGCGTCCCCGTGACGGTGTCCGAGCCGGTCCGCTCCCGTGACCACACCGAGCGGCTGTTCACCCACCTTGGCTTCGACCTCACTGTGCGCGGCACCACGATCGTGCTGGCGGGAGCGGGCAGCCGCTGGCCGCGGCTGCCGCCATTCGAGCTGGAGATCCCGGGCGATCCCTCCTCCGCGGCGTTCCTGGCGGGCGCGGCGCTGCTGGCCGAGAGCGGTGAGCTGTGTCTCGAGGCGGTCGGGGTGAATCCCACGCGAACCGGCTACCTCGGGGTGCTCGCCCGGATGGGGGCGGCACTGGGACGGCTCGGGGAGCGCGAGGCCGGCGGCGAGCCTCTGGCGGATCTGCTGGTCGGCCCGGCGGCACTCCGTGCGACCGAGATCTCCGCCGAGGAGGTGCCGAGCCTGATCGACGAGGTGCCTCTGCTGGCGGTCCTGGCGGCGCGGGCCGAAGGTGAGACATGGTTCCGCTCGGTCGGAGAGCTGCGCGTCAAGGAGAGCGACCGGCTGGGACTCATCGCCGCCAACCTCCGGGCGCTGGGAGTGGAGGCCGCCGTCGAGGGAGACGACCTGGTGGTGCAGGGCACCGATCGTCCGCCGCGCGGGCGGGTCGACACGGCCGGCGACCACCGCATCGCAATGGCGTTCGCGGTGCTCGGCACGCTGCCCGGCGCGCGGGTGGAGCTTTCGGAAAGGGCCTCCGCGGCGGTAAGCTACCCCGGCTTCTTCACCGACCTCGAACGGATCCGTCGCGATGCCTAGTCGTGTTCTCGCCATCGACGGCCCCGCCGGCTCCGGCAAGTCCACTACGGCCGCCGCCGTTGCCCGGCGCCTGGGCCTGCCCCATGTGGAGAGCGGTGCCCTCTACCGGGCGATTACGCTGGCCGGCCTGGACGCCGGGGTGGAGCTCAGCGGGCAGCGGCTCGTCGCCCTGGCTCGCTCCCTGCCGGTGCGGCTGGACCTGACGGACACCGGATTCCGGCCCGAGATCGCAGGTGCCGACGTGTCGCGGGAGATCCGCTCGGCTAGGGTAACGGCCAGGGTGTCGGAGGTCTCGGCCATCCCGGAGGTGCGCCAGTGGGTGAACGAGGAGGTGCGCGAGGCGGTGGCGCGCCACCCGCGGGGGGCGGTGCTGGACGGCCGGGACATTGGGACCGTGGTCTTCCCGGACGCCATGCTCAAGATCTTCCTCACCGCGAAGCCCGAGGAGCGGGCGTTGCGGCGCCTGCTGCAGGAGGGAAGGGAGGCCGAGCCCGACGCGGTAGCCCGGGAGGTGGAGGAGCTGCGGCGCCGCGACCAGCTCGACTCGACCCGAGCCGTGGCCCCGCTGAAGCAGGCGCCCGACGCGGTCGTGCTCGACACCTCCGGAATGAGCTTCGAAGATCAGGTGGAGGCGATCGCGGCCAGAGCGCGCAACCTGTTTTCTTAGCTTGACATAGGNNCTACCGCTCTCACCGGTGAGAGCGGCGTTCGCTTATGGCGGGCGTGACAACCGTAAACCGTACCACCACAAGTAGGAAGCTTGACACAACCGATGGTCGATTCGTCACCTGAACCCACGTCGCCCCCCGACGTGGCCGACATCCCCGCGTCAGACAGCACGACGCCAACCCCCGTTCGCCCCGACCTGTACGACGAAGGCTACTCCGACGAGGAGTACCAGAAGATGCTGCAGCTCTATGAGGGTACGCTGCAGAGCATCCAGGAAGGGGAGATCGTCAAGTCCAAGGTCCTGCGCGTTACCGAGAGCCACGTGATACTGGACGTGGGCTTCAAGTCGGAGGGCGCGGTGCCGATCGAGGAATTCAAGGACCCGCAGGTGATCGAGTCGGGCGACGAGGTGGACGTGTTGCTCGAGCGCCTCGAGGACGAGGAAGGCTCGATCGTGCTCTCCAAGAAGAAGGCAGACTTCATGCGCGTGTGGGAGAAGATCCGGCACGCGTACGAGAACGACGAGCCCGTGGAGGGAACTCTCCAGAAGAAGATCAAGGGTGGTGTCGTCGTCGACCTGATGGGTGTGGATGCCTTCCTGCCGGGGAGTCAGATCGCGCTCAGGCGCGTACCCAACATCGATGAGCTGCTGGGGCAGAGCTTCCGTTTCAAGATCATCAAGCTGAACAAGCGGCGTCGCAACATCGTGGTCTCGCGCCGCGTCATCCTGGAGGCGGAGCGGGCCCACAAGCGCGAGTTCCTGATGAAGGAGCTGGAGGTCGGGCAGGCCCGCAAGGGCATAGTCAAGAACGTGACTGACTTCGGGGCGTTCATCGATCTCGGCGGCGTGGACGGCCTGCTGCACATCACCGACATGAGC
>JABAOF010044337.1_pt4 | contig 11559 bp, 13 predicted proteins | sample 7062171 | NCBI WGS metagenome assembly JABAOF01 (sample SAMN14538628, study PRJNA623070) | marine sediment metagenome | biome: marine biome [ENVO:00000428]; feature: marine pelagic biome [ENVO:01000023]; material: deep marine sediment [ENVO:00002113] | place: India: Gulf of Khambhat ... | reverse complement strand
TTGGGGCATCAACGGCATCGAGGATAAGGAAATCACACCCCATCTCCACCAGCTGGCTTATCACCTTTCCGCTTACCCCTCTCCCCCAGACCCCCCAGGGGGTATCGCCGATAGCCTGAATCAGGTGGTGGAGGTTGAGGTCTTTTGGGCTCAGTTTTTTCTGATGTATCAGCACCGCATCGGCAGAGGCAGACGCGGCAGAGGCAGCCTCGGGTTGAGACAGGCTAGCGATGAGCACCATTGACGTGCTTTCGAGCCTTGCGGCTGCCCTGAAACCCATGGGCTGGGCGGCAGGCTTGGCAAGCTTCTGTAACCTCTCTATCACTCGGCTCATCTTTCCCTCTTGTGGTGCCAGCCGCCAGATTACCTCGCGGCTGGCGGTTTACGAGTTCAAAGCCTGATGTGCCTACTGGTAACTCAGATAGCATAACGTGTAGCACGGCTGGACGTCAAGCTGCTGGGCTGGCTGTGGGGGTTTGGTCTTGGGCTCGTGGTAATTCTTGACAGAAAGCAGGCAGGTAGTTTAACATAGCCCTAGTGGCTGATATAGTAAATCGCGGATTAAATGAAGAGTAATAGAATCCTCCGCACACTGGCTATAGCCCTCTGTCTTTCCCTGCTATTAGTAGCCCTACCCGCTCGCCCCGCTCTGGCGGCGGAGAGTATCGATCTGTCTCCCGAGAAAGGCGAAATCGGCGAACGCGTTTATATTGATGGCCAGGATTTCGACCCCAGTGATTATGATACAGAAGATTATGTCGAGGTTGATATCTATTTTACTAGGGATGAAGCTGACGATGGTGATGACATTGATGACGAAGTTGAAAACTACGAGCGAGTGAAGTCGGCAGTGGATGTTGATGACGAGGGTGAGTTTGACACCAATTTTAGGGTACCGGAGGAACTGACTGATGGCGAAGATGATGAAGACGTGCGCAGCGGCACCTATTATGTCTGTGTTACCTATAATGGTGAAAAAAACATAGAGGCTGTAGCCGACTTCACTGTTATCACCGCTGAGATTGAGCTAAACCCTGATGAAGGCCCGGTGGGCACCGAGGTCAGGATCACAGGCCAGGATTTTGAGGGCAATGAGGATATCACCATCGAATATGCTGGCGACGAAGTGGATATAGAGAGCGGCGATAGAGACACTAGTAGTGGTGGCGACTTCACCTCCACCATTATTATCCCCGAGAGCACGGCGGGTAAGCATACCATAACCGTCACCGATGATTCAGGTGTTGAGGTAGAGGCTGAGTTTACTGTGGAGGCCCAGATAACCATCTCACCGACCGTAGGGACACTTGACGATGAGGTAACCGTGAAAGGTACTGGTTTTGGCAATAGNNAAATTGACTTCGCTGTGCCGTTAGAAAGCTCGGGCACCTATGATGTGGAGGCTGAGGATGATGATGGAAACAACGACAAGGTAGATTTTAATGTGGTCACTGCCAAGATCGGGCTGGGCCACAATGGAGGTCCGGTGGGCACCGAGGTAAAGATCACCGGTGAGCACTTTGGAGACAGCCAGGGGATTACCATAAAATATGATGGTATAAAGGTGAACCTAGAAGGTGACGACGAGACCGATAGAAATGGTAAGTTCACCTCTACCATTTTCATCCCCGAGAGCACGGCGGGTAGGCATATTATAACCGTCAGCGACAATTCTGGCCGGGAGGCCGAGGCTGAGTTCGCTGTGGAAGCCCAGATAACCATTAGCTCAGTTGAAGGGGCACCTGGCGATCAGGTAACTGTCTCTGGTACTGGTTTTGGCCGTAAGGTTGAGGTCGGCCTCGAATTTGGTGATGCTGAAGTTGTGACCGGCCAGACCAGTGCGAAGGGCAGTTTTGAGGTCGTCTTNNNNGAGGGCGATGTGGGGAGCGAGGTCAAGGTCAGCGGTAGCGGTTTCCAGCCCAACGTAGAGATAATCATTACCTATTCCACTAAGCCTGTAGAAGCTATGGTAGTGGCGAAGACCACTGCTGATGCTGAGGGAAGGTTTTCGGCTACCTTTACCATTCCCAAGAGTGAGCACGGCAAGCACACTATAACGGCCACTGACGACATTAATACGGTAATAACCACCTTTACTATGGAATCGACGCCACCACCAGTCCCTTTGCCGCTGCTGCCTCAGATGGATAAAAAGGCCACGCAGCGGGCTTACTTTGAGTGGGAGGAAGTTACCGACCCCAGCGGAGTAACCTATACCCTCCAGATTGCTACTGATGAGGAGTTCACTGACGAGTCCATATTGCGGGATATAACAGGGATTGTGGAATCGGAATACACCCTTGCCAAGGAGGAGAAGCTAGAGTTGACTGAGGAGGAAGACTCTTACTACTGGAGGGTGAAGGCGGTGGATGGTGCTTCCAATGAGAGCGGCTGGACAACTCCGGAGGCATTCCAGGTTGGATCTTCCAGGTGGATTATATATCCGATAGCGGCACTGGCCTTTTTGGTAGTTCTCTTCTTTGGCCTCCGGTTCTGGGTAAGACACAAATACTATTAGGGACATATATGCTGTGCACTCGTTGAACATCTGGGAGGCGATATCTTGGGTTAATATCGGGCTAATACTTCTTCACCGGGTAGACCTTACACAGCCCGGTTCTCAGAGGCCAGCCCCCGCTGAGTTTGTTACAATGTTCAGGTTCATCGTCGGTGACCACATTGATATTGGATTCCCAGGCACCATGAAGCCACGGCTCCTCACCCGGCAGCTCAGGGAACCACCAGCCATGCTCGGCATGGACTACCCCGGGGGCTATCCCGTTGAACAGTTGACATTTCTGTCTCACCCTCCCCCTAGGGGTCTCAATCCAGACCCAGTCACCTTCCTCTAGGCCTATCGCGGCGGCTGTCTGCTGGTGAATTTGCATCAGGGGGTCGGAATGCTGCTGGCGGGCCTCTTCCACCTGCCGCCACTCGGAATGATACATGGGCAAGAACCTTCCCCCGGTAATAAGGATGAGGGGATATTCCCTGGCCAGTTCCGGGCTAGATANNGCGGTAAGGGGTCGTAGCCCAGCTTCTCAAAGGTGGTGCAATAAAGCTCCGCTTTACCGGTGGGGGTGGCAAACCCAGTCCGTTCATACTTTTTGTATTCAAGGGGGGGGAAATCATAGCCCCCCTTTTCAGTTATGAATTGTTTGAAGGTAAGTCCCTGTGGTGAGAGGCGGTAATCATAGGCTTCCTCCAGGTTTTTCCATGGCCAATATTTCTCCTGATCGAGCCTCACGCCAAGCCCACGCCAGAAATCGAAGTCCGTTCTGCGCTCATACTCCTCCTCCTTATAGGGGGAGAATATCTCGTCATAGGCAAATACGGCATCGCTCGTGTCGTCAAATGTCCAGAGGACTGGCCTCTCCAGCCAGGAGGCCGCTGGTAAGACGTAATCGGCCAGCTGAGCGCTGGGGGTGAGGAAGAAATCCATCACCACATAGAGGTCCAGGCTCTTCAAGGCTTTANNGCGTTGGGCATAGTGACCAGAGGATTGCTTGCATTGGTTATCAGACCCCTTACTGGGTAGGGTTTGCTGGTGAGCATGGCCCGGAAGACACTAGGGGCATGGGCAAAGCAGTGATGGTCCTTAGGTAACTTCTTTCCCCAGACCTTTACCACATTGCCCTGAATGTAATCGTATCCCGGATAGCACATGAGCCTGAACCTGTCTACACCAAGTGCCTTCGCCTTCTGCTCTGGTGGGAGCAATTCAGTTACCTCTACTTCAGACTGCGCTAATACTCTTTGTGAGATGCCGCGCATCACATCAGCTCCCCGCGCATCTATGTTACCAGTGATGATCGAAAGGATGAAGCGAGCTTGACAGGCCTCCACAGAATTCGCAAGGTGTTCCAAACCCATCTTGTTCACCGAGGCAGCCGGCCTGTTAGTGGCGTACATCCTGGCGGCCTCTCTCATTTTCGCTGCCGGCACCCCGGTGGTCTCCGCCACCTTCTCCGGCGCGTATTCCCTGGCCCTCTGGGCCAGCTCCTCAAAGCCATGGCACCACTTTCCCACGAACTCCCTGTCGTACAGTCCCTCTGTGAGGATAACATCTATCAGGCTCATGAGCAGGGCAGTATCAGTTCCCGGCCGAAGCTGGAGCCAGATATCAGCCCTATCGGCTGCCTCAGTGCGCCGTGGGTCAATCACGATAAGCTTTCCACCGGCTTTTTGGACGTTCAGGGTTGCGATCCATCGCCGTCTCTCGGCCTGGGCTGGATTTATCCCTAGATACAGGACACACTTGGTTACCTCCGGAATTAACTCCGGGATATTAGCTGTAAAGCCTACGATTGCGGAGGAGACTATGTTCGTGAGGCCAAAGCAGATGTGCCCCTGCCCAAAGTGATTGGGGCTGCCCAGCAGGTGGAAAAACCGTACTCGGTATTCATCATGGGTCCGGCCGGTGCCGCTGCTGGTGGCAATGGCCTCCGGCCCATAGCTGTCCTTTATCTCCCTGAGTTCGGCGGCAATTTCATCCAGCGCCTGCTCCCAGGAAATCCTCTGCCACTTGTTTTCCCCCCTCTCGCCGACCCTTTTTAGGGGGTAGTTGAGCCTCTCAGGATTGTTGTACCAGCTATTGACCGCCCTCACTCGGGGACAACCCCTTACTGTAGGTGGATAAACAGGGTCCATCGGCTGCTCATCAGTATTCTCCGTCACCCTGACTGGCTGGCCATCCTCGATATAGACCATTACCCGGCAGTGGCAATGGCACCACATGCACACGCTCTTTTTGACTATCTGCTCACTAGGCATACAGCCCTCCTTTTTTCAGTAGTGCCTGAAGGCACAGTTTAAGCAATATAAACCTACTCTATAGGCTTGAACATCCTCTTTGGTGCACCGCAGACCGGGCATCTGTCAGGAGCTTCACCTTCCACTGTGTTGCCGCAGTACTGGCAGACATAGAACGGCTTGAGCTCCATAGTCTCCCCGTTCTCAAGCCTGGTAAGCGCATCCTGATACAGATTGTGATGTATTTGTTCCACCTTGTTGGCTATATCGAAGCTATCAGCTGCCTCCTGCTCACCTTCAGCCTCGGCCTGTTTTATGAAGCCTGGATACATCTCTGTAAATTCGTGGCTCTCGCCGCCGATGGCGGTGAGCAGGTTCTCTCTGGTTGTCTGTATCCCATGTAGTACCCTCAAGTGGTTTCGGGCGTGTACCGTTTCGGCATCTGCTGCCGCCCGGAATAACCGTGCTATACGCGTTTGAGCCTCTTCTTCAGCTTTATCGGCGAAGAAGAGGTATTTACGATTGGCTTGACTCTCTCCGGCAAAAGCGGCTTCTAGATTTGCCTTTGTGCTACTCATGCTTTACCTCCTTCGGCAGTAACTATCCGTATTTTACTAGTATTTCTAGCCCCTTCACAACTGAGCTGAGATGTGTAGGATTATCCTTCACACACGGGCGTAGAGCCATCGCCCGGCAAATAGGAGAGGGGTGGTGCTGGGCTGATGAAGACAAAGATTAGTAAGAAATAAACACTATTACGTCCTGAGGATGTTCTCAGCTCAATTCGTTAGTCTAAGAAGGAATATTTTATATAGGATTAGCTAAGCCTTAAGCATTTTGCGCAAGAGAATATATAATTATTAAATCACCTTATGTTAAAATTAGAACTGTTGTGGCATTCCCCCAAGACCCGTTTTGAAGCTAAAATACCATCTGGTGACAGGGTGTTTCATTCCGTCTATTAGCAAATTATTAGTAAAAATTACCGCTTAAGCAGCAGAGTGGCTGATTTTCAATCAGGCTTAAACCAATGGCAGGGTAGAAAGATATCACCGTATCCTCAAAGAGGAGGTTAATCTCTTGCTTTGGCCAGTATCTCTTAATAATCCAGAAAAGTAAGTTGGCAATGAGTAGGACATTACATGTAAGAAGGTACTATAATGAAACCTCGAGGAAGCAGGGCACTTGCCTCTGAGGTGTCCTTCAATTTCAAGGGCTAAACTGTCCCACTTTCCTCTGACTATGTAATGGTGTGACCTAGCACTTCTCCAGGAGAAATTATGTGACCACCTCTGATGGGGGAGAGCCAAATCTAGGAGGGAGGACAACAAAATGGCGGACATTAGCTTTGATGTGGTCTACGTGGGGGCTGGGACTAAAAACTTGGTAAACGCTATATATGTAACTAAGTATGGCGGCCTGACAGTGGGCATGTTTGAGGACAGGTGCGAAGTTGGCAGCGGCTGGTCTATTGAGGAAAGCCCAGCGCCAGGTTTCATAGCTAACCACTGCTCTCATATACATTGTGGGGCCTGGTATTACAGGGCTATTTGGGACGACTTCGCCGAGGAGTGGAAAGAGTATGGCCCCAGATTGATCTATCCCGNNATCCCGATGTGGCCACTGGCACCGTCTTCTTAGAGGACGACTCATGGATAGGTGTCTATACCGTGTATAACGATCCACAGCAGGAGAAGACGGCCAAGCTAATTGCCCGCTTCTCGGACAGAGATGCCGAGACATGGCTGAAGATACACGATTTGGTGCGCAAACATATTGGCCCGGCTTTCTTTGAAGTGGCCTTTAACCCTCCACAGCCCCTGGCCCAACCTGATGCCATAGACCGACTGCTAGCTAAGCCACCTCTCGGCTTGAATCCCTCGTGGAACCTCTTGTCGCCGGCCCAGCTTTCCTTGGAGCTCTTTGAAAGTCAAGAGGCACAGATGCTTTTCATGAGGGCCGCCCAGTCCGCGGGGATTCAACCGGAGACCCCAGGCTTGGGACTGGCAGCACTGGTAATGATTGTAGGCTATATGATTACAACGATCCTGGTCGGCGGCAATCATATAGCCGCCCACTTCTGTCAGAGGGTCATCACGAAGAACGGTGGTAAGATCTTCACCAGGCAAACGGTGAATAAGATCCTTATAGAGAATGGCCGCGCCCGGGGAATCCACCTGGCCGAAGGTACAGAAATAGAGGCCAATAAGGCGGTGGTCTGTGGGGCCAGCCCCGAACAACTAGTCTTTGATCTCACCGGACTGGAGCACTGGCATCCTAAAATCCCAAGGAAGATAAAGAATATCGAGAGGGATTGGACGGTCATCTCTTGGTATACCTGGGCCCTGCATGAGCACCCTAAGTACAAGGCTGAGGTCTTCGATCCCAACCTTGCCTACATGGGCTGGATATGCCTGGGCCAGAAGGATGTAAACTACTTGCTGCAAGAACACTGGCGGAGGAGACTGGGGCTATGGCCGGAGCCCGACAAGTTCAATCTGGTAGTTTCTGACTGGTCTGTCTACGATTCCACCCTTGCTCCATCAGGTAGGGCCTGTGTCATCACTGAGCAGTTTGTCCTGCCCGCCACTGCCTATTCTGATGAGGAGTGGAAGGCCATAGAAACGCGCCACGCCAATGAAATCCTCTATTTCTGGTAAAAATATGCACCCAACATGACTTGGGATAATATAGTAGGCTATGTGCCCGTTACGCCCTTCTTTACCGCGCAGCATGCTAAAACCTTTGCTCCCACTGGTAACTGGTCAGTGATTGACTGCCCGGCGCATCAGTTCGGCCGCTTCAGGCCTATCCCTGAACTCGCTGACCTGAGGAACTTCCCCATAGAGAACCTCTACCCCTGCTCGGCTGCCTGACATCAGACCTCGGGGGCACATATGCAGCAGGGCTACTGGGTGTACAAGATAATGGCCGAGCAATTTGGCCTGCGCAAACCCTGAAAAGAGAAGGGGCGTTCCTGGTAGTAGAGTGTAATTATGCTGATGGGACTAACTTACAAATTGCAATAGTCTATGGTGGCATACCAATTGGCTGAGCGAAAGTGACCTGCTCCCCTCTAATACTTAGACTAACATTTTACAAGGAAAGTTCTTGTCAAAGGAAATTTAAGCCTTCATCGACTTATTAATTCGGATCCCCCCCGCCTTTAGCTTTTGGGCTATGTCCTGTTGAAGGACCTTCTTATCTATCTTTTGCTCCCCCACCATGGGTAGCTTATCCATGATTTCAAGCCTCTCTGGAAGCTTATAAGAGGCAATGTTCTTCTCCCTAAGGAAGGAGGTCATATCTTCAAAGGTAAACTTTTGCCTCGGCTTAAGCACAACATAGGCGCAAGCCTTTTCACCCATTACCGGATCGGGCATCCCCACAATGGCAGCATCTGATACCTTAGGATGGCTCAACAGCATATTCTCGAGCTCAACGGGGTAGATATTTTGTCCTCCCCGAATGATCATTTCTTTCTTGCGCCCAACAATCATCAGGTTTCCTTGGTCATCCCATTTGCCTAGGTCGCCCGTTTTATATCGCCAATCAGTCGTCCAGGCTTGTGCTGTGGTCTGAGGATCCCGGTAATAGCCGTAAATACCCATCAGCCCCTTCACCCATATTTCGCCAGTCTCCCCCTGGGCCACCTCGTTGCCGGAATCATCAACCAGCTTGATTTCGGACCCCGGCCAGGGCCTGCCCACTGTCAGCCTACGGACTTCAGGGGGGTCATCTAGGGAATGCATAGTGATGCCCCCGTAGTCCATTGCGCCATAGGCCTGGAGTATAGGACAGCCCATTTTCTCCTCGGCTTCCTTTGCTATCTGATAGGGAAGAAGGGCTCCTGTACAAAACACAAATCGTAATGAGCTAAGGTCATATTTATCGAAGCTGGGATGACCTAGCATCATGGCTAACTGAGCAGGCACCAGGTTAGCAATGGTAATCCTTTCCTTCTCTATCAGCTTGAGCGTCTCCTTAGCCTCAAACCTCTCCACCATCACCATCTTGGCTGCCNNCAAAGTATGCCGGGGCATTTGGTCCTCTAGCGGCTGGGGAGATAAGGGCGAAGATATCCTCACTGGTGAGCTTACACATTTCCGCTATGCACTTACCATCATACACGCAACCGCATATAGGTTGCGGGGTAAACTTGGGGAGCCCGGTGGTGCCAGTGGTAAGCAAAATCATTGAATACTCCCATGCCCCACACTTCGAATTCTCCAGGTAATCAGGAGGGTGCTTTTTCTCCAGAGGCTGCTTAAGTAAGTGCTTGGTAGAGATTGCTCCCTCAGGCACATCATCGTCGACGACAAAGACATACCTCAAGGTAGGCAAATTGGGGCGAATCTCCTCCAACATCTGAAAGTGGCCAAACCCCCTCGATTCCTTGGGGATAACTACCCCCACAGCCTCAACATACTTCAGAGCGTACTCCATCTCCCTATGGCGTAGAGTCCTTAGCAGTGGCATGAAGACGATGCCAGCCTTCTGGCAGGCAATGCGTATCAGACAGAGCTCAACTGAGTTAGTGAGCTGGACAGCGAGAATCTCATCCCTTTTGAGACCCAACTCCAGGAATCCAAGGGCAAGTCGGTCTATCAACTGCTTCGCCAGTGACCAGGTAAGTCTGGTTTTTGAATCCACGATCGCCTCTTTCTCAGGATAATCCCTGGCATTCCTATCCCAAAGGTCACTCATTGTTGGTTCCGCTGCCCAATATCCTCTCTTCGTGTATTCAGCGATGTGCTCCGGAGGTATATTTGCTTTGGGCATTATGAACCTCGCTTGCTAATCAGGTAATAATTTGGATGCCACTTTTGGCAGGAGATTGAGAGAATGACAGCTTACATATTTGGCATTCTACTTTCATAGACCTGGGGTCAAGTCATGTATAACGAGCTGGCATTCCTGACCATCAGGTAGTTCTTGGACAATCTCAATGAAGATATCGAATCACTTCTCATCTCCTCCTTCGCGTTTGCTTGTGACAAGTTTTTGTATTTAAAGCCATAGTGACTTGCCCCATATATTAGCCCACCTATTAACTCAAATTCACCAGCATAATAGCCTCAGTAGCAGGGTACCGCATATGAAACATCTCATTCGCGCTGACGTTGCATAAAACCTTTTAGCCCTTTTTATCATTGAGGCTAGGAGCCTTTCCTGTATACCTCAAAACACGGCCACGACGGCTATCTCTATTACCATCTCTGGCAGACCCAAATGCTTTACCCCAATCAAATCAGTCGTTGGTGGATTATTTCCAGCACATAATTGTGGGGCGTTTTCTTTGAAGAATTCCTCTCTCACTGCGGTTATCGTCTGCCATGTATCAGAAAATGCCAGCCCTTTAGGATATTCTCCTACCACGTAGTACCACATTTTCACAATATTGTTGAGAGATGAACCTAACTCTTCCAGGACAGATTTGAGTTTCTTGAAGCACAGCCTAGCCTGAGCTTCTACTCCCGGTACTACATCGACCGGGACTCTATCAGCCCTTAAGGCTTGAGTTTTACTGCTATCAGTATCGATACCCTCCACACCGCCCACGAATATCCAGCCATTGGGTTGTTTCACCACAGTTGCCCTGCCCCATGGCATAAGCTTCCCTCCATAGTAAAGCTTGTGTGTTTTTATCTCCATTTCCAGCCTCCTAACAAGTAATTTGGCATAGCGTTAAGAAAAGGTTCTTACCACCTTGTCGTCAGATTGAATACTTTATAGCTACTATTTGCATATTGTCAAGGTTGTGTATCTTCAGCACTTGACAAGACTATGAAACTAATCCAGTTACAATGTTAGTCTGAGGATTTAGAGAGAAGTTTACATCTGTGAAAAACTTTAATTTAGCTTCACATACCAACGTAGCTCAGCGAACAGAGCATCGGTCTTCGGAAATTGCGTTGGTCATCCCAACCAATTGTTTTACGTTCAAATAAGGGCTTTCGCATCAATTGCCCAAACATCCTTTTTAAGGCTAGAATATCACAGGTGTCACCACGTTTAATGCTGGCTATTAGCAAATTATTAGTAAAATTGAGTTATGTCTACTTGGGCAAAGACTCATAATGGTGATTTTAGCTTCAAAAAGTGGAGCCAGCGGACAGATTTGAACTGTCGACCGGCGGTTTACGAAACCGCTAACTACACTCAATCTGCTTAACAAAATGCCAGTTTCACAGCTTGCAGAGTTAAGCAAATTAAGCAAAGCCTATATTTCTCAAGTTAAGCATGGTAAGAGACCACCTTCCCAAAAACTGCTTAATATTATTGAAGAATATAGGCAACCTCAAAATCCTACTAGGAACTACTATGAGCTATTCATGCAATCACGGCTCGCCAAAGAGGTATCACCTACTACTATACGATTCTACAAGGTGAAGCTCCGAATAATCTCTGATACTCATGTAAGGACAGTTGACGAAATCCCGGCTGAAATAAGGAAAAATTTGGCTATTTTTTCTCTCTTCTTATTTTATCCGCTTCCTTTTCTATCGCCCCTTTTTCTGATTTCGGTTTAAACACGAAGGCCTGTACAAAGTGAACTAGGACGAAAAACCCCCAAATACATAAAGGCCAGAGGAACCACATGTACCCACCAGGAGTGGTCAATGCCCATATAATAACCAGTAAAATGTTTACTACTACCCAGGCTCCGATGTGACCATAAAAATCTTTCTTTTCTTTAACCCTTTTCTTGGCTATTTCATAGACTTCTTCTTCAGACATCTGATTTTCCATTTCTCTACCTCCGTTCAGACGCAGTATAGCTGCTCAGACTGTATTTGACAATTG
>JABAOF010008084.1_pt1 | contig 11563 bp, 13 predicted proteins | sample 7062171 | NCBI WGS metagenome assembly JABAOF01 (sample SAMN14538628, study PRJNA623070) | marine sediment metagenome | biome: marine biome [ENVO:00000428]; feature: marine pelagic biome [ENVO:01000023]; material: deep marine sediment [ENVO:00002113] | place: India: Gulf of Khambhat ... | reverse complement strand
GTGGACCCGGTGACGACCAGCCAGCTGATGGAGAACTACGCTGGCGCGACCAGCGAGCGGATCGAGCTGGCGCAGCAGGCGCCCAGCATCGTGGAGGTGCTGCTCAACCTCATCCCGCGCAACCCGATCGAGGCGATGGCGAACGGCGACATGCTGCCGATCATCTTCTTTTCGCTACTGTTCGGGGCCGCCCTATCACTCATCGAGGCGCAGCGGCGCGACACCGTGCTCAACTTCTTCCACGGTATCAACGATGTAGCGATGATCCTCGTGGATTGGGTCATGCGTCTGGCCCCCTACGCCGTATTCGCCTTGCTGGCGGCCGTCGTGGCGCAGGCCGGCCTCGATCTTCTCGCCAGCCTGTTCCTGTACATGCTGACGGTGGTTCTGGGCCTTACGATCCACGTGTTTGGCACCTACCCGCTGGCGATGCGTTTCTTGGCCCGCTTCAGCCCGATCACGTTTTTCAAGCGANNTCGACCTCCAGCTCCAACGCGACGCTGCCGGTTACGATCGAAGCGGCGGAGGAGGACCTGGGCGTCAGCGACGAGGTGGCCAGCTTCGTTCTACCCCTCGGCGCGACCATCAACATGGACGGCACGGCACTCTATCAGGGTGTGGCCACCATGTTCATTGCCCAGGTCATGGGTATCGATCTCTCCTGGACGGCACAGCTCATGGTCGTGCTGACCGCAACGCTGGCCTCGATCGGGGCGGCCGGCGTCCCCTCGGCCGGGATCATCATCCTCACAGTCGTGCTCATGCAGGCGGGCGTGCCCGAGACTGGAATCGCCCTCATCCTGGGGGTCGACCGAATTCTCGACATGTGCCGCACCGCCGTTAACGTGACCGGCGACCTGACCTGCGCGGCGTTCATCGCGCGAAGTGAAGGCGAAGAGCTGCGGCCGCACCCGGTGGGCGTGGAAGAGGTACAAGCTCGGGCGGCCGCTGGGGTCGACTAAGGGGGCCGTAAAACCCGCGGTCGGCTGGAAGCGCCGGTCTCGACCACTCGCGCGCGCAGACGAAGGGCGAGTCTGCCGCGACCTTTACCGTCTCACCCCGGCGCTCAAGGCGGGTCAATCAGTAGCTCGCGCGGCAGCCACAAGCTTCGGCGGGCGACGGACGTCTTCCTCAACGTGGCAATCCCAGACGGCGGTCAAGTTCGCGATAGAAGCGGCTGATCCGTCGTGTGTTGGTGCCAAAGTCACCACGGCCCACGCGCGACGCCGACCACATGTCGACCCGCGTGAGGGCGTTCTGGTCGAGCTTCAGCTTGAATCGAACATCGTCCACCAAGCGGAACACTCGCGTACGGGCCTCGGCATGTATCAGGCCCGTGCCCTCATCGGCTCGGATCAGCTTCCAGCGCGGGTGTGACTCGATCATACCGAGGATCTCGTCCCAGACCGTCGCGAAAGGAACCAGGTAGGTGCGGCCGCGCAGACGCGGGTCCTCGGCGGCCTCTCGCGTTTGCGCGGAGTTGATCGTCAGCGCTCTCCAGATACCGTCTAGCATTCGCTCCCCGGCCGCCCGCCCGCTTGAATGGTACTGATCATGCGGTGGCGATGGCTGTTGTGCAAGATCGATCGAGCCGCGCAAGCCTTTGCGGGCGGCGGAATCGGCATAGTTTAGTGCCGTGAAGCCAGCAGGCTGAACCCGGCGAGGAAAGGAGTGCGTACGTGGAGGTAGTGATCCCGTTGGCGGGTAAGGGGACTCGGCTCAGGCCGCATACGCACACGGTGCCCAAGCCGCTGCTTCAGGTAGCGGGAAAGGCGGTTCTCGACCACGTGGTGGAAGACGTCTTGGGCCGGCTGAGCGTCGATCGGCTGATCTTCATCACGGGCCATCTGAAAGAGCAGGTCGAGAACCATGTGCGAGTCCACTACCAGGTCCCGGCGGTCTTCGTAGAGCAGGCGGTGCAAGACGGCACGGCCGGGGCGATCAAGCTGGCGCAGCCCCACGTGCACGGTCCGATGCTGATCATTTTCGTCGATACCCTGTTCGATGCCGACCTGTCGGTGATCTCCAGCCAACCCGAGGCGGACGGCTTTATCTGGGCGAAGGAAGTCGAGGATTATCAGCGCTTCGGCGTGATCGTCACCGACGAGCGCGGGGTGATGCGACGCATCGTCGAGAAGCCGAGCGAGCCGATCTCGCGGCTGGCCAACATCGGCGTCTATTACGTCCGTGATCACCGCCTGCTGTTTGAGGGGATCGATCATACCCTGGCCGCGGCTCCCCAACTCGGCGAATACTTTCTGACCGACGCTCTTCAGTACATGGTCGACCGCGGGGCGGAGATCAAGGTGCTGGAGGTGGAAGGTTGGTACGACTGTGGGAAGCCCGAGACACTGCTCGCCACCAATCGCCACCTCCTGGAGACCGGCCATGGCCGGGCGCCGGAGCAGGCGAGGGATTCCCGGATCCTCGATCCGGTTCGCATCGAGAGCGGGGCCGAGCTGTCCGCCTCGCGTGTGGGGCCGAACGTGACGGTCGGCCGCGGCAGCCGGATCGTGCGCTCGACGCTCGAGGATTGCATCGTGGGTGAGGACTGTGTGATCGAAGACTGCGAGCTTCACGACTCCGTGCTCGGCTCGGAGGTTGCGATCCGCGGTTTGAGAGGAACGTTTTTGCTGGGCGACCAGAGCGTCGCTCGAGGCGAGGCGAGCTGAGCCGTGCGACCCGAGGAGCCGGCCCTAGAATCGAGCCACGCTGGCGAGGAGTGAGAGGAGTCGCAGAGGCCCGGCGGCGCCATCGCTGTTCTCGAACCATTCGTTTTCGGTATGCGTCTCGCCAGATCGGCCACCGCCGCCGATGGCAATCGCCGGGACGCCCAGCGCCATCGGGACGTTGGCGTCGGTCGAGGATACTGTGTACTTCGGCTCTTCACCGAGGGCACGCGTGGCCCGCTCGGCCGCCTGGACGAGCGGGTGCGAAGTGGGCAGGTGCCCAGCGGGCCGCTGGCCGATGACCTCGAGCTCGAAGCTCAGCTCACCCTCGCCGCGGCCTGCTTCGGCCGCGAGGCAGGAACGGAGAGCCGCTTTGATTTCCGAGTCGACGCGCTCGAGTAGCTCCTGCGCCTCGGACCGCACATCGAGCTCGACCCAGCACTCAGTCGGGACGGCGTTGATGCTGTGGCCGCCGCCCAGCCTGGCGACGGTGAGAGTGGTGCGCGGGCTCTCCGGCAGCGCCAGCCGCACGACGTCGTGCACGAACTCGCCCAGGGCGTTGGCCGGGTTGACCCGGCCCCAATCGGTCCAGGAATGGCCGCCGGGACCGCGCAGAGTGATGCGAAGCCGGCGGCTTCCCAAGGCGCGATGAGTGATGCGACGCAGGCCGCTCCCGTCGACGGCAATGAAGGCCGCCGGGCGCACCAACGAGCTTTCAGGGCGAAACAGGTGCCACACACCGCGCAGATCGCCGGGGCCCTCCTCGCCCACGGTGAAGGCAAAAACGAGCGGTTGCCGCGGCCGGGCGCCGCCGTGAATGAGGGCGCGGAGCACCGCCAGCGCGACGGCGATGCCGCGGGCGTTGTCGGTGCAGCCGGGTCCGACGCAGCGGTCGCCTTCGCGGCGAATCGTTATTGCGGTTTCGGGTCCGAAGACCGTGTCGATATGGGCCGCGACCACGACCGGCGCGTTGTCCGTCGATGCGGCGCCCGGCGGGAAACTGGCGAGAACGTTGCCGATCTCGTCTCGCTGGGGATCGAGGCCGAGCGACTGGAGCTTGGCGCTGATCAGGCCCGCCCGGGCTGCTTCCTCGAAGGGGGGAGCCGGAGTGCTGGCGAGCTCGATTTGTTCGCTGAGCGTGGCATCGCCCTGTTGACTCAACCAGGCGTGGGCCGCCGCGACGTTTGCGCCGTTCGATTGGGGCCTCGACCCCGACTCGCTTTGCATGGCGCAGAACTTGGAGGCGGTCAGTGAGTCTGTCAACGCGAAATCGAGTCTGGATTGCCTGATTTCTTGACCTTCGATCACCTGGTCTTTGTCGGTATCGGCGTCACCGCCGGCTTGCTGACGAACGCGGTGGCGATCTGGATGCTCTTCCACCCCCACCGTCCCGTGCGCCTGGGGCGCGCACGGCTCTTCCCTCAGGGCGCCATCCCGAAAGAGATCGACCGCATTGCGCGGCGGATCGGTCAGACCGTGGGTACCCACCTGCTGCGGCCGGATGACATCGTCAGTACTCTGTCTAAGCCGGAGTTTCGCGAGCGCTTCGACCGGACGCTGCGTGAGGCGCTGGAAGGACTGCTGAATCGCGAGCTGGGAGCCTTGCGCTCGGAGGTCCCGTTTGGACGCCTGGGTGAGGTCAAGGGAACCGTCTCCGACTTCGGGCAAAGACTTCTGGAAGGATTCACCGAGTATCTCCATGGCGACTCGTTCGAGAGGCGGGTGCGAGATTTCGTCGAGCGGGTGAATCAAGAGTTCGGCGACGAGCCGCTGGAGCGCGTCCTCACGCCCGACGGGCGGCGGCAGCTGGTCGTGGCGCTACATGACCTGGGCACCGGAGTCGTCGACAGTCCCGGGTTCCGGGGCGCCATCGCCGAGTTCTTCGAGCGAAACCTGCGCGACTTCGTTACCTCGGAGCAGCCGTTGGGCAAGTTCTTGCCCGCCGGCGCGATCAACTTCGGCGAGGCGATCGTCCGCAACTACCTGCCCCTGGTCCTCGACCGTTTTGGCCAGGTTCTCGAGTCGCCCGCCGCGCAGGAACGGGTGCGCCGAGCGCTGCGAAATTTCATCGACGGTTATCTGAGTCAGCAAGGCGTCTTTCAGCAGATCATGGGCCGGCTGATCATTACCGAGCGGACGTTGAGCCAGACCGTTCAGGCGCTGGAACGCGGCGGGTCCGAGGAGATCGCCGCGCTTCTGCGCGAGCCGCTCATCCAGGATCGCGCCGCCGCGGCCGTCAACCAGGCGATCGACGACATGTTGGAGCGGCCGGTGCGGGACATCTTCGGCGACTTGAGTGACGGTGAACTGGAACGAGTCGGTGGCGTGCTGACGGATCGCATCGTGGAGTTCGCCCGTCATGAGACGACGGAGGAGTTCGTGCTCGGCCGCGTCGACCGATTTCTCCGTGCGTCGGAGGGCAAGAAGCTGGTCGACGTCGTCGAGTATCTGGGGCCCGAGACTTCGGGTCGCATGTCGGAGCGCCTGGCCGTCTGGGTGCTCGAGTTGGCTCGCGGCGAGCGAGTGGCCGATCTGCTAGAGGCGGCGTTGGTCAGACAAACCGAGTGGCTGCTCTCGGTCCCGATTGGCCGCATCGGGGACTTCGTGCCACCCGACGGCCTCGACCGAGCGGAGCGCCTGCTTTTCGACCCGCTCTGGGAGTTCTTGCAGGCGCGAGTGCCGGCGTTGGTCGAGGATCTGCCGATCGCCGAGATGGTGGAGCGGCGGATCCGAACCTATCCGATCGCCGATCTCGAGCACCTGATCTGGACGGTGACGCGTCGCGAGCTGCGGCTGATCATCTATCTCGGCGGCTTTCTCGGTGCGGTCGTCGGGTCGCTGATGGTGCTGGTTCAGGTGCCCGTCGTGGGCATCGCCTACCTCGGGGTCATCCTCGTTGTGACCTATCTGTTCATGAATTTTCGCTAGTCGCGGCGGGAGACGGCAGCGGTGATCACGCGTTCAAACTCACCGATCTGCGTGGGCCTCCTCGCCCTGGCTACGCTGGCTGCGGCCTCTCCGCTTCGATCGCAGATCGTTGCCCTGCGATTTGTAGCGATCGACATGCAAGGCGGCACGGTGATCCCGTCCGAGTCAGAGCCCGGAGTGTCGTTCGGCGCACGCCTCGGCCTGGCCGATCTGTTTGGGCGCTGGCTGCAGGTGGGGCCGGAGCTGGGCTGGTGGGCGGCGGAACGAAGCGATGCGGATCTCGAGCATCGCGACATCGTCGCCGGCCTCGCCTTCTGGAGGGGCCTGGGCAGCGGCGGCACGGTGCGCCCCTTCCTCGGCGTCAGCGGCGCCTTGCACTCTGTGGATGTAACCGGCCCCAACGGGGGTGACATCGCGCCGGGCGATTCGGCGCTTGCGGCGTCGCTAGACGGCTATGGCTTCGGCGTCGGCGGGTTCGCCGGACTGGCGCTCCGGCTGACGCAGACCGGGGCGATCTGGCTGGTGACCGAGTACCGCTACACCGCGGTCGCTCGTGTCTCGCACCACGAGATCCGCGGCGGAGTTCGACTGGCGGGGCCCCAACCCTGAGGTGACGGCAGAAGCCGCGCCGCGGCCGAGCCGCGTCTGTTGCTAGTTTCCCACGTTCAACGCTATCATGGATTTACACCAGTGCACCGGGAGCGGTGGAGCTGGCGCTCGGTGAGGCGACGGGCGCCCACGTCACTATCGAGTTCGGACAATCGGCTTGGACAGACCTGAAGATCGTGCCGGTGAACCGGGGGCGGGAGACCCGACGGAACCTGCCGGCGCTGGCGAAGCGGTCAACGCTCTGCTCGAGGAGGTGGGCGAGGAGTCCCAGGTCCAGGCGGCGGGTTACTTCGGCGGTCTGCGCGGCCGAACCGCGCTCATCAGCGGGGGTGCCACCGGGATCGGACGCAGGACCGCGATCGAGTTTGCCCGCTGTGGCGCCAACGTGGCGTTCAACTGGCTCGGTCTGCCGGGCCGTGCCATCGCCGCTGAAGCCGCCTCGGTCGAAGCGGAGCTGCAGCAGCTCGAGGTGAAAGTCTTGGCGGAAGAGGTCGACGTGCGGGACGCTCGGGCGGTCGAGGCGTTCGTGGAGCGAGCGCGGCAGCAACTGGGCGGTGTCCACTTCCTAGTGAACGCGGCCGGGGTACACCGATCGGCGCCGGTGTGGAGGATGACGGATGAGCAGTGGCGCGAGGTAGTGGAGACGAACATGACTGGCGCCTTCAACATGATCCGCGCGGTGGCGCCGACACTGAAGGGGCAGCGGTACGGCAAGATCGTGAATATTGCGTCGATTCAAGCGTATCTGGGAAGTTTTGGGATCGCCAACTACGCGGCCTCGAAGGCGGGACTGGTGGGTTTGACCCGGTCGGCGGCCGCCGATCTGGGCCCCTCCAACGTCAACGTCAACGCCGTGGCGCCCGGGCACGTACGTTCCGAAATGCTCGCTGACGTGCCGGAGGAGGTCGTCAGCAAATCGTCGGAGCGGGCCGTCTTGCGGCGCTTGCCCGAGGCGATCGACGTGGCTCACGTGGTGCTTTTTCTCTGCTCGGAGATGGCGCGCCAGATCACCGGTCAAGTGATTCGGGTGGACGCGGGGTTACTGGCGTGATGTGAGGTGAGGAGAAGGGGAGGGGATCATGACGCCAGTTAAGAGCCTCGAGCCGGGGCTCGCCTGCTTCTTGGTCGCGGTGTGGCTGGGCTGCTCAGGAGGGGGAGCCGAGCTCGAGCCGGTCGCCGGGTTCACCATCCTGAGCGGCCAGACCGTGCTGGTCTTACCCGTCCAGTATGTGCGCCCCGTGCCGGGAGGGTGGGTCGGTGGAGCCCAAAACGCCGAGTCCGCCGCCCGGCGTACCGACCTGGAAATCGATTTCGCCCTGGCGGAGCGTGGGGGCCGAGCCGTCTGGGTAACCCCGGAGCAGCTGGTCGAGACGCTGCGGCGCCGGCCCGGGATCGAGGTCGATCCCTACGCCCTCGCCGCCGATGAGGTCCGCCGCAAAGGGACCCGGCTGCGTCACGTCAACGACCCACTTTACGGACAGCTCAGAATGCTGGCGGCGCTATTCGATTCGCGCTACGCGCTCTGGCCGCTGGAAATCGTCTACGAGTCCGGGGACAGCGCCACGGCGGGCCAGCTGGCGCTTCGTACCGTGTTGCTCGACACGCGGGCGGGGAACGTGCTCTGGTCTGGTTCGGTTCGCGGTGGCGCGGGGGCGCCGAACTCGCCAGGTGCGCTGGCCGGGCTGGCTCAGGTGTTTGCCGAATACGTCAGTCCGTAACGCGGCCGAGGCGGGCTCGGGGATGGGCGCGCAGATCACTTTGATTCCCGGCGATGGGATCGGACCCGAGATCGTCCGGTCCGCGCTACAGGTCTTCGAAGCGGCCGGGGCCGATGCAGAGTGGGACGAGCAGATCGCGGGAATGAGCGCGGTCAACGAGGGTATGGGGCCGTTGCCGCAACCGACCGTCGATTCGATCCGCCGTAATCGCGTCGCGCTGAAAGGCCCGCTGACCACGCCGGTGGGCGAGGGGTTCCGCTCGATCAACGTGGCGCTGAGAAAGATGTTCGACCTCTACGCCAACGTCAGGCCGGCTCGCAGCTTGGTGAGAGGCGGGCGCTACGAGGACGTGGATGTCGTCGTCATTCGTGAGAACACCGAGGGTCTTTACGTCGGGGTGGAGCACTTCATCGGCATGGAGGACGACCCTCAGGCCGCGGCCGAGTCGGTGATGATCGTGACGCGTTTTGGGGCTGAGCGGATCGCTCGTTTCGCGTTTGACTACGCTTTGGCCCACGAACGGAAGAAAGTAACCCTGGTTCACAAGGCGAACATCCTCAAGTGCACCCAGGGCCTCTTCCTCGACGTGGGTCGAGACGTTGCCCGCGACTACGAGGGCCGAATCGAATACGAAGAACGGATCGTCGACAACACGGCGATGCAGCTGGTGGTCAACCCGTATCAGTTCGATGTCATCGTCACCGAGAACATGTTCGGCGATATCCTGTCCGATGAAGCGTCGGGCCTGATCGGCGGCCTGGGTCTGGCCCCGGGTGCCAACATCGGTCGGGACGTCGCGATATTCGAAGCGGTGCACGGGTCGGCGCCGGACATCGCCGGGCAGGGTGTGGCGAATCCGTCGGCGGTGATTCTGGCGGGTTGTCTCATGTTCGAGCACCTGGGGCAAACCGGCGTCGCCGAGCGGGTGCGCGGGGCGCTGTCGGCGGCTCTGCAGGGGGGGTCGCGCACGCCGGACCTGGGCGGGACGGCGACGACGGCGGAATTCGCAGACCAGATCGTCAGGGGCTTGACGTAGATGCGGTTTCGCGACGCCGAGGTTGCTTGCCGGAGTTGCCAAGGACTCTATCCGGCCAGCGACCTGGACCGCTATCTCTGGTGTCCGGACTGCCGCAAAGCGGTACGGCGACGTGGCGCCCGTTGGGGCCGCGGGGTGGGATTGGCCGCCGTTCTCGGCGTCGCGGCTTACGTTCTGATCCGGTACTACCTGGTTCTCGATGTTCGCCCTTCCCGCCAGCTTCTGCCGCTCTACTTCCTGATGCTGGCGATCACCTACGTGTTGACGAGCCGCATCGCCGTTGCCGTGGTCCAGGGCCTCTATCGCGCACGCGGTGGCGTCGAACCTTCCCACGCTCCGGATGAAGCGGATTGAGGTAGGCCAAAAGCGTTGCGGTTTGACCTGCCCGCCACGCTTGGTGTAAACTTCCCGACGCTCGCAGGTCGGGGTCTCTGCAGACTCAGAGGTTTCAAAACAGACGAACAGGGTTGCCAAAGTGGCGAGTTTCCCAGGTGTGGACTTTTATAACACGGACATGCTGCTCAGCGAGGAAGAGCGGGCGGTGCGGGACACCGTGCGCGATTGGGTGGACGAGCAGGTGATGCCGGTGATCGCTCACTACTACGTCGAGAAGCAGTTCCCCAAGCAGCTGATTCCGCAGATGGCTGAGCTGGGTATCTTCGGCGCGAATCTGCCCGAGAAATACGGGTGCGCCGACCTGAACAACGTGGCCTATGGGCTGATCATGCAAGAGCTGGAGCGGGGTGATTCCGGCGTCCGTTCCTTCGCCAGTGTGCAGGGCGCGCTGGTCATGTATCCGATCTTCGAGTTCGGCAGCGAAGAGCAGCGGCAACACTGGCTGCCCAAGCTGGCGAAGGGCGAAGCGGTCGGGTGCTACGGCCTGACCGAGCCCGATCACGGGTCCGATCCGGGAGGGCTGACCACCCGAGCGGTGAAGGACGGGGACGAGTGGGTGATCAACGGCACGAAGATGTGGATCACTAACGGCTCCATGGCGGATGTGGCGATCATCTGGGCCAAGACCGGCGATCTCGACGATCCGGGTTCGATCCGCGGGTTCATCGTGGAAGCCGAGCGCGACGGATACGTCGCCAAGGATCAGAAGGGCAAGCTGTCCCTGCTGGCGTCAGACACGAGCGAGATCTCGCTGCAAGAGGTGCGCGTCCCGGCGCAAAATCTACTACCAGGCTCGGCCGGCTTGAAAAGCGCCCTGATGTGCCTCAACCAAGCGCGCTACGGCATCGCCTGGGGCGCGGTGGGCTCGGCGATGGCGTGTTACGCCGAGGCCCTCAGCTACGCCGGGAATCGCTTACAGTTCAGCCGGCCGATCGCGGGCTATCAGATCCAGCAGATCCGGCTGGTCGAGATGCTCACCGAGATCACGAAGGCCCAGCTGCTGGCGATCCAGCTGGGTCGGTTGAAGGACCGCGGCGAGCTGCGCCATACGCAGGTGTCGTTGGCGAAGCGCAACAACGTCAACATGGCGTGTGAGGTGGCCCGGGAAGCGCGGCGTCTGCTCGGAGCCAACGGCATCCTGGCGGAGTACCAATCGATGCGCCACATGGCCAACCTCGAGTCCGTCTACACCTACGAGGGTACCCACGACATCCACGGCTTGATCGTGGGCGAAGACATCACGGGGATGAGCGCCATCACATAGCCCGGACCGCTTGCTTCTCACGCGGCTTTGGCTGAAATTGGCGGCGAAACAACTCTGGTGCGCCCGTAGCTCAATTGGACAGAGCACTGGGCTTCGGACCCAGGGGTTGGGGGTTCGAATCCCTCCGGGCGCGCTTCTCTCTACGCTAGCGTATTAGCTTCTCTCACGGCGACCGGCCCCGCGGTCGGAGCGGCGCGATCGTTTCCCCCGGCCGCGCCAGCGAACGACCAGCAGCACCCCGATCCACGTCCCCAGCGCCAGCAGCGGGAGCGCCAGCGCTTGTGTCAGCAGCGTCTTTCGGATCTCACTGCGGGAGATGAGGAGGAGGAGTAGAACGCCGGTGATGACGGCAGCCGTGCGAGCCGCACGCAACCAGTCGGATCTGCTCGGCTGAGTGTGTCGCGGTTCAGTCGTCCCGACCGATCTCCAGCATGCGGGTGAGAGCGCGGAGAGCACGAGCCCGGACATCGGAGGGGACGTCCACCTCGTAACGGCCGTAGCGCAAAGAGGCGAGAGTCTTTTCCAGCGTGATTCTCTTCATGTGCGGGCACAAAGTGCAGGGCCGGACGAGCTCCTTGTCCGGATGTGCCTCTTGCACGTTGTCGGACATGGAACACTCGGTGACCAGCAGGATGCGCGGGGCGTCGGTCTCCGCCACGAAGGCCGTCATCCCGGTCGTCGACCCGACGAAATCCGCCTCCTGGCAAACCTCGGGCGAACACTCGGGGTGCGCCAGGATGATCAGGCCGGGAAACTGCTTGCGGTAGGCGCGCAGCTCCTCGACGGTGAACTGCTCGTGCACGATGCAGCGGCCCTTCCAGGCGATGATCTCGACGTCGGTCTCCCGCTGGACATTCTGTGCAAGATACTCATCTGGCAGGAAGATCACCCGCTGGGCATTGAGCGACTCGACCACCTTGCGGGCGTTGGCCGAGGTGCAGCA
>JABAOF010019806.1_pt2 | contig 11564 bp, 13 predicted proteins | sample 7062171 | NCBI WGS metagenome assembly JABAOF01 (sample SAMN14538628, study PRJNA623070) | marine sediment metagenome | biome: marine biome [ENVO:00000428]; feature: marine pelagic biome [ENVO:01000023]; material: deep marine sediment [ENVO:00002113] | place: India: Gulf of Khambhat ... | reverse complement strand
CGTGGCGGTCCTGATCATCGCCTGCCCATGCGCGCTGGGGCTCGCCACGCCGATGTCCATCATGGTGGCGACGGGGAAGGGCGCGACCCTCGGCGTGCTGTTCAAGAACGCGGAGGCCATCGAGATCCTGCGCAAGGTGGACACGCTCGTGGTGGACAAGACGGGCACGCTCACGCTGGGCAAGCCCAAGCTGGTGAGCGCGGTGCCCGCGGAGGGATGGAGCGAGCTCCAGTTGCTCGAGCTCGCAGCCAGCCTCGAGCGCGGCAGCGAGCACCCGCTCGCGGCGGCGATCGTCGAGGGAGCTGCGGAGCGGGGCGCATCACCGCCCGACGCGGAGACGTTCGAGTCGGTGACGGGCAAGGGCGTCACGGGAACGGTGGCCGGCCAGTCTGTGGGACTGGGGAACCAGAAGCTGATGGACGATCTGGACGTCTCGGTCGCGGCGTTCGTCGAGCGGGCCGAGTCGATGCGTGCGGAGGGCGAGACCGTGATGTTCGTCTCGCTGGACGGGCGTCTGGCCGGTCTCCTCGGCGTAGCGGATCCCATCAAGGACACCACCCTCCAGGCAATCGAGCAGTTGCACCGCGAGGGGGTCCGGGTCACGATGCTGACCGGAGACAACCGCACCACGGCTGAGGCGGTGGCGGCCAAGCTCGGCATCGACGACGTCGTCGCCGAGGTGCTCCCCGACCAGAAGGCCGACGCCGTCAAGCGGCTCCAGAGCGAGGGCCGCGTCGTGGCGATGGCCGGTGACGGCATCAACGACGCGCCGGCCCTGGCTCAGGCCCAGGTCGGGATCGCGATGGGCACGGGAACCGACGTCGCCATGGAGAGCGCGGGCGTGACNNCTGTTCTTTGCCTTCATCTATAACAGCCTGGGCGTGCCGGTCGCCGCCGGGGTTCTCTACCCCGTCTTCGGCATCCTGCTGAGCCCGATCTTCGCCGCCGCGGCCATGAGCTTCAGCTCCGTCTCCGTGGTCGGCAACGCGCTTCGTCTACGCGGGGCGCGGGTGTAACGCTCCCGCGGGAGCAACGAGGAGGGGTACATGAGAGTGAAATCGTGGATGAAGCCGATCATCGGACTGGCCGTGGTCGTGCTCGCCGTCATGGTGGGCTCGTGGGTGCGGATACCGACGGCGCACGCCGCCGACGTGACGATGTACACGACGCCCACCTGTGGCTGTTGCACCAAGTGGGCGGATCATATGCGCGCCAACGGCTTCAGCGTCAACATCGAGTTCCGGGAGAACCTCACGCCGGTCAAGCGCGAGCACGGCGTGCTTCCGATGCTCGAGACCTGCCATACTGCCATCGTGGACGGCTACGTGGTCGAGGGTCACGTGCCCGCCGATGTGATCAGGCAGATGCTCGACGACCGGCCCGACGCAGCCGGGATCGCGGTTCCCCGCATGCCGATCGGCTCACCGGGGATGGAGCAGGGCGGCCGGAAAGACCCGTACAACGTCGTCATGTTCAAGCGGGCCGGCGACATGTGGGTCTACGCGCGGCGCTAGCGGAAGCTACTCCGGTTCGGCGCGTCAGTGAACCGCGACCCCGCAGCCACCCCCGTGACTGCAGGGTCGCGGGGCGTTGTCCCACGGTACCGACTTCCTACCGCACCCAGTTCGACAGCACCTGCAACGTGCGATCCCCCCACGCGGTGTCGTTGGTCGGCAGGTGCACGCGGAAGTCGTGTGGTCCGTCCATGCTCGCGGTCATCATGAAGGACATCGACAGCGTGGTCTGCTGACCCGGCTCCACGACCATCGAACCGATGGTCACCGGCGGCGGTCAGCAGCCGGCGACGGCCTTGACCCACGGAGCGTTGCGGAACCGCAGCCGGCCGTCGCCGGAGTTGGTGATGGTGAAGCTCGCCGTGACCCACTTGCCCACCGGGACGTCGCCCAGGTCGATCGCCTCCCGGTCCACCTCCACGCGGGGCGTCCCCGGCTCGTCCGGGAACGCCGCGGTCCGCGATCCCTGAGCAGCGAGTAGGTACAGGCCGCCGATGAGCATCAGTGCCGCGAGCGCGGCGAAGTGCCGTAGCCTCCGGTGCCGTCGGCTCTTGCGACGGCGCTCCCGATGCCGCCTCGAACTCATCGCTCGTCTCCCTCGTCGTATCGGAACTGGAAGCTCCACAGGTAATCCACCAACGCCCAGGTCTCCGCGTCGGTGAAGATCGGACCCCAATACGGCATCCCGGTGCCCATCCCGCCCCTGATGATCTTGCCGTGCAGTAGGGCGGGGCTCGCTGCCAGCATCCTGCGTGAATCGGTGAAATCAGCGGGCGGCGCCAGCCCGTGCCCGAACGCGCTGTCGGCACGCGCGTGCGTCGTGTCGGAGAAGTACCAGGCCATCACGCCGTCCCCGGCGCCCGTCTCGCCGTGGCAGGCGGCGCAGTTGGCCGCGTACAGCCTCTCGCCCGTGCGGAGTGCTTCGCGGGTGGTGCTGCGCTGCCACACGAGCGCCACCAGGTCCCACAGCTCCGCGTCACGTGCCGCCGCGGTCCGCGGGTCGCGGCGCAGCGCCTGCCACACGTCGAGTGGACTGTGACCCACGACGGACCCGCGGACGTGGTACTCGGGTGGGACCGCCACTCCCCCTGCGGCCGCGCGTGCGGCGGATGGTCTGTTTTTCGGCAGCGATTCCGTGGCGCGGTCGGCGTCGAGGTCGATACCGAGCTGCACGTAGAGTGGGGGCCCCTGTGCGACCGCCGGCTCGCCCGGGCCGGTCACCTCGATCGTCCCCCGCATGCGCCAGTGGTTGGGCCCGCACCACCGGGTGCAGTAGTAGGTGTATATACCCGGTCGGTCGAACGTCAGCGTGAGCTCCGTGACCTCGCCCGGCATGATGTCCACCACGGGTTGACCGTGTTGCCCGATGGCGAAGCCGTGCACCACGTCGCTCGAAGTGAGCCGCAGGTGGAGAGGTTCGCCCACCGTGGCGGTGAGGTCCTGTGGCTGCCACCCCCCCTCCTCGGGCATGGCGGCCACTAGCCGGATAGCGTGCCCGTCTGCGACCTGGTCGGGGATGAGACCGGCGAGCGGCAGGCCGACCGCCAGGGCGACTACGACGCCACGCGCGACCCACTCCGTGCTCACCCTACGAGCAGCCACAGCAACCCAGCCGTGATGAGGAGGTGAAACAGCGTGATCGGTACGGCTCGCACGGTGAGGTGCGAGTCTCCACGGCCTTCGCTTGCCACGCGCCGCGTCGCCGCGGCTGTCCACCAGACACCGCCTAACAGAACCGCTGCCTGTAGGCCCGGCACGACTCGCGTGAGGTACGGTGTCCAACTCCAGCTGGCGGTCCCCAGCAGATCCCAACCCCGTCCCATCGGGTCGGACAGCACGGGCCAAAGGTACGACACGTTGGCGAATACGAACGAGATGCTGAATGCGATCCAGGCTGCCAGGCCGAGCGGAATGAGTGTAGACGCGAAGCGCGCCACCTGTCGCCGTATTGGGGCGGTCGATCGTGCCAAGCGGTTCCCGCTCCAGACGGCCAGCGTGAACAGCCCCGGGACGATGCCGAGCACGACCACCCCGAAGCTCACCGCGTAACCCCACCAGCCGGGCGAGCCGACGGCGTAGGCGGCGGCCTTGAGGTCGCCCCACGGCCCCAGCAGCACCGCCGAGTAGACCACGGCGCTCCCCAGCATGATGAACGCCTTGTAGGCCTCGTCCACACCCCGTCCGCGCGTCTGCGCCAGATCGGCACCGGGCCTGCGTACGCGCACGACCACATTGTCCAGCGGGCACGTGCGCAGGCACTCCATGCAGAGCCCGCAGTGGGTGTTCTTGGTGAGCGCGCCGGGGAACACGTTCCAGGGACAGCCGAAACCGTCGGCGCTTCCCGCGTAGCAGGTTTTCTCCCTGTGCCCAGCACATACTGCGGTGTCCCGCACGCGCAACTCCATGGGCGCCAGCTCAGAGTAGAGTCCGATGAACCCCCCGACCGGGCACAGGTGGCGACAGAATGCGCGGCGCTCGAACACCAGGGCGGTGGCCACCGCGACCAGCAGAAGGCCGGCGAGAACCAGTGCCGTGACCTTGGGCTGGGTGAGGATGACGGTGCTGAACAATGCCATCAGCACGAACGCTGCGTTCTGCAGCCAGATGTTGCGCAGCGCCTTGGGCCAGCGCCTCCTCACGCGGGGGCGCGCTGCCGGCGCAGGCCGGTCCAGCACGGCGCGGTTCTGGAGCCACTCTCCGGGCATCGGGATAGGGCAGATGTTGCACCAGCCGCGTCCCAGTAGCGGGACGGCAACCAGCATGAGCAGCGCCCACCAGGCAATCCACACGACGATGATGCCGAAGTTCCTGCTCCCCACGGGCGTGCCGACGAGCCCCGCGAGAATGGCGAACACGAAGCCGCCCAGCGCGAGGGCGCGCGCCAGGAGCTGCGGCCACCGGCTCAGCAGCAACCACCGCATCGCCGGAGCGCGCGTCAGCTCGAGACCGCTCATCGCCGGACGCTCCAGAAGGCCGCGATCACGGCCAGCATCGAGAGGGCCGCGGCGCGCCAGAAGAGGCCGTTGGCGCCGACACGCAGCTTGCCGACCATGAAGGGATGCAGCGCGCCGCAGGTGACGGAGCAACGGAACCGGAACGTGCCGGAGCGGTCGGCGACGAAGGTGAGCGAGGCGGTCTGCCCCGGGTCGGCAGTGACGCTCAGATCATACCCGTCGAGGTAGAGCCCGTGAACCACATCGCTTGCGACCAGTTCGAGGGTGATCCGATCGCCGGGATTGGCGCTGATCACCGCCGGGCTGAAGGCGAAGCTGCTGGCCTCGATTCTCAGGTGCCGCTCCGCGGGGTCCGCCGTAGCGAACGGCAGCGGTGCTGCGGCTACGATCAGCGCGGCGAAACCCCACAGAGCCCAGCGCCATCGGCCTCGCAGGCGGGTGCCATGCTGTGCCGGCCCGTGATCCTGGCTTGCGCTGCGCTGCCCCCCCTCGCTCGGCGGCGCGCCTTCCCGAGCGCTAGGTGCCGGTGGCGGGGCCGCGTATCGAGAGTACCGTGCACGGACGAACACCTTGATGGCGTCCAGGTCCTTCCCCTGCCGCATCAGGCGCATCACATCCTGGGCAATGTCCACGCAGATCGAGCACCCCAGTGCATGCGAGTCGAACTGCACGCCGTCCGCCGCGACCCGTGATGCGAAGCAGGCGAGGTTGGAGTCGTGTCCCATCGCGCCGCAGCCGCAGTAGCACGGGATCTGGGATAGGATCGCCGGGTTGGCGATCGCGAACTGGTACGCCTGCTGTACCGCGACGGGCGCCTGGCGCACCTCGAGCGGCATACGATCGAGGTCGGCCATATGAACCGATTGGCCCTCGGCGGCGAAGTCGCGTCGGGCGTCACACCCTGCGAGGGACACTCCCAGCAGCGCTGCCAGAAGCGCCCCTCCACGCAGGGTGAGCGAACATCTTGGGTTGTCCACATCCACCTCCCTGGGCGGCGCGCCGGCGCCCGCAGGGCCTCGCCGACGCCGACGCGCTCACAGCTTGCGCCTACGGCCGGCTCCCATTCAGGGTGTTGAGATAGGCCAGGATCGCCTCGATCTCCTCCGCCGTGAGCCCGAAGTTGGGCATCATCGACGTGGCCTTGTCGAACGTGGGATCGGCCAGCTTCTGCCGCAGGTACTGTGCTCCTCGGCGGTCGACGCTGCCGTTCAGCGTCGGTCCGACCTGGCCACCCGCACCTTCGATCAGGTGGCAGCCGAGGCAGGCCCTCTGCTGCACCAGGTTCCTTCCCGCGGCGATCGTCCCGGGGTCGGTCGAGATCTCGCCCTCCCGAACGGTCGGCGCCGCGGCCGGAGGTGCCGCCTGTGTGAGCGGCACCTGCTGGCCGGGATCCGAGTTGGTCGCCTGCAGGAACGCCAGCACGCTGCTCACCTGCCCGCCGGTGAGATTGCCCCGGACCCGCATGTGATTCGCGATTGTGACCCAGTCCCGATCGTCGCGCTCCAGCGGCGAGCGGGGGTTGTGGCAGCGCCCGCAAACGCCCCCGTACACGCGGGCGCCCGCTGCGACGGCGGACTCCTGCGTCTGCTGAGCCACGGCCTCGGTCGCGAGGATCAGCAGAGCCAGGCCGGTCAGGCACGCGGTCATCCACATCACGCGATTGGTTGTGTGAGTCATTGCTCCTCCTAGAAGCCGAACGCGATGTGGAAAACCACTCGGTCGTTGTCGATTTCGGTCCCTTTTTCTCTATTGAGCTCGTATGCGCCCATGACGGCGACTGACGGGCTGAACCAGTAGTCGAGCCCGAAGCCCGCTTGCCAGGCACCCTCCTCGGTGACCAGCCCGTCGAGCTGGTCGTCGAATCCCTGGGTCCAACGGAAGACCGGTTCCCAGGCCCGCCAGCGGTAGGCGAGCTGGGCATAGTACCCGTGGCGCCGCAACGACTGGAAGCCGGTCAGCGTTTCGATCTCCTGACGTGTCTGCACGTACTCGCCGCGCAGCTCGAGGCCGGCCCGCCGGAATTCGGCCGCCACGTTCCATCCGGTGAGGTCCAGCACGTTCTGCTCGTCGTAGTCCCCGTTGAAATAGGAGAAGTTCACCTCCGCCCACGGCGGCAGTGCGATGTCGAGGCGCCCTCCGAGCATCTTGTCGGTGTTGTTGTCGCCGGATGATGCTGGCAGCTCGACCTCGGGGACCTCGCCGGGCAAGATCTCTTCGATAGCCGGACCGTTGGTGACGTAGCCGCTGAGCCCGAGGTGCCATTGTCCCGGCGTGGACGCCCCGCGCAGCATCACCCCGACATCGGAGAGGATTGGGAGGATCGGCTCGGCCCCGTAACCGGAGACGTGGTGCCCGTATATCGGCGGTGCCGTCGGGAACTTGTTGATCCAGGTGGGATGGAGGCGTTCCCCGAACACGCCGAAAGGCAGGAGGAACTTGCCACCCACGAACGTCACGTTGTCGTGCAGCAGCAGGTCGATCTGGGCGTACTCGAGGCCAGTTTCGGTGACCCCCTCTGTCAACTCGAACTCGAACTCGGCCTCGAATAGGACGATGTCTAGAAACTGGAAGAGGAACACCGGGCTAACGCTGGTGGTGAACGCGTTCTGGTTCTCTCCCTGGGTCGCGAGGGCATACCCCACAGTCCCGTATCCGGAGAGCACCAAGTTGTTGGTCGGGATGATCCGCTGGCTGGTTGTCTCCTGCGCGGTCGCGCGAGGGGCGCCAATCATTGCTGCAAGTGACGCGACGGCGAGGGCCGCCCGAAATCGGTTGCGATGGCTAGCCATGGCCGTGACCTCCGCCCTCCCCGCCGGTGTCGCCTTCTCCCTCGGGAGACAGAACGGGAATGTGAAACTCGCCTTCCTCGTGCACGGTACCGACGAGGATCTCGACGTGCAGCTCGTACATACCTGCATTGCCGAAGGAATACTCCCCTTCGTACTCGCCGGTATCCTCTTCGACGACCGACAGTGCCGTGTCATCACCGTCCGGGGCGTGGATGGCCATCTCGACGTCGAGACCGCCCGCTGGGGCGCCGGCCGAGCCGTCGGGCTGCAGGTCGAACACGAAAACCATCACATGGGCAGTGGAGTTCTCTTCGACTGGAGCGGGCGACACCTCGAGCTCGGCGAGATAAGGGCCGATCACGCGGTGCTGCCGGTGCACGTCGATCTCGTGCTCGCCCAGCTCGGCCATGATGGCATGGCCTTTGGGCTGCCCGTGGAAGTGGAGGTGGTATTCGCCCTGCTCGAAGAACAGCACGTGGGCCGCGTATCCGTCTCCCTCAGGCTCCATCTCGACGAGGCGAGGCTCGCCCCCGTCAGCGTGTTGGATCTCGAGCTGACTGCGGTGCATCTGCATGGGCGCACCGCTCTCGGACACGTGCACGTGGATCTCTACTTCCTCGAACGTCTCGATCTCTGCGGCCTCGATCTCGAATTCCACTTCGGGCGCGAGCTCCGACAGTGCCGTGGGATTGTCCCAGTCGGCACAGGCAGAGAGCCCGATGGCGAGCGGCAAGGCAGCTGCTAGGAGGTGGGATACTCGTTTCACGGTTCGGTGACCCCTTTCGGTTCTCGGTCGGCCACTTGCGGGACCGCGGTCGCTGGAGTTTGCTGCAATCCGCGAACGCCGTGTCACAGCCGGTTTGTCGGGTATTCTGGTACATATTCGGCAACTTCAGGACCCGGAGACACCGATGTCTAACCGTCTCAGCGGCAGCCAGTTAGTGGGTCGATCGTCGGCCGTTGCCGATCTGCTGCGGGCGGTTTCCCCCGGGGTGCGCGGCAGATCCCCCGGGGGCATATCGGCGCCTGTTTGCCTGGTGGTTGTCGGGTCGGGTTACCCCTTGGGGGGTGGGGTGGGGGGGCGTCGCACCCAGCCTGGTGCGAGGGTTCCGGCCGGCAGCACGCGGTCGGGACGCTCCGCCGGGCTCGCCACGACCCGGATCGTGGTTGCCATGGGGGCCACTGGAGCGAGCGCCGCGCAACAGGTCATGTCGCAGCACGTGTCCTGGTTACTGCCGGGGCTCCGCACGCCGTCCCGTACCGGGGTGCAGTCCATCATCTCCATTGACTGAACCACACCGGGATTGAAGCCACACACGACCTCAACGGCGTACGGTGCCGCGAACGCGAGCACCACGGCTGTAGCAAGGAGTCGGCGGAACGGGCTGCCGTCTAGCATAGGTATGCTGGAGACTAGTCAGCTGTGGGTGAGACCCCGCTAAGGGGAGCATGAATATCCCTTTAATGACTGGCTGCTTGAGGAGGCCGCCGCTGCTCCCAACGGCGGATTGTGCCACAAGGGGCCGTGAGGTGGGCGCGCTGGGTGACGCCCCTCAGTCCCGCGCCAGCGTGAGCAGCATCTTGAGCCGCTCCACTGCGGTCACCGAGTGCGCGACGTTGGCGGGAATGAGGATCATCTCACCTGCGCGCAGGTGGAAGGGTGAGCCAGAGAGCTTCACCTCGGCCTCGCCCTCCAGCACGTGCACCACGGCGTCGAACGGCGCGCTGTGCTCGCTCAGCCTCTGCCCCCGGTCAAATGCAAACGCGGTCATGGTGCCGGACTGGCGCTTGAGGATGCGCCGGCTGACGATTGAGCCGTCCTGGTATTCCACCAGGTCGGTCATCGGGGTCGCTCGGGTGTGGAGGTCGGCGCGGGTGGAGCGTTCTGGCTCGGACATGGCTCAGACAGGTAGAGGTTACGCTCCTGGCAATCTCTGCCCTTTGGGCCGCCGCCACAAGCGCCGCCCCCACGGGGCTCGCCCCGATGGTGAACCCCCGCCATCTTAGTGGGTAGGACCAGCAGAGGATCGCCGGTCCGGTCCCGTGCCCGCTCCCCACTCCAGGAGGTTGCAATGCCCTCGTCGCACACCGCTCTTCGAGTCTCCCTGGCGCTGCTGGGCGTCGCCCTGGCGGGCAGCTGTGCCTCCAAGGGCCGGGATGAGGCCTCCGGCGCACCTCCGGTCGGCAGGATCATCACGGCAGAGCAGATCGAGGCGACCGGCGCCGCCTCGGCCTGGGAGGCGCTCAAGTTCACGGTGCGCACGCACTACTTCGCCGACTACCGGGGGCAGCCGGTCCGGATCTACGCGGACCGCGGCCAGGGCAGCATGGTGCTGCGCGAGGAGCCGCAGCTCTACCTCGACGGCGCGCGGCTCACCGACATCACGATCCTGCGCATGATCCCGGCCGACAACCTGCTGACGATCCAGGTGATCACCGGGCCGGATGCCACGACCTACTTTGGCACCAACGCCGTGGCGGGGGTGATTCTGCTGGAGACCACGATGGGCGCCGGGGCCGAGGAGGATTCGGCCTGGGCCGATACCACCGGCGCCACGCTGCGTAACAGGCAAGGCAGGGGAACGCGCTAGCGCAGCGGCGGGTGGCTGCACGGCGCGACGGGCGACGGGTGAGAAAAGAGGGAGGCGACCCAGTGGGTCGCCTCCCGTTTGTTGTGGCTCGCGTGTGCGAACCGGCTATGGGTTACGGTCCAGGCACTGGCCGGCGTTGGGGTTGTTCTCCTCATCCTGCGGGATCGGCAGGTTGACGTCCGTCCCGTAGGTTGAGCCGGCCTTGAAGTACGCGCCGGTCGGGAACACCGACTCGGCATTGCGCCCGTACTGGCGGATGAGCCGCCGCATGTCGCCCAGGCGGTGGTTCGTGTTGTACAGCCAGAACGCCCGCTCGCGGAAGTGCAGGTCCTCACGGCCCGTCGTCGTGCCCGGGTCGGCGAGAGCCGCCAGCGTTCCGGTGAGCGGATTGACCGGGTACAGCAGGTCGCCATACGTGTCGAAGTCGGCACGCAGCTGGTTGAGGATTCCCAGCCACTCGGTGGTGTTGCCGGCCTGCAGCTCCGCCTCGGCCTCGATCAGCCTAGCCTCCAGCCCCGTAGCCATCGGGTACTGATCCGCCCGACTTGTGAACGCGGTGAAGGTGTACAGCGGCGACGTGCCGTCGAACCCGAGACCGTCGTCCCGCCACGGTACGCGCGGGTCGCCGGATGAGCGGAAGTCCAGCCCGTTGATCCCCTCGACGTCGGCCACCGACCACCGACCGGCCTCTGGATTGAGGTGGTAGGTGCCGTTGATCTCGCGCGTCGAGTTGTTGGAGTGCCAGACGTACTGCACGAAGTCGTCTGCCACGCCGGACACGGCCGTCGCGGCGTTCGCCGCCTGGTCGAGATCGAGCAGTGCGCGACCCTTACCGATCCGCGCCATGTCGGCAATATCCGGATCGACGGCCGGGTGCGCGATCGCCGCATCGAACGCGGTGATGGCGGCATTCAGCATCTCCGTCGTCGTCTGCGGTGCGCCGAACGTGAGCTCCGGCTCGCCAGCCGCGTTGACCGACTGGCTGAGCGGCACGCCGGAGCAGTAGTTCTCCGCGAACGAGACGTAGGCGAACCCGGCGTAGGCCAGCATCTCCGGGATGCGCTCGTCCGTGGTGGGCTCCGGCACGTTGTTCTCGATCTGAATGGCGGCACGCTCCAGGTCAGCACGCGCCTGGTGCAGCCGGAGGTACACGCCGTTCAGCGTGGTGTTGTCCGTCGGGATGATCCGGAGCTCCACCTCCTGACGGGTGGGGAACGTGCCCGAGTGCATCCACTCGTCGCTCATCAGCCCCGAGGTCACCGTCTGGCAGTCGAACCACCCACCGCCCGAGTAGGCGCGCGCGAAGTTGCTGAGCGCGCCGTTGCGGATCGTCTCGAGACCCGCCGGGTTCTGGAGGTTTTCGGGCGTGATGATGTCCGGATCATCGACCTTCAACGGTTCCCCGCACGCGGCCAGTGCCACGAGCACCACGAGCAGGGGGGCGAGGAACCGCTGAGCCGGTGTCTTGATAGTCGTCAGCATGGTTGTCCTCACCCGTTAGAACGTGAACTGGAGTCGCGCGGTCCAATACCTCACCTGCGGCTGGGTCAGGAACTCCCGGGAACCGAAGTTTCCGGTTGTCTGCTCCATCTCCGGATCAAGGCCCGTGTAGTCGGTTATGGTCAGGAGATTCCGGCCGGTGATGGTGAGGTTCAGCCGCTGGGCTGACAGCGCCCGCGCCCAGCTCTCGGGCGCGAAGAACGTGAGCGACAGCTC
>JABAOF010078506.1_pt1 | contig 11568 bp, 13 predicted proteins | sample 7062171 | NCBI WGS metagenome assembly JABAOF01 (sample SAMN14538628, study PRJNA623070) | marine sediment metagenome | biome: marine biome [ENVO:00000428]; feature: marine pelagic biome [ENVO:01000023]; material: deep marine sediment [ENVO:00002113] | place: India: Gulf of Khambhat ... | reverse complement strand
CTGTTTTCTCTGCGGCGTGGAGATGGAAGCCTCTCGGATCGTTGACATCCGGCTCGCAAGGATCCAGGTGGACGGGCTGGACGCCACCGAGAAGCTCCGCACCATGCTCGACTCCTTCGAGGGCGACGCCATCATCCTAGGAGGTATAACCTTCGCAGGGTTCAACATTGTGGATCCTGTGAAAGTTCATCAAGAGACCGGAATACCCGTGATCGTCTACTCTGGAGAACAACCGGACAACGAGGGTGTGTTGAACGCTCTAAAGGCTCACTTCCAAGACTGGAAGAAAAGATGGGGGATAATCGAGAGCGCCGGTCCCATCCACACCACACAGCCTTTCCCTGGGGAGCCCCCAGTCTACTTCGAGGTCATCGGAAACACCAAGGAATGGGCAGATGAGGTATTGAGGGCTTCCGCTCTTGTTAGTAGGATACCGGAGCCCGTGAGGGTCGCCGGAATCGTAGCCCGGGGCCTCAGCCCAGCTTGTTGAAGTCGATTGGTACAACGGCGTGGGTCTGGAGGTCCATTATCGGGGCCACCCCGACGGTGGGGATCAAGTTCACCCGCTTCTGGAAGGGGGTCTGTGTCTGCCATGCCCCCGAGGCTATTAGGGTGGCTCCCTTGTACTTCTTCACGCCGTGGACGTGGATGTGCCCCATCTGGAAGACGTCGGGGGTCGAGGCGATCACGAGCCTGTCCTCCTTCTCCGGGGCGATGGGGGTGGAGTTCCCGTAGATGGGGGCCACGTGCCTGCACCTCAGTAGCAGCTCCATGCCGTCTGCGGGGGCGTGAAAGTCCAGCCCCGGGACCTGGGAGAGGATCTCGTCCAGCGCCTTCCCGTGGGCTATGTAGGCTTCAACGCCATGGAGTATTAGTCGGCTGGGGTTCCCGAGGAAACGGATCTTCCTGTTCTCGTGGAGGGTCTCCGCGTATTCCTTGGGGATGGGCTCTTGGGGGAGGCTCTTCCTGACCGCGTCGTGGTTGCCCGGGAGCACGATCACCTCCACGTGGTCTGGGAGCTCGGATAGGAGCATGGCAGCCACCTCGTACTGTTCTCTTATGTCGGTGATCTCGAGCTCCTCCAGCTGAGTGGGGTAGATCCCGATTCCGTCCACCAGATCACCCGAGATTACCAAGTATTTCACCCGACCCGCCAGCCGTCTCGACTGAGGCGGCCCCAGATCCATGTTCATCCACCTTATGAACCGGTCGAAGATCTCCCTCTGGAAGTACCGGCTGCCGATGTGAACATCCGCTATGAACGCCGCGCAGAGGGGGATCTCGGATCTGTTGGGCGGCCTGCTGGGGATGTCGGGCCAGATGAAGTCGTTGGCTATCAGGAGGTCCTGCCTGTACTTGATCCCGTCGATGCAGATCACCTGATCCATAAGGATCGAGAGCCCCTTTCTCACGGTCTCTCCATCCGAGGCCATCACCGTGACCGAGTCCTCAGAGTCCTCTATATCGAGGAAGAGTCGGCTGCCTGAGGCCCTCTTGTTGCTCACGATGCCGATCACCTTTATCTTGGACTTCAGGGGCATCCTCAGGGCGTCCCCTATGGTGACCGCGTCCCTCACGTCAATCCTCTGGCGGAGGATCCTCTCCGTCTTCCTGAACCGGCTCCTGAAGTAATCCACGAACCCGTCCATATCCCCTGAAGCCTCAGCCGGAACGTTATCCAAGAGCCTGATCTCGCCATCGTGCTCCGCCGCCAGAGGCCTTATCCTGGGCTTCCTCGACGCGAACCTCAGCGGATCAGGTTTCTCCAGTACTTCCTCGCAGACCTTCTGGAGGAACTCCTTGTCCAAGAATAGAACTTCGTGTGAGCTCGCCCTGGCTGCCTTTAATGCGTTCTTCACGCCTTCCTGGAGATCCCCCACTTCTAGGGTCCTTAGATACTCGAATCCGTCTGCGCTGATCTGGTATCCCGACTCGATTATCCTGCCCAGGGCTTCCTTGAGCTCTTCCGACACGGTTTCATGCTCCGAATGGGGTCTACACAACTGGGAGATTATACGATTTTTGCCATCTTTCGGTAGTCTTCCCGGGGAGGGCTCCATACCTCGTAGATGACGACGGGTTCATCCCCCGTGGCCACGAATTTGTGGGCCTCGTTTATGGGGATGGACCATGTGACCCCAGGCTCCACCTTGAGGTCTCTCCCTCCCGAGGTCAATACTCCCTTACCCTCCATGCAGGTCCCTATCTGCTCGTTGGGATGAGAGTGGTCTGGGAAAACGGCTCTTGGTTGTATTAATATCCTTATCAGGGTCATGCGACTCCCGTCTCCGATGATAGTCATGTCGGCTCCCTCCACGGGCTCGAATCGCGGCGCATCCTCAACTCTCGTAGATTTCATTAAGAATCTCCACTGAGTTCCTCTCCTTCTGACTATAAAGGGTTATTCGAAGAATCGGTCTACAGGGAGATCTCCATGTTCTCCTTCTGCTGCTGGATAAGCTCCCTGATCTCCTTGCGGATATGGTATCTGTAGGGCATTCCGCTCGTATTCCTGTCTATAAAGCCCCTATCGTAGAGCTTCTTCAACAGACGGGCCGTGTGCTCACGGGTCTTCTGAATTCTCTCCCTAATCTGGGGTACGGACCCCTCCCTCATCTCCTCGATGAGGCTCAGAACGTCCAACTCGGTGGGAGTCAGCTGGTCCAGCACCGCACCCTGTTTAAGGGGTATCGGGGCGTCTACATCCACCCTCGCGGGAACCACCACAGGCCTCTTGGACAGCTTCTGCATCTCTTCCTTCATCTCTGCCAAGGCCTTCTCCGTGTCGTCGATTTTCTCTGCGAGCCTCTGCCTCTCTCCGCTTATCTCTTTCACCGTCTCCATCGTATCCTGACTTACCTTCATGGCCTCAGATGCGATGACACGCGCTTCGGAAGCGTCGAGCTCTATGTTCCTTATCGAATTGACTATTTTTTTGACTTGTTGTGTGAATCCAACAGTGATACTTCTTATGACGTCCTTGGAGCTCTCATACTCCTCTTGCGCTTGTTTAATCCGCTGGTAGTAGATGAAGGAAGCTGCCACAGTGACCGCAAATAGGCATGCCGTGGCGAAAAATAGTTCCAATTTACTTCACTTTGAGTAACTCTATGCTGTAATTTGTCGATTGAATATATGATTGTTTTCATTTTCTCACGTAATGAGAATAACTTCAGTTATAGCATAGTAAAATGTATAAAGTTATTATTATTAATTGAGAGGAATAACTCTTCAATATCGGACAAATTATCTTAAAGTTACTCTTTTTTTATGAGAGAGAACATTCGAACCAACTCATATCTATTTGAAACACAGTCCGTTCGCGCATTGATATCACATGTAACCCCAATGTGATGAGGTGTGACCTACATAATGTTACGTGACATCACAGCCGGCGTGTGAGATATCACAGAAGACCAGGCCTCCATCAGAGACGTCACAAAGATATCACACGCACATCTCTTCTACACGTGAATAGATGGATTTATAGTTCAATAAACAACTAGAAGCCATTGATATGATAAGAGTCTAATACGGCACTGATGAGGTTCTTTTATTAAATAGGGCCTATTTTCGACTTATTATTTTTTCAAGAGATACCGACATCGATATATAACTCAATAAATTTAGAAAATATTTGCGTTTATGTTCCTTCTGGATGTTTATTTTAGTTCAAACCACAATGATATCGAAAGTAAAGATATGTGATATCACATTTAATCACATCAAAAATGGCTACATCAGGGAAAAAAGCGAATATAGGGTCAGAGGTCATCAAATAATTATAAGGTGATCTGGCCATTAACTTGAAAGCTGAATTCTAAAAGTGAAACCAATTAAATAGATATGAAATCATTAATTGGGTTAAAATAAGAATAAAATTTTTTAATTAAATTTTTAACCTCATATTTATGACTATTTTTGATAATAAAGCAAATATATTAGATAAAACAGGCTTTTGTTAAAATTCTTAAGTTTTTTGTTATGAATAACATATCTGAATTTCAATTCAAACAAATCTAAGAAATAAAATTAGAAGCTCTTTTCTTTCAAGAAACGTTTTTTAGGGCTATGAGCTTCCTCAAGAAAGTCGATTATCAGCCTATAAAGTGTGATTTGGTGTGATATCACACCTTCCGGAGGCTCCCTGGAACCGCCAGGGTCAAGATCCCTTCCCTCAATTCTGCTTCAATACGTCTCAGGAACTGTCTCGACTGTGCGGAATCTAAATTCTCTATGATGGAAATGTATTCACTCAGTTTTTCGGCAAGGTTTCTGTAGTCGTCGAAAGGAGCAGTGTCAAAGATGCCAATATATGTCAGAAGGAGGATTGTGTAGATCGACGATATTATGTTGCCCCTGGCTTGAGCTAAAGTACGGCTAAAAGAGCCTCTGCTAACTTTTTTAGAACGATATAAAGCCTTATCTTCATAAGTGAGCTCAATATCAGTCATATATTCAACTAAATAATCTATAACCAGACATTCGTATTGAGACGTAGTTAAATTGCTGTTTTTTAATAATAAAGCACCAATTGGGTCATTAAATGAGCGATCAATGGTATTTTGAAGAGTATTTTCCTCCATTTTAATTCCACCTCACAGAGACATTAAAGAGCTCACTTGACAACTCTTGTATACGAATATGTATACGGGATAAAATACCTTTTCACGCTATTTAACCACATAAAAACCAACGGAATATTTAACAAATATGAAAAAATCATTATTTAGAAATCTCTTATTTAACTGATATTTGCATTGATAATCTCTTTAGGCTGTTTTTACCTCCATATCTAATTAGAAATCACATGTTAGACAAGGAATCTCTCGCCTTAGATGTCCAGAAGACAATCGAAAAAATAGAGAATTTCATCTCAAATGAAGTTGAAAAAGCCGGTCTGGAAGGCGCCGTGGTAATGGTGAGTGGAGGAATAGACTCCGCTGTGACCCTGGCGCTTACAGCGAGAGCCCTGGGGCCAGATAACGTTAGGGCCGTGACGATGCAAGACCGTGACATCACATCGGAGAGTGATATCACGGATGTGATGCGCCTCACAGAGGGGTATGATGTTACATGTGACACGGTGGAAATCACGCCCGTGATGCGCGTGATACGTGAGGCCCTCCCACTATTCGATCCTTCAGCGTTGATACCGTCAGGGAACATCAAGCTCCGCCTCGTGATGATGGTGGCCTACCACTACGCCAACACCCTGAATTACATGGTCATTGGAAGCAGCAACAAGACGGAGTGGCTCACAGGATATTTTACGAAATACGGTGACTCGGGGGTGGACCTCATTCCTCTTGGGGATCTCTACAAAACCCAGGTCAGACAGATTGCCAAGCACCTAGAACTTCCTAAAAGCATCTTAGAGAAACCGCCCTCGGCAGGATTCTGGCCTGGACAGACAGACGAGGGAGAACTCGGAGCCCGCTACGAGACAATAGATATGATTCTATACGGGGACGAGCGCGGGTATTCTAATGAAGAGATTGCCGAACTACTTGGTGTTGAATCAGATCTGGTAGAGCGCATCCTCGATCGCGTTGATGCAAACGAGCATAAACGGAGGCTTCCACTAATCTTAAGATTCAGTGATGTCACAGTTTGAGTAAAAGAGAGCAGAAGGGGGCAACGAAATGGGGCGCAGAAGGAAAAAGGCGGTAAAGATTGTACGAAGGACACTGCCAGAGCTGTATCTCTGTCCAAAATGCGGTAAAAACACCGTAAAATCCACGATAAACAAGAAGCGGGAGAGGGCATTTGTAGTCTGCAGCAGCTGCGGTCTAACCGCATCCTACATATCGACACCCCAAATGGGCGAGGTCGACGCATACTGCCGCTTCGTTGACGGCTTCTACGCGGGCGAAGAAAAGGAGGAGACCGTCGTTGGATGAATCGGTGGAGAGATTCATCAAGCAGAGGATAAAGGAGAAGGGCGCAATCCAGATGACTCTCATCGACCCCCAGAAGACGGGGATCGAGAAAAGCGTTGAAATAGCCGTGGAGGCCGAGAAGGCGGGGACGGCCGCCATAATGGTGGGCGGTTCGACTCTTGCGTCTAACAACGATCTCGATACTGCGATACAGGGGATGAAAGCCTTGGTGAAAGTGCCGATCATCCTCTTCCCCAACAACATCTCAGGGGTGAGCAAGTACGCTGACGCCATCTGGTTCATGTCCCTCCTGAACTCGGCCAGCACCTACTACCTCATCGACGTCCAGGCCCTCACGGCCCACATCGTCAGGAGATACGGCCTAGAGGCATTACCCATGGGCTACATAATAGTGGGTGAGGGGGGTGCGGCGGGCTTCGTGGGCAAGGCCCGAGGGATACCATACAACCACCCGGAACTGGCCCTCGGCTACAGCCTGGCTGCCGAGACCCTAGGTATGCGGTTCGTTTATCTGGAGGCAGGATCCGGTGCCAAAGCCCACATTCCCCTAGAGATGATAAAACTCGTGAAATCTCAGATCCAAGTTCCCCTGATCGTGGGAGGGGGAATCCGGGACGGGAAGACGGCAAAGGCGGTGGTCGACGCTGGCGCCGACATCGTCGTCACCGGGACTTTGGCAGAGGAGACTGCTGGGATTAGGGAAAGCATTTACGATATTGTGTCCAATATTGAGTAAACGGAAGGTGAGAGCCTGACATCCTTCGAGAGTTTCTTCAACGCCCTAAAGAAAGCCCTGATGAAGCCCAGGCTATACGATATCTGGCCAGACTTCGAGCCGGTCTACGACGAGAATGAATACTCGTGGACCACCTTAAGGAGCCTGGGAGAGACCCTTCTCCTCAACTGCGGGGAGTGCGACGGGCCCTCCGATATGCGCCACTCCCGTTGTGAGACCTGCGTGACTAAGAGGAGCGGCATAGCTTCAGGGGCCTACACGGCTTCCACGGGCAGGGAGATGGAGAAGTGGCCCACGGTCATGCTGTGCAGGATCCACAGCCCGGACTAGCGGAGACTGAGATTTGAACGAGCTCCGGATGTCCGAGGAATACCGAGAATATTTCAGATCACTAGCGGAAGGCCTCGAAGAACTCTACGAGGTGGCAAAGAAGGCAAGAGGCAAGGGTCTGGATCCATCGTTAGAACCCGAACCCCTTCTCACTCACGACATTGCGGAGCGCATCGAGAAGCTCATCGGCCCCCCGGGCATCACGGAGAGGATGAGGGAGCTTGAGGGCATGGACCGCAACGAGATGGCCCTCAAAGTAGCAGAGGAAATAGCCCAGGGCCAATTCGGGATGATGGAGACGGAGATCGCCGCTGATCAGGCCATCAGGACCGCCCTCGCCATCATGACCGAGGGGGTGACCATCGCCCCGATCCAGGGAATTCCAGAGATCAGGGTGAAGGAGAACATCGACAAGAGCCGCTACTTGGCGGTATACTTCGCTGGGCCCATCAGGCCGGCGGGGGGGACCGCTCAAGCCCTCACCCTAGTAGTGGCGGACCTCGTGCGTAGGAAATTAGGCCTCGACAGGTATAGGCCAACGGATGCGGCAGTGGGGCGGTTCATCGAGGAGGTCCGCCTCTACGAGCAGAAGGTTCGGAGGTTTCAGTACCACGTCACAGACGACGACTTGGAGCTCGCTTTGAAGAACCTCCCGGTGGAGGCCACTGGCGTCTCCACCGACCCCTTCGAGGTCTCCAGCTTCAGAGACGTCACGGGCATCAAGACGAACCGGCTCAGGGGAGGGGCCCTCATCGTCGTGGTGGACGGGATCGTCGGAAGAGCGGGGAAGCTCATAGGTGTATGTGAGAACCTGGGCCTCGACGGATGGGGTTGGCTATCAGATATTGGCCATATGAACGACGAACTCGAAAAGCCGACGGCGAGCTTCATGGAGGAGATAATCGTCGGCCGCCCCGTCTTCTCGTTCCCCAACCGGGTCGGGGGCTTCAGGCTGAGATACGGCAGGGCAAGGACCACGGGCCTCGCGGCGGTGGGTGTCCACCCAGCCACCATGGTGATCCTTAACAGGTTCCTGTGCACGGGGGTCCAGCTCAGAATAGAGTTGCCAGGGAAGTCTGCTGCCATCACCCCCGTGGACTCGATAGAGCCTCCAGTCGTGAAGCTCCGAGGTGGAACCGTCAGAAGGGTAGAGACCGAAGAGGAAGCCCAAAGGCTCCTTGACAGGGTCGATGAGATCCTGTTCCTAGGCGACATCCTAGTCAACGTCGGTGACTTTCTCCAGAACAACAAGAGCCTCCTGAAGGCGGGATACGACGAGAACCAGTGGCGCCACGACCTGAAGGAAGCCTCAGAGACGGAAGGCCTTCAGAGGTTAGCTGAGGAAACGGGGCTCCCAGATGAGAGGCTGGAGTTCCTCTTAAACCACCCGCAGGATTTTCCCTCCCCTGAAGAGGCGGTGTCCCTGGCGAAGATGGGCGTTCCGCTACATCCCAGGTACACCTATCTTTGGAGCGCTGTCAAACAGGAGGATCTCCTAAATCTGAGGGATGCATTGGCGGCTTCTTGGTCCGAGTCAGGGCCCTTCGAGTTCGATCTTGACGAAAATGAGAAAGGAGTATTGGAGAGCCTTCTAGTACCTCACAGAGTAAAAGGAGATAAAATAATCCTCGATGAAGCCGCCCCGATACTCGAATATTGTCTGGCCCTGGGCCTGGTAGAGACAGAGGGGGTGTGGAAGACGCCCCTCGAGATAGTGAGGAGCCTCTCGGGGGCGGACGTGAGGGAGAAGGCGCCGGTCCACGTGGGGGCGCGGATGGGCCGGCCCGAGAAGGCGAAGGAGAGGAAGATGTCCCCCTACGTCCACGGGCTCTTCCCCGTCGGGAACGCCGGGGGGCCCCAGAGGGACATACTGAAGGCGCAGCGGGGGCAGAGGATTCAGGTCCAGATCGTCAACAGGTACTGCCCCCAGTGCGACGCCATGAGCTTCGGCGTCATCTGCCCCATCTGCGGAGAGGAGACTGTCGTCCAGAGGACCTGCCCAAGGTGCGGTAGGACTTTCGACGAGGATATCTGCCCCGCCTGCAAGGCTGAGACTGTGTGCAGCCACAACGCTAACCTCGAGCTCAGGTCTCTATTCGAGAATGCCTGGAAGAAGGTGGGGGGCCAGCGCCCCGATAGGTTCAAGTGCGTTAGGGGCCTCATGAACAAGAACCGTCAGCCTGAACCCCTCGAGAAGGGCCTGCTGAGGGCCAGGTACGATCTCTCGGTGTTCAAGGACGGGACCCTACGCTATGATCTCACCGATGTCCCCCTGACCCACTTCTTCCCTGGAGAAGCAGGGGTGGGCGTGGAGCGGCTGAGGGAGCTGGGCTACCTCCACGACAAGGACGGCCGACCCCTGGAATCACCCGATCAGATGCTCGAGCTCAAGGTCCAGGACATCGTCCTCCCGGAGGACTGCGGCGACTACCTCGTCAAAGCCTCCAGGTTCATCGACGATTTACTCGATAAATTCTATGATCTCGATCCGTTCTACAATATCAAAGACAGGAGCCAGGTGGTCGGGCGGCTCATCCACGGCTTGGCGCCCCACACTTCTGCCACCATCATCGGCAGGGTGATCGGCTACACTAAGACCCGGGTCTGCTACGCCCATCCCCTTTGGCACGCGGCCAAGAGGCGTAACTGCGACGGGGACGAGGACGGCATCATGCTGGGTCTCGACCCCCTGCTAAACTTCTCCAGAGAGTTCCTTCCGGAGCGGAGTGGGGGGCTAATGGATGCTCCTCTCTACGTGATACCCAACCTGAACCCCAGCGAGGTGGACAAGGAGGCCCATAACCTGGACGTAGTGGACTCTTACCCCCCTGAGTTCTACGAGCTATGCAGGGAAGGCGCGAGCCCGGCGGAGTATGGGCCCCTCATCACCACCATCGGGNNTTCGAGGGCCTGAGCTATACGGAGGAGTGCTCAAACATCAACCTGGGCGCCCACCCAGGCGCATACAACACCCTCAAGACCATGCTGGAGAAGCTGGAAAGCCAGCTGGAGCTCTCCGAGAAGGTGAGGGCCGTCGAGGCGGACGCCGTAGCCCATAAAGTCCTCACCAGCCACTTCATGAAGGACATCGTCGGTAACCTGAGGGCCTTCACTCGCCAGAGGTTCAGGTGCATGGACTGCAACCGAAAGTACAGGAGGCCTCCCCTCAAGGGAGTCTGCCTGAGGTGCGGCGGGAAGCTCTCCATGACGGTCTACAAGGGGGGCATCGAGAAGTACCTGTCTCCCGCTCTCGACCTAGTGAATCGGTACGAGCTGGACGACTACTACACGGACCGGCTGGAGCTGGTCAGGGATGAGATCGCCTCCATATTCCAAGAGGAGGAAGAGGCAGAAGAGCCCGGGGAGAGACAGATCAGCCTCACTGACTTCATGAGGAGATGATGAAGACCCCTCGCACGAGATATCTCCTGAAAATATGGATGCTCAATGACAGGCAAACCTTTTTCACTGAGCCCGTGGAGACAGAAGTGGAGACTCGCCAATGAGCAAGAAGAAAAAGGAGAGTTCACCCGGTATGCCGGCGTCCAGCGCCGGTCTGATAAGGTTCTTCCAGGACGAATCCTACGGCGTCAAGATAAAACCGGAGTTCGTCATGGCGGGGGCCATCATTCTGATCCTGACCGTCATACTGGCCCGGGCTTTCCTGTAGTATGGCGCGACTCCCTCACCAAACTTCTACGTTCAACTCTTCTCAGTTGATGGTAAATTTGAAACATCAGAGAACCCCAGAGATCTGAGGAGTGGAATGTCTGCCGGGAAAGACGCCTCCGAGCGGATGGCGGGTTACTACTCCCACCTGTTCACCTTCCCCCCGATGGAGGCGATGATCGCAGCCGTCGTTTTCCTCACGGTCGTGGGAAGCCTGCTGGCGTTCAGCATATTAGATGGCATGTACGCCGCCCCAGATGGAATCGTCTACGGCGTGATCGGGCTGGCTCTCCCCCTCTTAACATCCGATCTCCTGGTCGTACCCTTGTTCAGAAATGCTGCCCTTCTCAACCCCCGGAGATTCATGATAATGACGTTCACGTCGAGCATCGTTTACGCCGCGATGCTGATAGTCTCCTCGTTACTGGGGGCTGTGTGTGGCCGCCCCGAATATCTTTTCAGAGGCGTACTGATGGCAGCGGCCCTGTCTGCTTCCCTCCGTCATCTGAGCATCCGGGTTTTTTCAGTTGTTGATGTACTGAGGAACATACTGGCCGCCTTCTTCCAACCAGTTCTATGCTTCTGTGCTGCGGTTCTAATTTTCCAAATCAACGCTTGGTCGTTGTCTCTCGGAGCCGTGGCTTTNNGTTGTGGGTCATGGGGCGATGGGATGACGGAGGCTCCGGCATCGAGCTCGTACCCCTGTTCAGGGCCTTTGTATTCGCTTGGACGGGTGGACCGAGCGGAATCTTGGAAGAAGAGATAACCCGGCTGGGCGAGGAGAGGGATCTGGCCGTGGACAACCTCGTCTTCAGAGATGGAGAGGGGGTTAGCCAAGCGGCTCTGATCGTCCCCTACATCCATCCGGGCCCCTTCAGGGACGTGGGGAGTAGCGGCCTCCCCCAGGTGCTGGTTGAGAGAATAGGCGGG
>JABAOF010004321.1_pt8 | contig 11568 bp, 13 predicted proteins | sample 7062171 | NCBI WGS metagenome assembly JABAOF01 (sample SAMN14538628, study PRJNA623070) | marine sediment metagenome | biome: marine biome [ENVO:00000428]; feature: marine pelagic biome [ENVO:01000023]; material: deep marine sediment [ENVO:00002113] | place: India: Gulf of Khambhat ... | reverse complement strand
CAAATAGAAATATTATAACTATGCGATTTCTGGATGCCAAGGAAAATTGTTTAGATCTGGAAAGGATCTTTTTAAATAGTGAATTTAAAAAATTTAGAGATCTCAATAAATGGCTCCTTAAAAAGATCCATGAGACTAAAAGGGAGATATAATAATGGGTAGTAAACCAATAGCAAACGCACCACAACAAAGATATGTTGAAAGGGCCAAAGCTGATAAACAACTTCAAGTTCTCTCAGTTCCAGATCTTGTCATAGCGGATGCTTCAGCAGCTGGTGTATTTGTAGGAAAAGGATCACTACTTAGAATTAAGGGTGTTACAGGAGAACATATCATATTTGGATCTGATACCTCTATAGGAATTGTTGCAGGAACAGAAGATACATCTGTTGAAACACCAGCTGATTTCTTTTCTATAATTGCTACTGATGATTTCATTCGTACTAGTGTTGCAATGAGAATAGAAGTCAATAGTGAAGACTAATGAGATAAAAGAACTCATTAGAGATTATCAAAGTTATAAGGCTAGGGCCGAATCCTTCATAAATAACCGGCCATATCACGCATTTTTAGATCATTTAAAAAAAACTATAACTATGTGTGATAATAAAATCAAAGAGTTAGAAGACCTTTTAAAAAAGAATGAAGAAAATATATGATAGATGGTAATCAATGGCCAGCTTTAGGCCCTCTACTTTTTATAGCAGATGGTTCAACTACTGGCATTGTAACAGTAGCCACTACTCAATATATTAGAGCTGGTCAAAAAGGTATATTAAAATCAGATACCCAAACTGAGGGATTATCAGTTAGAGTTCAATCAGTAGATTCAGCTACCACATTTACAGTGACTAGCGGTGTTAATAAAAGAGCAGGTGGCCTAGATGTATCTGCATTTACTTTAGCTGACAATGCCACTGTATTATTCCCAATTCAAGATAAGTCCCCTTTAACTCCAGAAAATGAGAGAAATAAACAATTATTTGAGGAAGCTCCAGTAATAGCCAGAAGGGTAGTTCAAGTTGATGAATTAGGAGAAATAGTAGGAAGCTATGATCCACTGGCACACTACACATTACATGATGTGGATGAAAACTCTAATACTATCACATACTTAGGTAAAATGAAAAAGGATGGTACTTGGTTAGTAATTAGAATTACAGAAACTGGAAAAGATACTGTATTTGAATATGCCAATATTACTAATAATCCCACTCAACTCACTTATACTACTGCTTATACTAATAGAGCCACATTAACTTACACTGAGTTACAAAATCTAACTGGAATCTAATCAATTTTTAATCACTATCTGATATAATTACTAAGTATATTAGTAAAAAATATTCAGACTTTATTATTAAATATCAACTACTTATCTAGTAGTGATCAACCTAGCCTTTTAAGGAGAAGAGAATGGCCGCTATTTCTGATGCAGATGTCTCAATTGACGCATCTGGTAATATTAGGTGGACTGGAGCCGCTACCACCAATAGACATACTGTTTTAGAATTTATTCAGTGGCTCATGGATAAACAAGATGATGATCAAGCTGTTGGGGATGATTTACTAGATATCACTGTTGATACTCCCTTTTCAAGATCCACAGACCAAATTTTGAGCCTTAACTGGCCATTTAATATCGATGATACTTTTGCTTCCCATCTCTATGATGGTAGTGTCGAACAAGCGCTATCTGCAAATGAACCTTTAGGAGAACGTTGGTCTGGACTAGAAGTTCTCGGCCCAGTTGAAACTGGAACTGAGTACATGATTATCCAATCAGGTAGAGTATTACCAGCTTTTTGGGGTACTGGAATTAATGCACCTGGTGGTGGTTCACTTATTTTCTCTAGACACTTAGTTAAGTCTGTTAATGGTGGAGCACAAATTGATGGTGGACGTATTACGGTTTTGGCCCGAACTTTAGGTGATCAATACCGACGATTCCCTGTTACTCTTGGTACGGCTAACTCTGTTGCTGCCATCGGAAACGGTGCTGACATTTTTAATACTAGTTCTGATGCTACTTTAGCTGCTATTACAGATATCACTAATACTGAAGGATTTCAGGAACTTGATATTGATGGTTCTGGTGCTGCTGGACAAGAATATTACAGTCAGTGGACTAAAGGTGCTAATAGTATCAACGATACTTATGAGTATACTAAATTCATTACTCAAAATGCTCATATAACAGATCAAACTGGTGGAACTCCTACTGGTACTAACTATGTTATTGAAAATGCTACTATTTTAGGACAAGCTCAATCATTTAAACCAAATACTACTACTGAACAACTTACAGAAGCTAGATTTAATATTAAAATAGGTGGTGGTACTCCAACAGGTACTCTTTATGCAGAATTATGGGATTCTGATGATTTAGCTTCCCAATTAGCTAAACCAACAGGTGCTGCTTTAGCTAGATCTGCTGATATTCCAGCCAGTGCAATTACATCTACTTATGAAGAAGTAATTTTCCGATTTGATAGAAAAGATCCTACTGGTGCTATTTCTGCTCAAGCTACTCAAAGAGATCTTATAAATGCCGAATATTTCATAGTTTTAAGACATGATGCTGGTGATGCTACTCACTTTTTCCACGTTCAAGGAGCTGCTACAGATCAAGACGCTACTATGAATAGGGCTGAAGATACAGGTACTTGGGCTGCTAGTGCTACTTCTGATCTTAATATGACTGTTAAATCTAGCCCTGAAATTCATGGAATTGCTGGTGAGGTTTTCGAAGGTATTTCTGTTGAAGTTGGATATGATGGTGAAACAGGTACTGAAATAGCTGAAAATGAAATCGTGAATTGGGGTACTGAATTAGTAATTGATACTGTATCAGGAACTTTTATTGAGGGTGAACACGTTAGGATTCTAGCAGATGGGGGAACTACTGTTAAAAATGGAGGAGAAATTCTCTATACTAACGGTACAACAGCAATGCTATTAGCCTTAGAAAATATATCTTCCAACCTACTAGACAATGATGATATAGTTGGTGTGGATTCTGGAGCTACTGCTAAAATTAACGTAACAATCACAAATCAAGATAAATCAGGTGGAACTGGCCTTGTTTTAGCTAGAGATGATAACTCACCTACTGGTGAACTTTATATGCAAGTTATTACTGGTGTTAACCCAGTTGATAATAGCCGAATTTATAAGCCAGGGGGCGTAGCTAACTATGTTGATGCAACAGCTACTATCAACGTTCGTTCTCTAAACCCTGAATTTTTAGGTACTTCAACAGGTTCGAACATCATCGGTGCTTATGGTATTGGATTCTTAACTACTGATGTTGGTGCCTCGGATCTATTCCAGGATCTCAGTACTACTAACCGTACACCACCAAACAACCAAACATTTACAGTGACTGGATTAGTTTCGGGTGAGGATAGAGTGTTAGTTGGCCCTCGTACAGGTACTACTCTAAATAGATCTCAGTTAGCTACTGATGTTAACTTAACTGTTAATGGTGAAACAACTATTCAATGTTCTGCTGCAATTCCAGCTGGAACACCTGCTAAAGGAACTCTAAGAGTAGAATTAGACTCAGGTATTTACAAAAGAGTTAGCTATACTGCAAAATCAGGTGCTAACAATTACACTATCTTAGCAGATGATACTTTTGTTGATGGTGATGTGGATACTACTGATGGGGCATCTGGAAACAGTGTTAACTTGGTTGGTCATTTGTTTGAAACTGGAGATAAAGTACAACTTTCTAACTCTGGTGGAGCATTGCCAGGTGGATTATCAACAGCTACTGATTATTGGATTATTAAGCTAGATGCTGATAACTTTCAATTTGCTTCTAGCATTTATAATGCTTCTCAAGGAATTGATGTAGATATTACTTCAGCTGCTGGTGGAGGAACTCACACTATTGAGGCTGATGCTAATAGATTTTCTGCTGATAATGCTACTCAACCAGCCAATGTTTTTATTTCTTATATTGACAAATTAGCTGGAGCTACTTCTGAAAGCTACAGTGCTGTTCACACTACTAACGTTGATCTTTTCGTTAGAGTTAGAGATGGTGGTACTGAAGGGGATGGAATTCCAATTAAGACCTTTGAAGCAACAGCTGCTCAATTCCTAGCAACAGCTCAAACTGTTGCAGCGGTGCGTACAGCAGATAGCTAAGCCCTTGATTTTATTGTTATTAAAGTGTGGATAAAGTGGAAGGAGGGGGTTAATATATCCCCTCTTTTTTGTTAAAATATAATAAGATTAAGATTTAAGGATAAAATAAATGGCTGCATCTACTTATACAACAAATATGACCGACCTTTTTGTAGGTGCTGGAGATACAACAAATACTACAGCTTTAGGTGGTGGTGCTGCTGGTCTTAATAATGAAACTGATTATTTTATTCAAGGTACTGGATGTACTACTAAAAACGCTTTTGCATCAGCTAGAAAAGGTTTTATCTGGGATTCAGGAGCAGATAGAGCATCTTTAATAGGAACAGATGGTGCTTTTCTCATGTGGGTTACCCACGCTACTCCGAACTCATTAGATACTATAGCTAATGGTGGAATAACCATGTTAGTGGGATCTTCTACTTCTGATTATAAACATTGGTATGTAGGGGGATCTGATACTATTCCATTTATGGGATGGATCTTAGCAGCTGTTAACCCTAGCGAAACAACAGATGAAGCGGATGCAGGAACTCCAACAGCCGTTGAAAGATATATCGGCGTTCTTTGGGATTTACCTACTGGAGGGCCTACAAAAGGAGCCCCAAATGCAATGGATGCTATTAGAGCAGGTAGATGTGATATTATATATGAATTGGGTACAACTCCAGATCCAGATGCTAGTTTTGAATTAGCTGAAACGAATAGGGGTGATGTTACAGATAGATGGGGCCTTATTCAATTACGTAGTGGTTCTTATTTCTTATCTGGCCTTCATCAACTAGGATCATCTACTAATGTAGTAAACTTTACTGATTCAAATAAAAGTTTATTCTGGAATGATCACCCAGCTGTTACGGCACCATTTAATACAGTTGATATTCAAAATGCTTCTTCCGTTATAAACATGACTAATATTTCATGGAAAGCTCTAGGAACTAAATCACCAGGAACATGGACTACTACTGACAATGCTACTGTAAATTTAACTACTTGCAGTTTTATTGATTGGGGCCAGTTTACTTTCGGAACAAATAGTACTGTAGATGGATGTACTTTTTTGAATTGTTTAAGGGTTAATGCTGGTGGTGCTACCATGAATAACTCAAGTATTTTAGAATCTAATGTTGCAGCTGATGAAGGAGCGTTATATTATAACGAATCTGGTGTTGATCCAGATGGTGAATTAGATAATATGACCTTTTCTAAAGGTACTAATGCACACCATGCTATCAGGTTCGGTACTAATGTTACATCTGATATTACTATTAGAGGATGTGATTTTACAGGATTTGGTTCAACCGCAGATGCTAATGATTCTGTTTTTAGATTTGATGCTACAACTGGTAGTTTAAATTTAAACCTGATAGATTGCACTACAGATGGTACTTTTTCAGTTGATGATGCAGCTGGAATTAGTGTAACTGTAGTTCTAAATCCAGTTACTACTAAAGTTCATGTTAATGATAATACTGGTACTAATTTACAAAATGCTAGGGTATTGGCTGAAGCTGCTGATGGAACTGGTGATTTACCTTTTGAGGAATCAGTTACTATCACTAGAACTGGAACTACAGCAACAGTCTCACATACTGCTCATGGACTTTCCAATAATGATAAAGTTACTATTAGGGGTGCTGATCAACAAGAATATAATGGTGTAAAAACAATAACTAACGTAACAACAAATGCTTATGATTATACAGTATCAGGTAGTCCAACTACACCAGCTACTGGAACCATTACATCAACAGGTGTGGTTTTAGCAGGATTAACAGATGCTAATGGCGATATATCAGCAAGTAGATCTTTTACATTAAATCAACCAATTAGAGGATATGTAAGAAAATCAACTGCTTCACCTAGATTTAAGAGTTTTAGTTTAACAGGAAATACAGTAGATTCAACTAATGGACTCACTGTTAACATAAGGATGATTTTAGATGAGTAAAATTTCAGAAAAAAGACAAACTACTCATAAGGACTTATTTGAGAATGTAGCAGAAGGATTTGAAGTATTAGATGATCATATTTTAGATAAAAAAGCACCTAAAATACGTTGGGAAAAAGGCTTTGAAAATAGACCAGATGAATTAAAAATCAGATACTTAAAGAAGTTAGCTAATACTATGAATCAAGCAGCTAAGCTTATTCAAGACGAAAGAGATGCTTTAGTTCCTTTATTAGTGAAAAAAGATGAGCAAATAGAAAGCATGAAAAAGCAGGTAGCTCAACACCAAATGGTTCTGCAAGATCAGCTAACTAGGCTAAATAACGAGAAACAACAGTATAATCAAGAGATTGCTCGACTCAGTAGAGAGATTCGTTTGTTAAAATTAGAGAATAAGAACTTAAAAAAAGCACAGAAAAAAGAAGATAAAGCGAGTTAATTTTGGCTATAACAGTAGATTGGGCACAAAAAATTATTCATGTCAATCAAGTCGATATGGTTTTGATCCAGTCTACACCCTCTATTATCTATCAACATGATTTAAATGATTTCCGAGAAACATTAAAAGCCTTAGAAGCTAGTGAAGAGGGTATGCCTTTTGAAGATACCCATACTCACAATTTACCTGTTTCAGTCGGTGGTGCTGTTCTAGCAAGAGTTATTGAGTTTATTAATGGATATTCAGTCAAATATGAGGAAACAGGTACTCCATATAGAGTAAATACAGTAGGGGCCAATAGTAATATTTCTGAAGTTATTGATCTTGGAACAGGAGAAGTTTCTGTATCTACCTCAAACTCAGCTGGTCTTCAGGATTTAAATTCATTGCAAGCAGCTTCTTTTGATGGGGAAGTGACTGTTAAACCATCATCTATTTATTCAGGTACTACATTTCCAGTTGGAACTAGAGGTAATCCAGTTAATAATATGACTGATGCTCTAGTGATTGCTCAGAAAAGAGGATTAAATAAATTTAAAATTGTTGAGAGTTTAACCCTAACTAGTCAAGATTATTCAGCAAATTATGAATTTAGTGGAGATACAGCAAGTGGTGTAATTTTAACAATAGATCCAGGGGCTAATGTATCTAATTGTACTTTCCAGAACTTAACCGTCCAGGGAACTTTAGATAATGGAAATATTGTCAGAGAATGCTCAGTTTTAGATATAATTAACTTAAATGGGTTTATGTTTCAATGTGCTTTAGCAGGAACTATAACATTAGGTGGTAACACACAAGCCACTATAATGCAATGTTATTCAGGAATCCCAGGTGATGAAAATACACCTATAATTGATATGGGCGATACTGGTCAGGCTTTATCTTTAAGTGATTACAATGGTGAAATTAAAATAACTAATAAAACAGGAAATGATAATATATCTATTACATTAAATGCTGGACTAATTATATTAGACTCAACAGTTAGGAATGGAACTATTACTTGTCGTGGACTAGGAAAGTTAATAGATAATTCAGTTGGTGCTAATGTCAATTCTGATGATTTGATTAATAAATCCCAAATCACTGAAATTACTGATTTAGTAAAACAAACTAAAGAAAGCATACCTCTAAAGAAAGATATAGCTACAGAAGTATGGAAAAAGAACCTAGAAGATGAAGAAGATGATGAAACAATAGGATTTCAACTATTTGAGGCTGCTGAAAATATAGAAATAAAATTAAAAACACCCAAAGAATTAGTGGATGAAATCTGGAATAAAAATTTAGATGAATATTCAGGAAGTACAGCAGGTGGAATATTAAGAAAAATAAAAATGATATTTTATTTGGTATTGAAATAAGGGAATAAAAATGGGAGTAAATAAAGACGGAACTGGTACTGGTAATTTACAAAAAATTGACCATCACCACAGAGCGCATACTCTATCTGTTAACCATACAGGTAAATTAGACGCATCTTTTTCTGGTAAGGCATTTAACTTAAATACAAAACTAATCAGTATAACAGGAAATAGTGCATTAATATATCTTAGTAATACATCTAGTGAGGCGTTTGTAATAGATGAATTGGTAATTGCTATTTTTGATGGAATTACTTATACTGATTTTCCATATATTTTAGTTCATAAAAATCCAACTACAGGTGATTTATTAACAGATAAAACAGATGCACCAATTATTCAAAACAAGAATATGTCAGCTGTAGCTTCATCTACATTATCTGGTGTTTGTTATAAAGGAAAAGATGGTGGAACAGTAGGAGGTGGAACAGAAGTTGGTCTATTTCTTATAAATAAGACAGGAAGAACACCTTTACTAGATATTGATTTTGTTCTAGAAAAAAATTCATCTATAGCTATAGAATTAATATTAAATGGAACAGGGACTGCTAATGTATATGCAGCTATCGGTGGTCATTACACGGATAAAGGAGAATAATAATGGGTGAATCAATAAAAGATGGAACAGGTACTGGTAATGAACAAAGAGTCGATAGTAATAATAGGAGCCATGTACAATCTGCATCTTTAGATGTAGCCGTAATTGAATTATTAAAAGGTAATGCATATGACATAAGTACTGGTGGCCCAATTACACTTACAGATGCAACAGATTCAGCACTACTATATATTAAAAATAATGGTGATAATAGACTTATAGTTAATACCCTTTTCATAGATAGTTCAGATTCAACAGGAGGATCTGGAACAGGTACTTTAACTTGGCATTTAAATCCTAATGCAGGTACGCTTATTGATGAGGCAATTGAGGGACAAAAAGTTAGTAGGCATATAGGATTGCCTTTCAATATATCTGTAGATGCCTTTAAAGCAGCTGGTGTAGGCAAAACACTAACAGGAGGGGATGATATATCATTTCCATTGCCTGCAGGTGTAGGGATACCTTTCGGAAAACCATTTGTTATACCTAAAGGACAATCTTTTGGTGTTAGATACCAACCACCAGCTGGAAATACATCTATGACTATTCAAGTTGGTCTTTTAATATTAGAAGATACTATAAGTAATCCTAAATAATTAAAGCTATTTAAGATATCTTAACCTCAGTTTCTTCAATACATTTTTCAAGTTCATCTAATCTAATCATATTTTCATCCATCTCTAACTGAATACTCTTTATTTGAGCCAAAAGTACTTGTTTTTCTTCATGCAAAGAACTTATTCTGAGTGATATTTTCTCTTGTCTTTCCAATAACTTACGTTTTATATCCATTATTTCACCTAGTTGTATACCCCTTAAGGTGGGTTTCTGATATAATTAATTATAATCATTAATATCATAAAAAGGAACCCTAAAAATGCCCCCGATTTCAAAGGAAGAATTCGAGAGACTTTATAGCATGGTTTCAAGTACCTCAGAAAGAACCGTAAAAATGGAAACTCTTTTAGAGGTTCAAGCTACTCAAATTAAAGAAATAAAAGATGATATTGAAATCATCAAAGAAGAAGATAATCAGCAAAATGTCCTATTAGCTGAACACATAGCAGGGGTAAAAACCCAAGCCAAGCGCCTAGATAATGAGATAGAAGCCAGAAAAGCCTTTCAAGTAGCTCATATCAAAGACAATCAAGAAACAGTCAAACAATTAGACCAAAGAATAGCATCTTCAGAACGTATTTGGGGATGGTTCAAACTCACAGCTAAGATATTTGGTGGTATTGGCGCTGTAGGTGCTGGAATTTCAGTTATTTACTATGGTTTAACATTCTTCAAAATTCTCTCATAACCCCCTATTTTGATATAATTTAAGTAACTATTTCACTAAAGAGGATCACTAAATGCTAAGTGCAAAAATTTTGAATTCCTCAGCTGTTCTCAATGATTTCCATGAGATAAGCTCGATGAGTTTCTTAGCCGGGGAAACAAAAACCCTAGTTTTAAGACTCCATAATGAGGATTTAGATATCAGGTATTTCCCAGCCAGTGGAGCCACTTTAGACGTGGTTTTAAATAATGCTGATGGTACAACCCTTACTAAATCTGCTACCTTAGATACTGATGATAGATCAATTGCTAGAATAACACTTTCAGCTGTAGAGACGGCTGCTTTAATAGGTGGTAATATAAGCTTTACCCTCACAGAAGGTGGTGTAATAAGCAAGGGCTTAGTCTCAAATGCCTTAACTAAAGTATTGGAAGGGGATTGTTAGTAATGCCTAATGGAACTAAGGAAGGCCTTAAAAAGTCCAATAAAGTCAATCGAAAAGTCACTTCTCTTATCACTCCCACTCAGCTTAAGAAGGAGTATCTATTTGGGGTTGATCTTACTGATGATGCTGGAAATGAGATCAGTAATTCCACCCTTCAAAGCTATATTGACAATGCTACCTCTATGCTAGAACATTTCCTAGATATTTCCATTACTCCAGTAATGGGTGAAATTGAGGAAAAAGATTACAATTTCAATGAATATTTCGAATGGGGATTTTTCCAAATCAATAGTTATCCTGTTCAAAAAATAACTTCTATTGAGCTTACTTATTTTAGGGATGAAAATGGAGATCCTGATGTTCTTGTAACTATCCCAAATAACTGGGTTAGACTTGATAATCATAGTGGAATAATTAGATTGATACCCAATGCTAAGTTTCCAGCTAATTTACAGATTAGTGCTCTTGGTAACTATTTTCCAGAAATACTAAAAACAGATAAAGTACCAAATTTATGGAGAATTACATATGACCATGGATTTGCTGATGGTTGTATTCCAGTAGCCATAAATGATGCCATTGCTAGATTAGCCTCTATTCAAGCCCTAACCACTGCTGGATTCCTTGTTATAGGTGCTGGTATAGGTAGCCAAAGCTTAAGTATAGATGGTCTTAGCCAGTCAATAAGCACTACTCAAAGTGCAGAAAACAGCATTTTTTCGGGTAACATTTTGGATCATAAAAGGGTATTATTTGGTGAGAGGAAAGATGATCCATCAGCCCTTTTAAGTATACTGAAATCTTATTATAAGGGCATGGAAATGTACATGATATAACTATGGAAAATTATTGCGTTTATAGACATATTAGACTTGATTCAAATACTCCCTTTTACGTTGGAAAAGGTAAAGATAATAGACCTTTCATCAAGTCAAAACGTAATGAATACTGGAAAAACATAGTAAACAAAGCAGGATATGAAGTAGAAATAATAGCATATAATCTTACTGAAGAAGAGGCTTTTGAAAAAGAAATAGAATTTATAAAGTTGTACAAAGCCTTAGGATATTGTGAAGCTAACCTTACTGATGGTGGAGAAGGTGTTAGTGGATATAGATGGACTGAAGAGCATAAAGCTAAAATGAAAGAATTACATCAAAGTCCAGAACACAGAAAAAAGATGAGAGATATCCATAAAAATAGGATTTATAAACTAAATGAAGGATCTTTCAAGGAAAATCATAGACCATGGAATAAAGGAATCAAAAAATCCACTAATTGCAAAAAAGCATGGGAAACTAGACGTAAAAATGGAACTGATA
>JABAOF010001541.1_pt1 | contig 11572 bp, 9 predicted proteins | sample 7062171 | NCBI WGS metagenome assembly JABAOF01 (sample SAMN14538628, study PRJNA623070) | marine sediment metagenome | biome: marine biome [ENVO:00000428]; feature: marine pelagic biome [ENVO:01000023]; material: deep marine sediment [ENVO:00002113] | place: India: Gulf of Khambhat ... | reverse complement strand
AACGCAGGACTGGACTCCATAGATACCTTGGTAGAGCTAAGATCGGCTCATGAGAAACAAGGTCCGAATTTAGGACTGGATGCATTCACAGGAAAGCCGACAGACATGACCAAGCAAGGAGTTCTAGAGCCGTTGAGAACAAAAACGCAGGGAATAAAGTCAGCAAGCGAAGCAGCCGTTATGATTCTAAGGATAGACGATGTAATAGCATCATCGAAGAAGGAATTTGGAGGAGGTCCTCCAGGAGGTCCTGGCGGATATCCAGGTATGGAGGAAGAGTACTAATCTCCCTCAAATTTTTTTTCTTTTTTTAATACCAGAAGAGGATAATACCTAATTCTATATTGTAATTATCTCATCCTTGTTGTACGATTTCTAAATCCTCATAGAAGGGGGTTATACTAGTTCATGCTAGTTAAATCTGTCATAAAAGATAACACAAGACTTATATAACCTACTTTCATTAACACACTTAAAGAGATTTTGAGGTGAGGGCGATGGGCAAAATACCCGAAGAGTATATCGTAGACAAGGAACTCTGGCCTGATTTAGTAACGCCTTCGGAGTACGAAGACCTACCAGAAGAAATAAATTTGGCAGAAGAACTTCTGGATATGAACATAAAAGAGGGAAGGGGAGAAAATATAGCAATACTTTTCCAAGACAGAAAAATAACCTACCAACAGATATTCGAGGACGTAAATAGACTGGCAAATGGTTTAGTTGAACTCGGGTTGGAGAAATACGACAGAGTAGGCATAAGAACAGCCAACATTCCGCAGGCAGTCGTGGCTAACTTCGCCATCATGAAAATTGGTGCGATTCCCGTACCGATGTCTCCTCTGTGGTCTAAATTTGAAATAACATATGCATTGAATAACTCAGAAGCAAAGGCAATAGTAGTTTTCGCTGCCTTGCTAGAAGAGGTGGAGAAGGCTAAACCCGAGTTAGAATCCATAGAACATTTCATAGTAATAGGCGGAGATCCTGAAGAGATGAAGAAGAAAGGCTACGTATCTTATGAAGAGTTATTAAAGAGAGGAAAACCTGAGTTCGAGGCTGTAAAGATTAAAAAGATAGATCCAGGAGTTATACTCTACACATCCGGTACAACTGGCCCACCCAAAGGTTGTATTCACTTTGCTGGGGGTGTACTCGTAGAAGCAGATCTTGTCGCAAAGAATGTTTGGAAACTCAAACCAGGCGAAGTACTAGGAGGATCTGCTCCTGTATCATTTGCAGCTGGCTATGGAACCTTCGCAATAATTCCGTTTATAACCGGAGCCACTATATCGTTGTTACCGAGGTTCACACCCGAAGCGATGTTACAGACGATTCAGGATCACAAGATAAGCGTGTTAACCGGTCTTCCTACTGCTTATAGGGTGTTGTTGAGAGCAGATTTCAGCAAATACGATCTAAGTAGCCTTAGGATGTACACAACAGGTGGAGAGGCACTAGGCGCTGAAACATTCAAGGCTTGGAAGGAAAAGACAGGAATGCCCATATATGAGGGTCTAGGAATGACAGAAGCAGTACATTTGGTAACATCTAACGTCACTGCTCCGGAACCAAGACCTGGGTCCATAGGAAAGCCGCTGCCAGGATTTGAAATAAAGATCTTTGATCCAGATACAGGAGAGGAGTGCAAGCCAGGTGAAATCGGAACTATGGGAGTTAAGGGACCAACAGGAACCGTTTACTGGAAACCCTATGTAGACGACAACAGACTTCTAAAGAAGCAAAAAGAGGGTACCAAAGACGGTTACAATATAGCGGGTGATATGGTCTACATGGATGAAGAAGGATACATATTCTTCGTTTCCAGAGACGACGACATGATAAAGAGCTCAGGATATCGTATCGGACCAGAGGAGATAGAAGAGTCTCTCAAGAAGCATCCAGCAATCGCTGATGCGGGTGTTATAGGAATTCCAGACCCCGTAAGAGGACAGAACACGAAGGCGGTTCTTGTACTCAAAGAAGGATACGAGCCTTCAGAAGGACTTGAGGAAGAGTTAAAAACATTCCTTAGAGACTACGTCGCGGTATATAAACTTCCAAGAGTCTTCGGTTACGCAGATGAGATGCCAAGGACTCCCACTGGAAAATTGATAAGGAGATTCATAAGAGATTGGGAAAAGGAAGGAAAGATTAGGTCCGCCTAATCCCATTTTTTATTTTTAGATTTTGAAGTAAGAAACCACCTTCTTGGCAAAAAGATCAAGCATATCTTTATATTCTCGGCGAGAAATAAGTAATGAAATAAAGAAGTGTTTCACTCCTGCTTTTATATATTCTTCGAGCCTAGATATACAGTCGTCTGGTGATCCAAATACAAAATATTTTTCTATGGCATTAAAGGGTATTTCTTGCGCCTCTTCAATCATCTTTTCAATATTTTCATCGTTGAAGACAAAACGGAACATATTTGGTGTAGCAATCTCTTCAAAATTCACTCCAAAATCCTTCAATCTATCTTCTCTAAATGGAGAAAGCAGAGTTAACATTTTCGCTGGAAGTTCTAAAAGTTCTCTCGCGGTTTCATATTCATTAGCAACCAAGGTATAAAGGAATATTCCCGGCTCAATTTGCGAAGGATCCCTTCCTTTTTCTGCTGCCGACATTCTTATCTTTTTTAAGGTTCTTTTATAATCTTCAGGAAGCCTTACAGTAGGTATCCAACCATCTCCAAATTCTGCGGTTATCTGCATTGTTTTTTCTGCATTTCCTGCAACCCATATGGGCGGATGTGGTTTTTGTATGCTTTTAGGCTCTATAAAGGCATTTTCAAGTTTGAAAAATTTTCCTTCGTAATTTACCGCATTTTGAGTTGTTAGTAGAATCTTTATAATTTCAACCGCTTCCCGCATCTTAGAGGCTGGTTTACTCCAGATTATCCCGTATGGATCAAGATTCATCGCTTCTCCTGCTCCGATTCCTAAACAAGCCCTTCCTTTCGATAAAACATCTAAGGTCATCAAGTTTTGGGCTAGAACGGCAGGATGTTTCCTATGAGGATCGCTTACACAAGTTCCTAATGTTACCTTGCTCGTTTTCAAAGCAAGCGCGCTTAAGATGCTCCATGCTTCGAAGCAGTCCCATCTTCTTATTCCTATACCTACCAGATGATCGGGCGCCCAAACTGAATCAAAATTATTTTCCTCAGCAAATACTGCACTTTCTAATATCAGATCCATAGGATGCAAGGGTAACTGTAAGCCAAATTTTACGTCTACCATTTTTATCCCCTTTGTTAGAGATACCACATTTATATAAGGGGTAGTCGTCAACTTATCTTAATAATGATTCCGGCTTGAACAGAAGATTTTGAGTACTTAAAGATCTAGCTTTAGAGAGTTCCAGGTGAGGTAATGGATAGAGTAGAAATCGGAGATATCGTAAAGATAAACTACATAGCTACGTTAATATCTGGGGAGATAGTTGACACCTCATATGAAGACATCGCTAGATACGCGAAAATCTATGATCCGAATAGAGATTACACACCCATCACGGTAGAGACCGGCATGGCTCAAATAATTGAGGGAGTGGACAGAGCATTATTAGGGATGACAAAAGGAGAGGAAAGGAGTATCTTAATTCATCCAGAAGAAGGTTACGGTATCAGGAGATCAGATTTGATCCAGCAGATACCAATGGAGGTTTTCGAGGAGGGCAACATAGAACCTATCGAAGGCATGATTATTAATACCGAGAAAGGACCTGCTGAAATAATTACAGTGGCTAAAGATTTCGTCGAGGTTGATTTTAATCATCCTCTAGCAGGTATAACTTTAATATTCGAAATAAAGGTAGAGGATATTGAAAAGATATCGATAAATGCAAATAGGCTTTTTGAAAGAGGCATGGCTTTTTTTAAACTAGGAGAATATCATATTGCGATAGAATTCTTTGATAAGGCATTAGAAATCGACCCAGAATTCAAATTGGCATTAAATAACAAAGGCGCCAGCTTAATGATGCTCGGGAGATTTGATGAAGCAATTAAATGTTACGACAAATTATTGGAGTTGAATCCGAATCATCACTTAGCCTTGAGTAATAAAGGCTTCTGTTTAACTAAATTGGGAAAATACGAAGAGGCGATTGAGTCATTCGACAAACTCATAGGAATAGATTCCAACAATTATCTGGCATGGATAAACAAGGGATCTACTTTAATGAGCATGAAAAAGCTTGAAGAGGCTGTTGAATGTTATGAAAAGGCACTGGGTTTAAACCCCGAATCAGAAGAAGCGAAGGAGGCAAAAGAGAAGATACTTAAAAAACTCGGAAAGTGATAGATTGACTGGGACTGTAGGCTTCATACATCATGAGGGTTATGGAAGGATGAGTTTTACTCCCCCTCCTATACAGATAACTGAAAGATACAAGAAGACATACGATATACTTGATGAACTCGGAGTTTTCAATGATAAGGCTAAGGTATTTGTTCCAAAGCCTGCAAGCGAAGAAGATCTCATGTTGGTTCACACAAAAGAGTACATAGATTTCGTTAAGAGGATGAGCAAGGTGGGTAGAGGATTCCTAGATTATGGGGATACTCCTGCCTACAAAGGTATCTTTGAACTTTCATGCCTAAGAGTTGGAGCATCTCTTTTCGCAATAGATCTTGTAATGAATGAGGAAGTAGATCATGCTTTCAATCCAGGAGGAGGCTTTCATCATGCCACTGAAGATTCTGCAGGAGGCTTTTGTGTCTTCAACGATATAGTGATGGGAGTAAGACATCTGGAAAGGAAATATGGTGTAAAAAAGATAGCCATCGTTGATATAGACGGGCACCACGCTGATGGCACTCAAAAAATTCTGTATGAAGAGCCGATATTGAAGATATCTCTCCACAAGCGTGGACTATTCTTTTATCCTGGCACAGGAAGTATAGAAGAAATAGGAGAGGGGAAAGGCAAAGGATATTCCGTAAATATACCATTTCCCTCAAATACATACGATGAAGCATATATTTTCGCCTTCAACGAATTAATCCCTCCCCTGATAGAGGCTTACGAACCAGAGATTCTGCTCCATCAATTTGGAACAGATGCCCACTATATGGATCCACTAGTAGGACTCTCTCTAACTACTAGGGCTTATCAAGAAGTCTCTGAGGTTATGCATGTACTCGCACACGAGACGACAGGTGGAAAGTATGTGATATTTGGAGGCGGAGGATATAATCCTGATAATGTCGCAAGATGTTGGTCAGTTATGTTCACAACAATTTCTGAAGCACTTCCAGAGGATTCAAAAGAAAGATTTGAACTTCTACTCGATAAAGTAGAGTTAAATAAAGATAAAAAGTTATTTATAGAAGTGAAAGAGAGAGTAGAGTTGATAAAAGAGAAAATATTTCCTTTCCATGGATTAGATTTTTAAAAAGAGATGAAAAAATGATAGTTGCAACTGTTATCTCAGGATTTGAGAGGGAAGCAATCAGAGAATTGGAGGAAATAACAAAGGATGAGGTAAAAACAACTTATTTTAGAGGACTTTTACTTATAAAATCAAAAAATCCTAGGGAAAAGATAAAAAAGATAAAAGAAGACGATACAAAATTTTTGGTAAGAGCCATACCCATTGATTATATAGGTAACATATATTCTGAAGATTTAGAAAGATATTTTGAAGACATCGCAAAAAAATCTTGCGATTTGTTAAAAAACAAGAGTTTTAGGGTTAGGTGTAGGAGAAGAGGCTCTCATAGTTTTAACAGCGTAGATGTAGAAAGGGAAGTTGGCAGGACGATAAAGAATATCTCCGGTGCCAAGGTAGATTTGGTGAGACCAGATTTAATTGTATTCGTGGAGATCATCCAGGATAAGGTATACGTAGGAGTCTGTAGGGAAGAAGAAATTTTCTATCAGAAGGGTAGAAGGTTGAAGAGGTATGATGAAAGACCTTTAAATAGAGCAATGCGTAAACTGGAGGAGGTATTTGAGATATACGAAGATTGGATACCCAGAAAGAGGGTATTGGATATCGGTGCTTCTCCTGGAGGTTGGACAAAGGCACTTGCAAGGTACGCGGAAGAGGTTATTGCTGTAGACAGCGCCCCATTAAAACCTAGTATAGTGAAATTACCGAATGTCAGATTTATACAAAAAAGAGCCGAGGATTTAAGGTTAGATGAGATAGGAGAGATAGATATGATTACCAACGATGTAAATCTCCTACATAAAGAATCAGCAGGATTAACCCTCAAGTTCAGAGATTGTCTGGTAGGTGGAGGGCGAATCATCCATACAACAAAACTTGCCATAGTTCCGGGAACTGATAGATTTCCTGTAGAGAATATTGATTTGGCAGTTAATGAAGTAGAAGATATGTTTAGCAAAAGTGGATTAAATATTAAAGATGTATTATCCCTGAGGTCTAACACCAAAAACGAGAGGACTATATTGGCTGAGAAGTGATGCCCATGAATATAGATGAGAGAATCTCAGAACTACACATATTTGAAAGAAAGGTTCTCATTGGACTAAGTAAAACAAAAAAATCTAACCCTAAGGAATTAAGTCAACAAATAGACTTGGATATGACGGCTATCAATAGGGCAATAGAATGGCTAAAGGGAAAAGACCTATTAAGAGTGCATGAAAAGGAAAAAATCAAGGTAAATATAAATGAAGAAGGAAAGAAGTATCTAAAAGAAGACTTTCCTGAGAGAAAACTCTTAAATTTGGTGGATGATGAAAAACCCATATCCGAGATTCCTCTTGGTAAAGAAGATTCGACAATTGGTTTAGGTTGGATGAGGAAGAAAGGTTGGGCAGATATCAAGAAAAGGAATGATGAATCTTTTCTCAGACTAACTGAAAAAGGGAAAAAATTTAAAGATAAATCAGGTAGAGACGAAGAAATCTTGAAAGAAATATTTGATGGTAAGAGAGTATACGAAGGAGAAAAATTACTTTTGGAAGAAATGGAGAAGAGAGGATTAATAGAACTAATAAAAATAAAAGAACATACCATAGAGCTAACAGAAAAGGGAGAAGAACTAGTTTCTTTTGGCATACCTTTGGAAGAAGAGATTACTCAGATAACGAGCGAAATACTTACCTCTGAAAAATGGAAAGAAGTTAAGTTTAGGAGATATGATGTAACAGCTAGCGTACCTAAGGCATCTATAGGGAAAACACATCCTTTAAGAAGAATAATTGATGAGATTCGAGAAATATTCCTACTTATGGGTTTTGTTGAGGTTAGAGGTCCTCTTGTAGAATCTGCTTTTTGGAACTTCGACGCTCTATTTCAGCCTCAAGATCATCCTGCTAGAGAAATGCAGGATACATTTTATCTTAAACATCCTGAAAGTGCAAAGTTGCCCAAAAATTTAGTCATGAACGTGAAAGAAGCCCATGAACACGGTGGTAATACCGGATCCGTTGGATGGGGAGGAGAATGGAGAGAGGAAATAGCATCGAAAACACTCTTAAGAACTCATAATACCTCCTTATCTGTTAGATATCTATCTGAGCATAAAGAGCCTCCAGTCAGGATGTTTGCAGTAGATAGAGTATTTAGGAGAGAAAACATTACGTACAAGCATTTACCAGAGTTTCATCAAGTTGAAGGCATTGTGATGGATAAGGATTCTAATTTTGCACAGTTACTTGGTATTCTAAGAAAATTTTATAATGCTATGGGATTCGAACAAATAAGGCTTAGACCCGGGTACTTCCCGTATACAGAGCCTTCATTGGAAGTTGAAGTCTTCTATGAGGAGAAAGGTGAATGGGTAGAATTGGGAGGCGCAGGGGTATTTAGACCTGAGTTACTAGACCCTCTCGGAATAAAGTATCCAGTGCTAGCATGGGGTCTTGGTTTGGAGAGACTGGCAATGATGAAGTTGGACATAGAAGATATAAGGTTGCTCTACAGAGGAAATATTGAGTGGTTGAAGAAACTGCCCTTGAGATGATAACATGAAGGTACACATACTAGACAAAGAGAATCTGAAAGATTGCGTCCTTATCTCCGGCTTTCAAGGTATCGGATTTACTGGATATATTGTCGTAAAGCATGTGCTGGATATTTTAGATGCAAGACGCATAGGCTATATAGAGAATCCTGAGATGGTTCCTGTGGTTACTGTCCAAAATGACAGGCTTTCTTTACCCACAGAGATCTACAGGTACAAGAACTTTGTTATCGTTGTAAACGAGGCTTTTAGCACAACTGTAGAAATGAACGAGACCATGAACTTGCTATCAAATTGGGCAAAGGCGAATAAATTCAAAGAAGGAATTTTCGTAGGTGGATTGAATAAAAGGTTTCAAACAGATGCTAATGTAAAGTTAAAGGGAATTGCTACATCAAAGGCAATTCAGAGGCTTAAAGACCTTAATATACCAATATTAGATCCAGGATTACAAGTTGTCGGCCCTCTTGCCTCCTTGTTAGCATATTGCGAAATAAACGATTTTCCCGCCATCGCTTTGTTACCTTATGCTGAAGAGAGACCAGACCCAGAAGCCGCTGCTATTGCTGTGGAGATTATAGAAAAGGCCTACAAAATAGATCTGAGTGTTGAAAAATTATTAGAAGAAGCAGAAAATTTAGAGCAGCAGATAGAAGAATTAATAAAGATGAGAATCGACCAACAACAAGAAAGTGACTCAAGAATGTACATATAGTTCCATTTTCCATTATTAAAGAGACAAGTATTTAATTTATTAAGCCTTATATGCTGTGATGAACAGGAATTGCAGTTTCTTTAAGTCTTGTAGTTGTACGATGGATTGTTCAAATTGCCATACCATGGTTTTGATCAATAATAAAAAACCTCAAAGCATGGAAGAGGTCAAAGAACTCATGAGAATTAACTGCGAGCGTAAGTATAACTACAGAGAAAGACTGGATTTGAGAGAGATGTTTTGGCTCCTTGTCTTAGTCTCATTTGCTGCTTTAAGTTTTGTGTGGAGTCTGTAATATAGGCGATACTTTGTTTTAACATCAAAATCAGAATTTATCTGGCGAGATGTAATCCCCATGTTTTTCCCTTGCTTTGTTTAGTCTCTCTCTTTGCTCTTCCAATACTTTACATAATATTTGGGGCGTATCAGGGACTTTGCTCTTATAGATCTCTATTATCCTATCTAACTTGGCTAAATTTTCTGGAACCCTTGTTGTGAATTGTTTAATGTAATCCTCCTCAGAGTAGTATTTATCAAGAACTTCCCTAAACAGCCTTTTAAGATCATGATATTTGGGTATGAGTCCAGTGGGTGTTTTTATCGCTTCAACTTCCTTATGTGAACGTAGTTCCATCCATTTAAGCCAGACTCTCTTATCAGTTTTATCATTCATGAAATTTCCATCAGAGCCTATCAGAAAGTAATTCACAGAAAAGATAGGAGGCGGATTCTTTATGGTAGCGCCAAAATTTAGGTTAATTTCTATATATTTACCTATGGGTATGGATAGAAAGTCCAGATTCGACATTGGATTAAATTTTCTAACACCTTCTTCTCCTAAGGTAGCGGCTGTGGTTTCCGACTCTAGCGAAGCACCTTTGGTTATGATGCCATGTACCCAGTCAAAAGACTCTTCAACAGGGACACACGTATCTGAGTCTCTTCCACCATAGATTATTCCCCTTACCAAAACGCCTTTAGGATTGTTTATTTCAAGATCCATATTATCTAAAAGTTTCATATCAAGTGTAAAGCGGGCATTTTTGTGTGAAGGTGTTATTTCGTTATCATAAACATCCTTCTTTCCAGAAAACCATTCTCCTGAGTGATTGAAACCCTTTGTGGGAATTTCTCCATCTTTACCGATCCAGTAAACATCTCCATCTTCTGTAACCAGCACATTTGAAAATATGATTTCTCCTGGGTTGTGAAGTGCCTTCCATATTATGGAATCGTCTTTAGAGTTTACGTCTTGTATTATTCCAAATATTCCCTTTTCTACATTGACTGCGTATATTTTCCCCTCCCTTTTCCTTAAGTAAGCTATATCATCCCCAACTATCGTCTCTCCTTCCAACATAGCAGTAGAAGTCTTTCCACAGAGAGAGGGAAATGCTCCAGTGAAATAACTAACCCTGCCTTTGGGGCCTTTTACTCCCATTATAAACATATGTTCTGTCAGCCAACCTTCTTTTGATGCTCTATTTATTGCCAGACGCATTGCTAATTTCTTAAGTCCAATGGTATTGCCACCATATTGGGTATTCACACTATATACAGTTTCATCTTCCAAATCAATATATATTCTGCGTTTATCAATGTTCTTACTCGTAAGTCTTTCATCCAATTCTCCTTGAGAATGTATAAACTTAAAGAATCGCTCAGAATCACCCAATCTTTTGAATTCCTCATATCCTGGTCTGTAAAGCAGGGTTTCGTTGTGAGCCACGCAACTGGAGTCAGTAAGCTGAAGAGATGGTATGGAGAATTCAGAATTTGTTGGTCCCAAACAAAAGAATAGCACATACAATTCATGCCCATTCATGATGTTTTTTAGAATGGTGTAAATTTCTTTGAGTCCATCCTCCCTATCTATTGCGTTTATACCGGGACCCAAATCAACATCCTTAGGTAGAAGGAATTTTGTATTTTCCTTATCTCTAGCCTGATCGTAGTAGCCGTCAAAATGTATAGTATGACCATCTATGGCAAGTTTCTTCTCCTCTCCACTCTTTATAGCTGCTTTTCTGATATAATTAATATCCTCTGGAGAATCATCGCAGACAAATACTTTACTAGGGTTACAAAGTTCTACATACTTAGCAATGAATTGATAAAGCTCGGGATTATCTATCCCAACGAGTTTCTCATAATTTTCTTCACTCAATCGTGCTTCGAGTATTTTCATGGTATCCATTTTTTTAGTCATTGTAATACCAAATTATGAAATCTTATGCTATTGGAATACCAAAATATATAATTATTATATTAAACAAGCTTGTAAATTTTACTCTTCTTCCAAATTCTTTTTATCTTTTAAATTGGACGAACAGTCATCTCACCTAAATTTTTCTCCGGTAATTTTTTCGAATGCATAGATATATCTCCTAGTAACTTCTTCCATCAGTTCTTCTGGCAATCTTGGCGGTTGTGGTATAGGTTTGCGAAGCTTTCTGGCTTCGTCTAAAGAATCTTTATAACCGATTTTTATCAACCAATCTCTTACAGGCTGCTTATCGAAGCTTTCCTGTTCTTTACCTGGAGAATAAGTTTTTTTCAGCCATAACCTAAATTCGTCTGGTCCAATAGAATCTGCTAGAAGTATTTTTCCGTCTGAATCTTTTCCAAACTCAAACTTGATATCAGCTAGAATAAAACCTGCTTTATCCACAAGTTTAATCATTTTCTCGTACAAATCAACACTTTTTTGTTTTATCCATTCAAACTCATCTTCAGTTAACCATCTGTTGGCTATAATCTCCTCTTTTGTAATAGGCCTGTCTTTTTCTTCAAACTTTGTTGTAGGATCGAAAAATGGTTTTTGTAATTTTGTAGCCAAAGTAGATTCGGATAAACTAACTTCACCTTGTTGATACCTATCATATATACTTCCATACAGATAACCGCGAACA
>JABAOF010001746.1_pt6 | contig 11576 bp, 11 predicted proteins | sample 7062171 | NCBI WGS metagenome assembly JABAOF01 (sample SAMN14538628, study PRJNA623070) | marine sediment metagenome | biome: marine biome [ENVO:00000428]; feature: marine pelagic biome [ENVO:01000023]; material: deep marine sediment [ENVO:00002113] | place: India: Gulf of Khambhat ... | reverse complement strand
AAATAACCTTCCATGTAATCAGGGAGCATCTCGAGGGTGAGACCAACTTCGATGGGCTGGATCTGCTCCACCCGGAAGAGCGAAAGCAAACGCCCGGCAAGTACCCGAACCTGCGGAAAGAGCATGGAGATCGCAATGACAGCCACGACCATCACAGTCGACCAAGCGAGCCTGTACTTCCTTTGAAATAATTTCCCCAGCATGCTGGTCTCCTTTTTATCTATACGCGTCTGCAAACGTTGACGAATTAATTGAATTGAGGTCGTATCTCCTGATGATTCGAGGGAGGCCATGCGGCGATGAACACAATCCGCTCTTACTGTCAACTTCTCGATCGTCCCTGCGCATTGAGCACATCTCCTCAAATGGTTACGCACTTTTGTTTCTTCCGTTTGAGATAGCTCACCATCTACCAACGCTCGGAGAGACCCTTCATTTATGTGCATCGTCCTTTTCCTTCCAACCCCGAAAGCGTTCCTCGAACACTTTTTCTGCCCTCGCCAAGAGGGTTCCCACCGAACTGGGTGCAATATCCAATGTCTCGGCCACTTCTTTATAGGTAAGACCCGAATATCGCAAGAGGAGTAATTGGGCATCGCGCATCTTCATACCCGCTAAAACCACACGTACCCTCTCCTGCTCTTCAACTCTCTCAATGTCCTCGACGAGGTTCTCTATCGAGTTTTCAACGTGGGCGAGTGCCCCTGCTTGAGCTTCGTAGTACGCACGGCGCTTCCGACTTCTTAGCTCATTAAGCGCCGAGTTTGTCGCCGATCGGAAGAGCCATGCACGCAGGTTGCGAATCTTGCGAACCTTAGTATCGCGCTGAAGTTTGCGATAGAGACGCCAGAAAACCTCCAGGGAAAGGTCCTCTGCTTCATCGGGGTTACCGAGCACGCGCAGGGTTGCTCGATAGACGAGAGACCAGTGTTGTTGAAAAAGGGTATCAAACTCTCTGGTCTCGACCTCAACCTCGTTTTCTTCCGCGGGTCTTTGAGCATCCGAGATTGTCAACATCGACCTCAGCATGGATCTGCTCTCAATATTATGACACCGATCGAAGGAGAGATGTGACAGGGCTTTCGGGGATAGGGTCAGTTTGCGGCGCGTGGAATCCCTCCAATATGTATTCTCGACTTCTAAACTGGTACTTCTGGAGGACTTCCAAAGAACCGGTTGGTAACAGATCATAGGTTACATAAGCACAATCAATAAATATTGGATGAGCTCTTGCTCCCCCATATCAAATTCACCTTTCATATTCGTTAATTGTAAAGTGGGAAGTTGACAATAGATCCCGTAAAAAATCATAGGAATCTAAAGTCCGAAGATCGGTGCAAAAACTGAGGTCGCGATTAAAAGCTATCAACTTCCTGCAATCGTACCTTTACTTGATTTAGGTCATTATGATGATCAGGCTGATTGTAAAATCATGGTGGAGGCTAGCGATTTCTCCTCGGATAAACTCAGCTGAAACAAGGAATTTCGTTTCTCCAGCTACAGCACACTAATCCACGACAAGGTGGAACTTCGTCCTGGGATTTATCTTGAGCGTTGCCAAAACGCTATTCAGAATGATAATTAGTAAGAAAAACCTTTGCGTTTCACAAAAGATAGAGAGGTATACAAATGCTAACGTTAAAGAAGTTTGTCAACGGATTTTCTATCTGGTTGTGGTGGCTTNNCATTTACCTATTTAATTTTTTCTCTGACGAAATCCTTCCTCTTCGATCTATCATCACATCTTTATACGTATGTCGCCTTTCCATCTGTTGGGCTCATGTTGGGCTTCTCTCAATGGTTCCTCATAAGGCGTTACCTCCCACGAGTGAGGAGTTGGATTCTGGCTAATACAATTAGCTACACGCTTACCGTGATCCTTTGGAACCGTCTTGATCCGTTCTTTGAACTTATGACAGATTATCGAGACTTCATCGGATTTACGGTTGCTGGTATAGCTAGTTTATTGCTGTGGTTAATCATCAGACGTAGATTTTCAAGAAGTCTAGGATGGACATTGGTAAGCGGGATCGGATTGATCATTTTTTTCTATTTGATACGAATTGTCGGATACGATCTCGGACAATCCTCTGGTCAACATATCGTAAATGATTTCCTAACTTTTGCTTATTCCACTGGAATACCTTCGGGTACTATTTCAGGCATTCTCATAATTTTTTTGTTCGGTCCAGTTTTGTCTCGAGAATCATACTTGGTAGAAGGCTTGGCGAGGCTATCCGATGTTAGCCGGTTTTCGTGGAGACCTGGAATCGAGTCTAATGATGCCTCTCCATCGGAACCCAGTTTTGCCAAATTTTTATTTATAAATATTGGGCTCCCACTTCTTACAATCGGGATACTGGCACTCATTCTATGGATATCAAGATTGTCCTTGTCACAATAGCTTGAGACAACAGGACTGGAAATCACACCCCCAGAGTATATAGCCATACAAGCGTCTAAGCGGAGAGGTAATTTTTCCATTACCTCCTGATCACGCCAGCTTAACATAAAACCAATTATTCCTCCTTTGATGTAGAAATGCGGAACAAGAAGATTATCAATGTCTACAAACAAGTTCGTGAAGCTGTAGACATTAAATCTGGATCCCACCACTTCGAACAGATTGAACGTATTGTGGGTAATGACAGAACACGACCACCCGATGGAAATGATGGTTCGATTCCCAAAGCAGATCCTGTATTCGATGATAAATTCGGGCATTCAATCAAAATTAAAACCTATCCATACGAACAAGCATAAAGAGATCATTTCCCATACATGTGCATTTGGTAATTTAACCTCTCTCCCCGTCCGGATAAAGTTACTATCGAAACCTCAACACCACGTCCCTAACTGTAAGCAGACTGTAAGCGAACATAACATTGATGTCCGATACAATTCAATTAACAGAGACGAGCGCGATGCATGTAAGCGTTCAAGGCAGCGGTGAGGTATGGTACGGGGGATACGTTTTGAAGATGCGATAAAGACAGTAGTGGGTCTGGCAATCTTGGGAGCTGCGATGGTTTCCTTTGGACCTGGGATCCTTGACCGTTATGGAATAACCCTCAATTTCACCTCTCCACCGAATTCAAACCCTACATTAGAACACGAGATTGCGCTCAAGGTTGAGGCGGATCATCCAAAATTAGATGTTCTCAACATTCGCACATTAGAAGATCGCATCGTTATGACTGTTCTCGATATTGCAGGTGGAGGATGGTCGGACGAGGATATCGAACAACTGACTGAGGTAACCTTCTATTTGGTCGAGCTTGCTATGGACGGTGAACTCTCGATTGTGACTCAAATCTTTGACCAATCCGAGGCTATTACAGTCGAGACCGATACAGTTAACGTGTATTTCCATAAAGAAACACTTGCATGCGGTTGGCATGTGCTCAAGCAGTACGATGGGACCAATGCGACTTCACTTATTCGTAGTTGTTTGGTCCATCCGGGCACATGGCTGGAGATCGAGCCGGAGGACATCTTATGGATCGGGAGAGGTGAATAATTGGTATACCGATTGTTGACGGTTCTATTTTAGAAGTTCTTCTTAGATAAGTGAGTTCAAGCAATGAGCGAGAAAGGTCGATCTACATGCTTCTCCATCAGCGATGAGAACAGAAGGAAAAAATTCGGTCCCAAATTGGATAAGAGTTCCCAAACAGGAGAAGGTGGTGACCGAAATCAAAGCTNNCACAGCCGTCTGGCAAGTTTTATTCGCAAATTGCGCCACTTTTGGCTCTTGGGGTTGTTGATCTTCCTCGTCCTTTGGGCCATAGCAGACCCATCCAATCTAAACCTCCTTCTTTACGGTCTAAGCTTTATCGGTCGGTTAGTCTTCGCTATTCTCTTCATGGTTGTTCAATTTGGTGCCCTTTTTTGGTTCATCAGCCGCACCCGCAAAGTCATCATTAAACCTGGTGATCAAAAAGAGGTAACCTTCGACGACTACTGGGGACAGCCTGCCTTGGTAGAGCTCGTATCGCAGTGGATTGACCTACTTTCTGACCGCTCCAAATTTGTTGAGATGGGGGGGGAATACATCAACGGTATCTTGCTCTTCGGCGAACCAGGCACTGGAAAAACGATGCTGGCAAAGGCCATGGCCGGTGAAGCGGGCATTGCATTCCTCTCGGTTGAGGGGTCGGGCTTCCGTGGGATGTTCTGGGGAATGGACACGCTTAAGATGATGAACTTCGTTAGTGGAGCTCGGAAGCTTGCGCGCGAATATGGAGCTTGTATTGCCTACATCGATGAGATCGACGCCGTTGGTCAAAGTCGATCGGGGGTCATGGGAAGGGGAGACAACGTTGCCATGGGCGGGTTGATGGGCGGAATGATGATGAACGGTGCCCTTACGCGTCTGCTCTACGAAATGGACGGCATCGGTGAACCATCCTTCTGGGAGCGATTACAAGCGAAAGTATACAAACTTTTCGGAAAAATCCCTCCTAAACGCGATTGGCATGTCCTGTTTATGGGATCCACCAACCGACCCGACATCCTCGATCGTGCGCTTCTTCGGCCGGGTCGATTCGACCAGGTAATTAAAGTCGAGCGCCCCGACAGAGTGGGACGGCGTGAGATCGTTAAGGGTTATCTCAACAAAATCAAGCATGATCCAAATCAGATCAGTGTCGAGGATATCGTGGCCGATACACCTCACGCCACACCAGCTCAGCTCATGTCAGCTATCACTAAAGACGCCGTCCGGCGAGCGTTATTCAATGGACGTGATTATGTGATCCAGGCGGATATTGATCAAGCACTTCAGGAACAGCTTGTCGGTATGGCCAATCCGATCGCGGATATGGATCCGCTCCAATTAAGGCAAGTGGCATACCATGAAGCAGGCCACGCCGTGATTCAGCATTACGTTTTACCCGACCAGCGAATTTCTCGTGTTAGCATTATCCGGCGGTCAAGCGGCGCTTTAGGCTATATGCTCCCTGTGGACACCGATGAAATTTACGCTCAACCCCTGCGAAGAATGGTCGGCAAGATCATGGTTTCTCTGGCAGGTCACATTACCGTTAAAGTCTTCATGGGCGAGTTTTGGACTGGGGCTACCAGCGATTACAACAACGCGCGCACCATGCTCCGTCTGCTGGCAATGCATGGCCTTTTTGGTCCACCTATTGCAGAGCTCTTCACAGATATCAAGGAGCTGCGCTTCTCTGATCAACGTGTCGAGCGGTTCTGGTTGCAACTGGAGGGTCAAGTTGAACATATGCTCATAATGCACTCGGACGAGGTAGAGGCGCTCGTTGGGGCGCTGCTGACAAAGCACGAGCTCACGAATCAGGAAGTGCTCGCTCTCCTGGGTAAGAACAGCCTCCAACTAGCACAGGATGAAGGTCTGGAGTTCGAAAGCGTTCTTGAGCAAATGATCCTCAGCGCCGATAACCTGGTAAACCAGGACACTGAGGTCGTACAGCAAGATGGTCTACCAGCGAAATCGGTAAGTGAACCGGACACATCAGATCTGAATCCATCCTAGAAACCGCCATCTTATACAAACTGCACCTAAAACGAAACCTAAAATGGTTTCCCCCATATGGGTCACAATCCAATGAAAATATGTGGGCAAGTCAAAGACGTTGGATCGGATGAGAATAATTCTCGTGTAATCCAGTTAATCAACCCAAATTGATGAATCTGAGACTCGATATAGGCCTGATCTTTCCCCTAGGGCATAAGGTTGTCTAGAAAATCCTATTAGCTGGAGGTGTTGATTGTTCCTATGCGTACCCGTATTTACCTTCTGATGGAGGCATATGAGATTTATTCCACCGATACATCTGCATCCCAAATACAAAGAGGAAGGTTTTTTCGTTAAGATCCGTTAGAAAGTGGATGTGAGGAGTAATATCCTGAAAACCACAAAGGAGTCCGAATTTGTTTATACAATATCAATCGATAACTCGGAAGAACTAATCAATTTTGGAATGTATCATTTGTATGAATGGAAATCTTTCTTTCTAATGTTGGCGGATTTTCCTTCTATGCGCTGACCTTATTACCTCATTAGCCTTATAAAGAAATGCCAGGATCATATCCCCAAAACATTTTGGTTTATCAGCATTTTTACGCAATCAACGTAGATGGTTTATTTGCTCGTCAATTAATAACGCAGTTGGATTTTTCCTTAGTAGATTTACTTGCGTAAATAGTCTAACTATTTGAGATTTCAAGAATTCGATCAGAGATTATTTATCTAATTAAACCAAGAAGTACTCAGATTTTTGCTCCGCGACAGTGGGATTATCAATTGGTGGATTTCTTGGAGGTGCGCTAACATAGTACATTATTCAAAATACTGATGCCTCGCCAAGTTGTGCTTATTTGGCGATGAGAGGCGATGTAATTTCTCCGATTTTTGACTTGATTGTTTTTCTTTTTGAAAGTGATCTGATTTCTTTAGCACCAATTCATTTGATGTTAACTCATGAGTTGTTTTCATCGAGTTTCGGACTATCAGCCCAATGGAGTGGATGGAGGTTGTGCTTAATATCGCAAAAGAATCATAGGGGGATCCGTTATTCTCTACAGGTCGCTTACCTGAGTCACAGACGATTTCCATGATTTTATATCGATAAGATATAAGGATATTCGCCAGTTGTAGAAAGTTTAGGCAAGAACATTGATGGACCCCTTTACTTGGATTACACCCGTCGCTGATGGCCTAGGACAAGATTTTCTTATAATTTGGAAAACCGGCTTAGCCGTACTTCAAGGCAGCAGCCCGTATACCGTCACACTAGCATGGTATCCACCTGCAACTTCATATTTATTTGCCCTTCTTTCTCTTATACCTCTAACCCCTGCATTTATTATTTGGACCATTATCCAGATAGTGTTACTTATCAAGATCACTGGTACGAAAGCTCTTGGTTGGATACTTTTTATCCCAGTCATGTTTATGTTCGGTTTTGGACAGATTGATTTAGCTTTTGTAGCTTTAATCCCATTATTGGAGAAGAATGGTTGGAAACCCGCTATCGCAGCCTCATTGATTACTCTTAAACCACAGATCGCGCTAACAGTCCTCCCATGGTTCTTATGGCAATGGCTACGAAAGGATCGAAAAACCTTAGCAAGGTTGTTTATCATTTCCCTGGCAATTCATCTTCTACCTCTTATCTTCGATACTAGTATTTACATGCAATGGATATCTATATTTAGAGATGCGGCATATGGGGAAACACAAAAATTTGGAGGTGTAGGAATATGGATGTTCCTTAAGAACCTTCAACTTGAAGTCATTTTTATCCTATATAGCTTAATATTCCTGTCATCAATTTTTATTACCCAAGAAAGAATCTCTCGAGTCATATTGACACTGGGCAATCCAATCCTTGGTTGGTATGACACAGTTATATTGGTGGATCTTGCACCTTGGTGGCTGCTCGCCCCCATAAGTATTCTTGCATTGATAGCCTCTCATTTGATACATCAATACTACCCAATGATCCTCATTCCTTTGTCTGCACTGCTATGGGTGCTTAAAACATATCAGCCAGATTTGCTAATATTTAACTTCACTAAATTTTATAAGCGTAATGAGAATCTAAAATAACAATTAGAATTTTGACGCTCTGGATGTCAAAGACTTCTGCAAAATGGTGTGGAGTCATTCTTGGCTCAAGACCAATTATTTGGCTTGCACCTTCCCCAATATGCTTTGCTTTCTTTACTCGATGAACCACGAGAAAGCCATCAATGTTTTTTCACCGCTCAGCAACATATGGTTTCATTCCCTGACTAAATTGGAAATCGGATCATTACGATCGAGGGAGACACTCGGTATCTGTCTGAGTTTGATTGATCGCTCAAGAATCGCTCATTAATTTACCCATCTCATCTAGATCCGGAAGTTGAAATGTGTAATAATACGGTAATCAAGATTTAATTGAAGGGAAAAGATCAATCCATCGATTGTATCCCTATGTTCTTTACCAAAGGAGGAGATCCATGGCCAAAGACTTGACAGTCATCTTGGAAGATCGCCCAGGCACCCTTGCGGACATGAGTGAGACATTGGGCAAGGCTGGCATTAATATCGACGGCGTGTGTGGCCTACGCTGCGAAGGAAAAGGAGTGATCCACATCGTCGTGGAGGATGCAGCAGAAGCGCGGCGAGTCCTTGAAGGGGGAGGTTTCGAAGTATCCGATGAGCGCGAAGTTTTGCTTCTTGCGGTTGAAAACCGACCTGGATCATTGGGAGAGACCGCACGAAAGATCGCCAATGCCGGTGTGAACATCGATTATATCTATGTTGCGTCGGACAACCGCTTGGTGATAAGTGCGGACAACCTGGAACAAGCGCGCGCGGTTTTATAATTAGGATTGTGTGATCCGCTCCAACAACCAGCTTTACAGATGGATTTGAGCTGGGGGCTCTAACATCGCCTTTACAAAGAAATCAGGCTTGATCAGACCAAATTAAAATGCCCTGATGGTCAGTTCAAGGGGTTTTATATTTCAAACGAGTTTCCACCGCAGTACGCATGGTCGCAAGTTTCGCAACACAACCTTTCAATCGTATAAATCAAACCCCCAATACAAGTCTAGATTGTCTTCATTCACCAACAGACCGAGATAAAGATCCAAATCGATGTCCAGACTCCCATCCAATGACAGAAGTCGTCGATCACGATGACAGGACACGAGTGCGTAGCGTCCGGCTTTGTCCCAAACCACGGAGTTAACCGCCACTGAGGTACAAAGGGGATCATCCGGACCTGCCGGTTCGTAAACAAGACCGTTGCCTGATTGTTTCCCAATATACAAACGGGGCTCAAAATCCTCGTCATAGCTCACAAACGCGATTCCCTCAGGCAATTCTTGGGCCAGGAAGATGAATATTCCCTCCTCCTTACCGTCGATTAACGTCTCCACTACGAGTGTCTCACGATCCACACGATAAAGATCACATGTGCTAGCGTATTGTAAACCGCTGACCAAGATTGATCTGCCATCAAGCGTCCAAGTTGCGTCACCCCATGTGTACTCAAGAGGATTCTTCAGATTTGACCGGTCTAGATCAGGTTTGATTGGATCGAGCCATAGTGTATTGATCCACTCCCAATAATGCCCGGTGACGATCATGCCTGTCCCATCTGGTGACCACACAGGGTGAGAGAACGCCACCAGTTTGTTTATGTCTCCGTCTTCAGGGAAATACTCATTTCTCAGCAAGTGAGTCTTCGTCTTCTCCTCAAGATCCCACACCCAAATCCCACTCATTTTCTCTTCCTCAAGACCTGATTCAGCAGAAGATGGTTGGAGGTGCACGGCATATGCCAACTGATTTCCTTCCGGGGACCACGCAAGGCTACGGATAAAAAGCGGGAATTCAGTCTCTTCTCGAAGATCCAAGATAGTGGTGGGCTCCATACCCGCTAATGCCAGAATCAGCTTCCCATCCCAGGTGCCGTAAGCCGTGCGTCCATCAGTAGAAGATACATCGAATGCCGTTACCTGCCAGTCAGAGGGCGAGACACGCTCAAGCGCTACAGCCTGAGGATCAAGACGCCAGACCGCTCTCTGATTATAAGAATGGAAATAAACTGGAACCGAAAGCTGAAAGCCTTTCGGGATTGTATATGGTGTAGATGTGACCTGCGGTTTTGTGGTTGTGTCTAATGTCAACATAGCGTCCAGAGTCTCGGCAGCCACGGCGGTATAAGTTGCAGGCATGTTCGGTTTGGGTGTAGTCGTCATCGTTGAGGTATGTGTTTTCGGTTCCATTATCTGGGTAGGTGTCATCTGCTCCGACGGCAAAGTTGCACATGCACTAGCGACGGAAATCGTGATAATAGCTACTGCTGCCATCCATGAACGTTCCCCCCTCGGGGTGCTTGAGCACCCCTTTCTTTTTGTCTGGTCGCCACAATTAAGATGCTTCGTATGGGAAACCTTCATTCGTTAGTCTCCTTCAATCAAAAACATCACTCGCCTTAAAGGATCGCTTCCTCAATATCTCGATGGGCTTTAGTTATGCGAGCCGATCCAGGCGAGGCTTTCAGGAGGCACTCTTCACGATTGTTTTCTCGTGCCATTTCCAATCATTTCTAGATATCTGCTTGACTCTTTCCCTGTCTTTTATCTCGAGTTAAAGTTCCCCCAGGAGCTGGTAAGACCTCCACCCTCTTTCTAAGGGCTCAGGTGGTCCATCCTCAGGTATGAATTCATTGATGGCGTGTCTGAAAACATCCCACAATGCAACCACATCACCGATCGGCATCGGTTGGTAATCCGCTGTTTTGCGTCCCGATTCCATAATACTTACACGCGCGAGAGAAGTTTCGCCAAGCTGTTGTGAGTTCTGCTAAATTCGAAACCGCTACGGTTTGACTTGCGATCTTGTGTCGTTTTATATTCCCTGTACTTCATCATCGAATCGGTATTTTTCGGAAGTTTTGTACTCAATGCTGCCTTGTCGTGATGTTGAATAAAGTTAGTTGCATTAAAGCACGACGTATTTTCGTGCCGCAATGACCAAGAAGGCACACGGAGTTTCTGAATTTACCTATGGATCGTAGATAACTTATCTGATCATAGAGAGTCTAAACCGGATTAAAAAAGCGCTGAATGACTGTTTATGGTAGAAGTAATCAGGTGAAATGGACGATATTAGATAATTGGATTATGAACGTTCAAGAGATCATGCCACACATGAAAACGCATCGTACGAGCCTGTGATAACCTTGGAAACCGTCCGAAATGTAGTCATCTTCGTCATCATCCTTAGCGTCCTCGTCTTTGTATACAAACCTGACCGCATGGCAACCGTGCTTTTGTCTTGTATGAAAACAAGGAATTTTGTTTCGGACTTTTACCACAACTATGGAGGATAACAACTATATCGCGATTCAGAGATCACGCTCAATTGACTCCTACTTGGAGGCTATGTCCACTCTGAAAGAGAATTTGACTTCACCGTCCCGGGAGGATCAGCCGCCACCACATCCTAGTCACGCTGAGGGATTTTCGTTGCCGGGCTGACTGCCAACCTCTCGATGGGTCGAAGCCTCTTGGTGGTCGGCTTCATGGTGGGTTGAACCGATCAGGTCAAGGTTGTGGATATATTCACTGGGTCGCCCATCGCAAGCGCGGGATTGCAGTCTTGCGATGTGATCACTCAAGGAAATGATCCTCCACTGCACAACAAAACCGAAACAGATCCTGGTGCTGTTTCCTGGACACAAAAGTTAGGCACTTACTCTTTGACAAATGTACCGTTGCGCAGCTCAAACAGCGCCTGGCGGATCTCTTCTTCTGTGTTCATGACAAATGGTCCATAAGGAACGATGGGCTCGTTGAATGGTGAACCAGCCATCAACATGAACCGTGCGTGCGAATTGATGCCACCTTTGACATGGATGCAATCCCCCTCCCCGAAAACAACCATCTTTACCGCATCGATCTTCTGGCCTTCCCCATCAATTTCTGTGCCGAAAATTCCTTCACCCTCAAAAATATATGCGACCGAGGTATGGTCACTGGGAATGGGTAGTGAGAACGACTCACCGGGTGCTAGGGTGATGTCCATGTAGAAT
>JABAOF010007519.1_pt1 | contig 11578 bp, 11 predicted proteins | sample 7062171 | NCBI WGS metagenome assembly JABAOF01 (sample SAMN14538628, study PRJNA623070) | marine sediment metagenome | biome: marine biome [ENVO:00000428]; feature: marine pelagic biome [ENVO:01000023]; material: deep marine sediment [ENVO:00002113] | place: India: Gulf of Khambhat ... | reverse complement strand
GTTCGACAGAAAAGAGAAATTCCTGACTCCAGCCAAATCGCTCTTCCATAGGGCAGCTTGAGTTTAATTCTATCTATGAGAGTGTGAGTTTTCTCTGTTTTTCTCATCTGAAAATAGATTAAAAAAAGCAAAAATATTAAGGCAATCAATATAGGAAAGTTATTCCGCACGGTTAAAGAGAAGCTCATCAGCGAACGGGTTATGCCTGGAAGTTGGGCCTCAAAATCGGCATAAAACTCGGAAAACCGAGGAAGGATGAAATTTATGAGGACGATCAGAAGGATCAGGGAAAAAAGAAGAAGAAGCGTGGGATAACTCAAGGCTGACCTGATTCTGGATTTAGTCTTCGATATGACCTTAGCATAATCGATGTAGCGCCTGATGGTGTTATCCAGATTCCCGCTCCGCTCTCCAGCCATCAGGGCAGCGATGTAAACCTTGGAGAAATTCTTCTCGTAAGGAGAAAAAGCTTCCGAAAGTGACTTGCCTCCTCGGATTTCATTTTCTACTTTCATCAATATTTCTTTGAGATGGACATTCTTGATTCGGTTAACAATGATTTCAATGCTTTTCAGTATGGGATATCCCGCTTTGAAAAGAGCGACAAATTCCTGGTTAAAAAGGATAAAATCCTTATCTTTGATTCTTCTTTCGAAAGGAAAAGCAGGGATCGAAATTCTTTTCCAATCTCTCTTTACAGAGAGAACGCACAATCCCTCTGCTTCGAAATGATCCCGACACTCTTTCTGAGAAGGAGCAAAAAAGGACTGCTTAATCGTACGCCCATCCTCGGTGGCTAATTTACAAAAAAAATACGGCATCTTACTAAATTAAACAAATTTTTTGATATTTCTTTAGGTAAAAATAATATTAGGGTATACTCCTTTTTTTGTCAAATTGACAACTCGTTTCAGCAACCTTTCATTCTCTGCCCATAGCTTATCTATCTTATTTAAAATAAAAAAGATAAGTCTTTTCAGATTAAAATGATCATTCTATTCTAAAAATAGCTCAAATAGAATCGGATGTTCATTTTTTGGACATACTTATCAATATTTATCGAATTCTGGGGGCTAAACATTATCCTGCCCTCCATAGTAATCTCATCTTTATATCAATGTAATGATTTTCAGTAAGATAGGTTAAAAAGTAAATCGCCTCAAGGGATGATTACCAGGGTGATTTTTACTCTCTTCCACGATTATAAAGAAAAGGGGACGTCCTCTGCGGGGACACTCTATCTCTTTCTATTATAAAATATCTATTGGATAAGATAGGGTGTCCCTCTCGTGAACGTCCCCCTTTTCCATTCTTTTCTGCGCGGCCTGCTCCTCTATTGACAAAATGAGCTGAAATGTTTATTTTCTAAAGTAATGAAAAACAAAGTCCTGTCGGTCATGATTCTTTTTCTTCTGGTTTCTCTTCTTAGTTCTTTCCAGAAGGATAAAACACTTAGCCCGACCGAATTTTTCATCGCCAAAGTGACAGCAGTGAATCCCCAAAGTATCAAAAAGCCCAAATACGATTATATGAGCACATTCCTGTCGCGGGATACAAAACCCTTAGGACTGAAAGAAGATCCGGCTCTAAAGAGATTCCTCAAGCAACCAACCATAAAATGGGCAATCAGGGCTGGGGGAAGACACATCCTCAATTAATTCATCCATATATTTTTTATGAAGATGATTCAATTTTTTGGATTTTTTGAAAAACAAAAACTGAGTCTTCTTGAGAGCTCGTGATGAAGAAGAAAATCTACATAGGAATTTTTCCAGTTTTAGTTCTCTTCATTCTCGGCATGCTCAATTTCTATAAAAAACTCACATGGAAGGAGCCGACCGACGGGGTTTCCTGGGAGATAAGATCAGGGATTCTCACGGCCGTCAAAGTTGAGGTGAACAGCCCAGCCTATCTGGGAGGGATCAAAAAAGGGGATATCCTCTATTCCATCAACAATAATCTGACAAAAAACAAAATAGACGTTCTGAAAAATCTATGGATAGCAGGAAGTTCGAATCAAAAAGTCACCTATCAAATCAATCGAGAAGGAGAGCTCATTTTTCCCTCTTTTTATTTAACCCAAAAAGGTGTGAATCTTATCTATTACTATCTTGCTCTAATAGGTTTAACTACCTTAGTCATAGGCTTCATTGTTTTTCTCCAATCAAAGAAGCCCTTCTCCCTTCCCTATGTCTATTTTTATTTTCTCTCATTGACATTTTATTCTTTCTACATCTTCTCGCCTACAGGAGAGCTCGATATCCTAGACAGCGCTTTTTACTGGCTCGATAAAGTCGCATTTTTCCTCTTTCCTCCCTTATTGCTGCATTTCTTTCTAACTTTCCCGCAGCGAAAAAAATCTCTTAAAGAGAATCCTTCATCTGTCTATTTCTTATATCTCCCTGCTCTCGTTCTTCTTGTGATGAAAATATTACTCCACCTCCCTATTTTTCAGAAGTTAGGTGAATTTATTCTCCTTCGTATCTATCAAACATCAGAAAAATTGGACCTGCTTCATTTCTCGCTGTATGCGATTCTCTCTATCGGCATCATCTTCCATAGCAGTCGTAAACCTTCCAATCTGATCATCAAAAAACAATTGAAGTGGATCATATACGGCTTAGGATTCGGTGTCATTCCCTTCGCTCTAATTTACATCATACCCTTCCTCTTGGGCCATGTGCCTTCCAAAGCAGCCGAACTCACTGTCGTTTTACAAGCGCTCATCCCACTGACCTTTGCCTATTCTATCTCCAGACACAGGCTCATGGATTTTGAAGTACTGCTCAAAAAAGCATTCACTCTGATTTCTTCCTATGTAGTCATCGGTATCGTTTATTTTGTTGTCAGTTCCCAAACCGCAATCTTCTCTGAAAACAAGCTCAATGCTATCGTGCTAGGAATTCTGGCCATAGTTCTTGGGGCCACTCTGTTCTCTCCTTTGAAAGGTCTCTTCCAATCCCTCCTGGACAGGGCCTTTTATAGACGTAGTTATAAATACCGAAAAACTCTTCTCTCCATCAGCAAAGAGCTCTCAAGAGAGAGAAATCTACAAAAATTGTCTCACTCAATTCTGGAACTCATAGCCAACGCCCTCTCTCTGAAATCCATTGCCCTTCTATTGCCCATCGACTATGAAGATAACTCATTCTTCATCTTGAAATCTAAAGGAAAACTCCCTATTTCCAACAGCAAAATCACTCTAGATCCGCATCTCTACCAAGATCTGAAGAGAATGGAGTACCTCTCTTTCTACACTATGAGCGAGAAAAAAGAGCACCAGAGAAACTACCGGCAGCTTTCTGCTTTTGGCTTTTTCCATCTCATGCCCTTAAAAGTGGAAGATAAACTTATCGGTTGTTTGGGCATGGGAAAGAAGCTGGATAACACCTTTCTTACTTCCGAAGACTGGGAACTCTTGAGTACCATATCTTCTCCTGTCGCCTTAGCCCTCGAGAATGCCTATCTCTATAACCAGGCTAACCATAGGGCCTTAGAGCTGGAAAGGCTTAAAGATTACAGCGAAAATATCATTGAAAGTCTGACTGTTGGAGTGGCTGTCCTTGATCAAAAAGGAAGAATTATCGGCTGGAATCGTATCTTAGAGCAAATTTTTGAAACTCGAAAAGAAGAGGTCATGAATAAGAGCCTCCTCGAAGTATTAGGGAGAAAAAATTTTAAGGCTCTCTTCCCTTCTGACTCAGCACAGGGCTTTCGTCTTTTGAGCGAAATCTCCCTTGATATGCCTTCCGGCCGGAAAAAAATATTCGATATCGCCAAAACTCCTCTTCTCGACAACAAGATGACTCCCTATGGAACGGTCATTGTTTTTGAGGACATCACAGAAAAAATTTCACTTCAACAACAGCTCCTCACTTCTGAAAAGCTCGCTTCTATCGGCCTCCTCTCTGCAGGAGTGGCCCATGAGATAAACACTCCGCTGACTGGAATTTCAAGCTATATTCAAATCCTGCAGCAGAAACTTTCCAACTCAAAGCACTCTCATATTCTTAATAAAATAGAAGCGCAAACAGATAGGGTCTCCCGAATCATTAAAAATCTTCTTAACTTCGCCCGCAACCCGTCAGAGACCTCCTTTTACAATGTCGACCTCAAAGAGAACCTCCAAGAGATTATATCTCTGATTGACTACAAATTAAAAACATTAAATATAAAACTAGAGCAAAATCTTACATCCATCGAACCCATTTGGGCTCAGGGAGAAAGACTTCAACAGGTCTTAATCAATATCATCCTCAATGCCATCGATGCTATGCCCAAAGGCGGAATCTTGAGAATCGAACTCACCCAAATAAACAAGGAAGCAGTCATAAAAATAGAGGACACGGGAACTGGAATAAAAGAGCAGCATTTGCCTCACATCTTTGATCCCTTTTTCACCACAAAGGGAATTGGAAAAGGAACGGGTCTCGGATTGTCAATAAGTTATGCGATCATCAAGGAACACGAAGGGCATCTCGCAGTGGAAAGCGAGGGGGGAAAAGGTTCTCTTTTTACCATATATATACCGATGGATTTAGAAAAGAGAAAAATGCACAAAGTCTATCCTTCTTAAGAATAAAAAATGTTAGAAAAGGCCAAAATACATATTATCGATGATGAACCTATTATCCACGAGGTTCTTGGAGACTTACTCTCTGCAGAAGGATACGAAGTAGAGAACTCCACCAATGGAGAAGAAGCTCTGGGCAAATATTCATCTCTGGCTTTCGATCTTGTTCTTCTCGACTTATTAATGCCTGGCATGGACGGGATAGAGGTTTTGAAAAACCTTAAAAAAATAGACCCCTATGCTGTTATCATCATAATAACAGCCTACGCTTCTATAGAATCGGCCATTTCTGCCATGAAAATTGGAGCGTTTGATTATATCCAGAAGCCCTTCAAGCATGACGAGCTGCTCCTAACAGTCAAAAGAGCCGTGGAACATAAAAAACTCCAAGATGAAAACCTTCGTCTGAAGGATGAGCTGAAAAGGAAATTCAGCTTCGAAAATATCATCGGCAAGAGCAAGGTAATGCAAAATGTGTTTGAAACAATAAAGGCGGCTGCTCCTACTAGAAGTACCATTCTTATCCAGGGTGAAAGCGGAACAGGTAAGGAACTTGTGGCCAGGGCCATCCATCAGAACAGCGATCGGGGCGCTTATCCTTTCATCGTTGTCAACAGCGGCTCCTTACCTCCGGATCTGCTGGAAAGCCATCTGTTTGGTCATGTGAAGGGAGCCTTCACCGGGGCTGTAAGTCAGAAGAAAGGTCTTTTTGAAGCGGCTGATAAAGGGGCTATTTTTTTTGATGAAATATCCTCTTTAAACCTCGAAACACAAGCAAAATTGCTCCGGGTGATGCAAGATCGGGAATTCATGCGCTTAGGGGGGACAAAGACCATAAGAGTGGATGTCAGGGTCATCGCAGCGACAAATTCAAACTTAGAGGACCTTATTACACACAAGACTTTCCGAGAAGATCTTTTCTATCGCTTGAATGTCATCAAGATTGAATTACCCTCTCTTAGGGAAAGAAAAGAAGATATACCTCTGCTCGTCAAACATTTTTTAGAAATCTATAGCAAGGAAAACAAGAAGGAAATCATAGATGTGACAGAAGATGTGATGGAAATTATTGAAGGCTATGATTGGCCGGGAAACATCAGAGAACTGGAAAACCTTATTGAGAGGGCCGTTGTCCTCACCAAATCCAAAGTCATTACCCGGGAAAGTCTCCCGCCTTTCCTGTTATCTCTTCCACATGAGGAAAAAAAATTGTATTCTTCCCTTAAAGATGAGCTCAACCTCAAGGAACAGATTCAATTCTTCCAAAAGAAAGCAATCATAGAAGCCTTAAGAAAAACAAACGGAGTTCAAAAAAAAGCAGCCAGTCTTTTAGGAATAAAACCTACGACCCTGAATGAGATGATCAAGAGACTGAGGATCGATGCCGAACATCTCCCTTATGATTGATTAGAAGCAAAGATCCTAATAAAATTTCCCCGGTACAGCCTTATTCATATTCATTTTTATACTTCTCGGCTTGTGCTTCAATTCAAAGCTAAATTTATTTGTTTGTTTATCGACAAGAAGCCTTTTAATCACCTTTTCTCCATTGAGAGACCATTGTACCCATAAGGGAAAGACAAAAAGACCCAGCTCTTGATCCATTGTGAAATCAAGATAAAATTTATCCGCGAGCTTTTTGACTGAATGTGAAACTTTCACTCGAGGGAGAAGGTGGGAGTCAAACCAGACTTTAAAAAATGGTTTCAGATCATGCTCTGAGACTGCCATAAAAGCTCTTATAAAATCGTTCGTGCTCGCTGTCCCATATTTATGGTCGGCGAAAAACTTCCTCATTCCTTTAAAAAAGACCTCATCCCCAACCANNAACCATATCCTTCAACATATTCAATACTACAGATGTTTTATTATAAATAATAGACTGATAGGCTTTAAAATCAAAATAACTTAGGCGAGAACCCATGGTGATAGCCCCCCATTCTGATTTCTTTTCTGTCCAACGAGAGAGCTGCTTCAGGATTGAAAAGAAGACCCTATCGCCATATTTTTCGTTCAAGTAAAGAATAGAGGAGAATTGAGCCAAGCCCTCGCTCAGCCACTGGTCATGATAAGACTTCCAACTGACACCTTGTCCCCACCATTGATGAGCGATTTCGTGAGCAATGAAATATTCCTTCCAGCGAGAAAAATTAACCGGACTGCTAACATCCATGAAGCGATTTCTTGCCAGGCGCTGGGGCAGGTTATTGAGTACAATAAAAGAGGCAGGGCTATGGCCTCCACTCGTAGGCCATAATCTCTGGACTATGGTTAGCTTTTCGAACGGAAAGAGTCCGAATTTACTCTCATAGAATCGAAGAATATCCTTTGCCTCATTTAAAATTTTCCTCCTCTGATAGTTTGGATCTGAGGTTTCAAAGACTTCTATAGGCAAAGGCTTCGAATCTTGTTGAACCTTTTTGAATCGCCCTATTATGAAAGTGAGGTATTTAAGGGGATGTTTTGTTTCGAAGACATAAGCATAGCTTCCTAATTCTTCTAACTCCTCTACCTTTTCTAAACCGTTCAAACGGCTCTTCTCTATTAACTCCCCGTTAGAAATACAGGTGTATTCAGGAGGAACAATAATCTTTAAACGAGCCTTGAAGTAATCTTCGTCTGGAGGTGCGGGGTACCAATAGGCAGATTTGCTGTACAGATAAGTATTATACCGAGGCGTCGTGTAGACAACAGAGTCTNNGGCGTAATGACATCTGCTATTTGCCTAGGAGGAAGGAGTTTTCCCCGATAAAAAATTTCAACGGATGTCGGTTTATCCAAGAGAGGAGCCTGGAAAAAATAAACATACAAAATCTTTCTCAGCTTATCCTGAGTATAAAACAGCAGCCTTTTTTCTTCATCATAGATGCGCAGAATTTCCAGATCGGGGTTGAACTTGAATTTTAATCCATCGAGAGACCTGACTTTAGGGTCAATCTCGATTTTGGCTTTCCCAGAAAGATAGTGCTCTTTGGGTTTAAAAACTATCTCAATCTGATAACTTCTTACATCAAACATCCGGCCAAAAGAGAAAAACAGCTGTTTTCCGTTGGGGCTCTCATCGGCAAGAGGAGAATAGAGGCTTATGATTTTTTCCCCTTTCCATTGGTAGAGATTCACTTCTTCGGTGGAAGAAGGAGAAAAGATATAGCTAAATTTTCCGATTTTGCGGCCTTCAAATTCGAAGACAGCTTCCTCTCCGTTAGGCAAGAAAGAAAGCAGCTCTCCATTAAGAGAATTTTCGATGGTGAATGACCTGGAATAGTGCTCATCAAACAGAGAATATGCTTTCTCTATGTCTTGCTCAGAAACCTGACGTTTACTCTCATCCTTGATCCTTTCTATCCTTATATTCTTATTGAAAAAAGAGTTCGAAAATCGGAGATAAACATAATTAAGCCTATCTTCAAGAAATCTCTTCTTATAGAGCATCTCCAGTTGATGCTTCTCCTTGGGATCAGAAGGAATAAAACGTAGAGAACCATCTCCTATAGCGAGGAGGGCCGTTTCAAATCCAGGAATATTATCAAAAAAGACAGAGGCATTTTGAAAGACAATCTTTATATCGGCATGGTCGATTTCGATCGACTTCACCTTCTCCGCTTTATCTGATGGAATCTTAACCCTATAAAGTTCCTTTCCTTGTCCCACTAGTTTTTTCTCTTTTATCTGCCAGACATTTTTCTTTTTTTGAAGAATCAATTGCCATGTTTCTATCATCACTACATAAGAGTTCTGAAAAAGAGCTTTAAGATATATCTCCTCCCTATCTTTGCTACCTATTTCTCTTGTAGCTTTGTAAAGATCGACGCTTTCTATATCGAACTGGTCAAACAGATTTCTTATTCTCAACTCTTCCTCATTCCTAATTTCCGGCGAAAACTTTTCCAGATAGGTTGGTATATCTTTGGCCTTTAAAAAGTATTGTATCTGAGAAATCAGGCCATTAATGGTACTCTCCTGAGCAGAAAGCTGAGGCAGAAGGAAGGAAAGCGCCAAGATCGGCAAGAGCTTTATAACTTTATTTTTCATATAAATATTATAGCAAAAAAGAAAACCCCTCACAAAAAGTGCTCCATTGACTTTCAATCATCATCAAAAACAGCAATATTTGTGCCAATTAAAATCCATCCAGCTTTAAACCTAACCAGATGAAAGAGGAAATCGAGACAATTCAAAAAGGCTGGCTATTGCAAAAAAATTTTACACCTGAAAAAATGGCGATCAGGTTCAAAATAAAATTCTATAACCAAAGAGATTCCCTTAATCTTTTGAAAAATGATGCTAAAGAAAAAATATTATTTAAAATAAATAATTGTATAGGCAGTTATTAGGAATGATTTAGAATGTTAAAGGGAAAGTTTTTATAAGATAATAAATAACAAACCTGTTCAGAAATTTTGGATCAAGTTCGCTTCTTGTTTTTGACAAAATCTTCTTCCCAAGTAATAAAGCTGTGATAGTACATCTTATCACCTTCATCTATTCCTCGAGTTATTTCTGTAATGTGGGAAGTGGAGGCGCCAAAGGCCTCAACCGCATAAAACACGGCTCTCTCAGGATCTATTTCCTCGCCACAGGTATAGAAATCCAAGGCTCCATACCCAATTTCAGGCCAAGTGTGAGTAGATATATGAGATTCGGAGATGACAATCACTCCGCTTACTCCGTTGGGAGGGAACCTGTTGATGGAGACAGACCATACCTTGGCACCGGCTATCTCCGCAGCTTTGACTAAAATCTGTTGCACTTTTTCAACGCTGCTGATGATTTTGGGATCACAACCGGATGCCTCGACAATATAATGATGGCCTATTGATGAGTAATTTTTTTTGGCCATGAGTTCTCTCCTCTAAGAAGATAGGTTAAATGTAGGTTATACCTTCTTTTCTGTCAAGAAATCTTTACTACCAGGATTAAACAAGGATCCTTTTCTCCTCCTTAACCACATTTAAGACGATATGGGTTACTGTTCTATCTATGTATTTCATAGAGAGCACGTTCTTGATAAATGAGTTCAGGTCTTCTCTTTCTTTAAAGTAGCCAATAACCAGAGAGTCCCATTCTCCGGTGATATCATAAACGGCCACCGCACGAGGATCTTTGGCGATTTCATTCTGGGTTTCTAACAATTTCCCCTGAGAAATGCGGAGAGCGATAATGGCAATCAGATGAAAACCAAAATATTCAGCATCGACCAGAGGGATATACCCTTTGATCACACCCGATTTTTCATGTTTCTTAATCCGATGGATAACACCTGTAACAGAGGTATTGACCTCCCGTGCTATCTCCCGAAAACTCTTCCGGGCGTTATCATTCAGCACACGGACGATTTTTTTATCCAGATCGTCTTGCATAATACCTCCTTTTGACAATTGTTTCTATTTACTATTTAAATAGTAACAAATTTTAAATAAATTATTTTTTTTCTTGACATTTAAATTATTTTATAATAATATTTATGACTAATGCAAATTACTTATATTTTTATAATCATAAAAAAATAATATGAAATCACAACGTTTTGGTCAAATAGGCGACAAAAAGAAAATCCTTTTGCATTATGAATAAAGGAGTAACGATGAACATCACTTCCGAGGCATCACCAAAGACTTTTGGTTATGAGAGTGAGGAGGAAGTGTTGAATGTGGTCCTTAATCCTTCTCAAAGAATCGAATTTGTAAGAATCAGCTTTCCCGACATTTTGGGAAGACAGATGGACTTCGCGATTCCCAGTGCTGAATTAGAAATGGCCTTCAAAAACGGAAAAGGATTCGATGGCTCATCAGTGGAAGGTTTTGTCCGTATCGAGGAAAGCGACCTGGTGATCAANNTATCGAGGAAAGCGACCTAGTAATTAAACCTGATCCGAAAACATTCAGAATCTTTCCTTGGGAATATGTAGGATTCGATGAGAAGACCTACTGGAGAGAAGCTATCATGTTCGGAGACATCCTCACGCCTGAAGGAAAGCACTATGAAGGAGACACACGTTATGTGTTGAAAAAGGCTTTAGCCAAAGCAGAAAAAGATTTGGGGATGGAAGAATTTAAGGTTGGACCAGAACTCGAGTTTTTCATTTTCCCCGGGGATAAAGAGGCTGCTCCCATTGATCGAGGAGGATATTTCTTTAGTGGCCGTCATGGAGGCCTGCGAAAAGAGATCCAACTCTTTCTCAAAAAGATGGGGATTGAATCAGAGTATGATCATCATGAGGTTGCTAATGGTCAGCATGAAATCGATCTTAAGTACCTGCCTGCTCTTGAGATGGCAGATGTCTGTATGCTTTTCCGTTACATGACAAAAAAGGTGGCCAGGATGCATAATCTCCATGCCACTTTTATGCCCAAGCCTCTCAATGCTCAGAATGGAAGCGGTATGCATGTTCATCAGTCCTTATGGAAAAACGGAAAAAATATCTTTTTCGGTAAAAATGATAAATATTATCTCTCGAAACAAGCCCGTCATTATATGGCTGGATTGATGACCCATGCTCGCGAGATTTCGGCCGTGCTTTGTCAATGGGTGAATTCATATAAGCGTTTGATCGAAGGATACGAAGCTCCCGTTTATATTGCTTGGGGACAGAGAAATAGATCTGCCTACATCCGTGTTCCCGAATATCAACTAGGAAAAGAACAGGCCACTCGTATAGAGCTCCGATGCCCCGATCCTTCTTGCAATCTTTATCTAGCCTTTGCCACTATGCTCATGGCAGGCATACGCGGAATAGAAAAAAAATACCCTTTGCCAGACCCTGTGGAAGAAAACATTTATCAAATGAGCAACCACAAACAAAAATCTTATAATATCAAGGTCCTCCCTTCTAGTCTGGAGGAGGCGACTAAAATCATGAAAAAAAGCGATCTAGTCAAAGAAACACTGGGCGACCATATCTTCCACAAATTCCTTGCCAATAAACAGTGGGAAATCGAAGAGTACAACAAGAATGTCTCCAAGGAATTCGAAAAGCAAGTCAGCGATTTCGGAATAAAGAAATAT
>JABAOF010033353.1_pt2 | contig 11580 bp, 11 predicted proteins | sample 7062171 | NCBI WGS metagenome assembly JABAOF01 (sample SAMN14538628, study PRJNA623070) | marine sediment metagenome | biome: marine biome [ENVO:00000428]; feature: marine pelagic biome [ENVO:01000023]; material: deep marine sediment [ENVO:00002113] | place: India: Gulf of Khambhat ... | reverse complement strand
GGCGAGGTTTCTCACTAATTCCACAGGCTTTTCCAGGTGATGGTAAACATTAATCATGAAAGCGATATCCAACACTCCAGGCGGAATGTTAGGGTCAACGACTTTCCCATGACGGACAATAACATTTTCGAATCCATGATCTTTACACCGCTTTGCCAGACGCATAAGCGCACCCATATCAATATCATTGGCGTAAACCTTGCCGGTTTCTCCTACTCTGTCCGCAAACCAGACGGCAAAGCGGCCCCATCCTGCTCCAATGTCGCCGATCACCATGCCCGACTTTAGACCAATGGCATCCATTATTTTCTCAGGGGGCTGGTACTTGTTGAGCCTTACCTCGTTTGGCTCTGTATAATCTTTCTTCTGCTGAGCCCATTCAGCGCTGTTCGCAGCTACGAACAGCATAATCAAAAAGATTACTAGATTCCTTAAAACTGCTTTTTTCATAACGGCACTTCTCCTTTTTGCCCTTAATCGATAAATGTAAATAAATGCGCTCGTAAAAAGTCTCTATTGGTTCTAGTTAAAATATACGAAAATAAATAATAGAGGTTTAAAACTTATATGATATAGAGAAAAAGATCATTTTTTCTTCTTCTTTTTTTTCAATTTTGACTTGGATTGCATTATTAAAGATATTCGCGACTAAAGCCCCGACAAAAGCCCCGGCAATGTTTGCTGCCATATCACCTCCGCTAAAGTGATTGTCCTTTTTAGTGCTGTCAATGATTTCTTTTGCTAATCCGGGAATGCTTCCCAATGTTGTGCCGCAGATTAATCTTCCAGGAGTTTTTAGGTTAGTTTTATAGTGGAGATAACTTTCGCTTGCAGCTCCAAATAAGGATGAAATTCCGAAATGCAGTAGTTTGTTATCTGCTGCAAAAGCATTTTTGTTTGCACCCGAGAAAGCGATAAAAAACAAAAAAATCGATATGAAAATGCGATTTTTTAAAAATTTCATCTCTTTTTCATTTTCTTATCAAGCATAACCAGCCCATAAAGAAAAAATAAAAACAATAGTCAATCCTGAAACTATCAGGCTGGCAAGTACTGATAGGACAGGGATGCCTTCATATATAAAAAGTGGAGTTATTACTTGCACAACAAGTAAACTCCCTAAAGCATATACCCCCCATTTTTTCTTTAACAAGATTAGGATGCAAAATACTATAAAAACAATGTCAATTATGATTGTGAGAATAAAAAATCCTCTTGGAATAATATCTATTTCCCAAGCTGGCATCGGGAAATTATATGGAGCTTTGCCACCAGAAAGATATACTACAGTTGCTATAAAATCCCAAAGGTAAAAAATTATTACTATAATTAGAATCACTTTTAATGCTCTGCCTTTTCCCGGCTTTAAAAGCTCTTCTAAAAAACTCCATTTTTTCCTCATTTTATATCAACGGGATTTTGCTTTTTTTGTTCGAGGCCTTTTATCATTGTTGTCACAGTCCAGTTGAAGGGGACGGGAATATCAAGCTTTTCTCCATATTCAACAATTTTTGCATTGAGGAAGTCAATTTCTGTCTTTCCGCCCTTTTCCATATCCAAAAGCATAGAAGGTTTATGATACCCACCCTTGCTAAGATAGGATAAGCCCGATTCAAAGAAGTTATCAGAAAATTTGACTCCCGTTCCTTCCGCGACTTTTATACACTCGAGAAGGAGATTCTCCACAATCTCTCTCAACGGGGACGAGTCCATAACCTCTTTCATCGTGAGTTCTGTTATTGTTGAAACCGGTGCCAAGCATGCATTCAAAATAGCTTTTTCCCATTCGTGCTTCTTTATATCATCGGTGTACTCTGTTTCAAGGCCAGAGCGGGTGAGAGTAGCGGCAAGTTCTTGGGCTAAGAGAGTATTTTCTTTGTCCATCACCCCAATGTAGTTTGGCCGGTTAAAAAAGGTAATTTCTACCTCTGTGTCTGAAGCCATCACTCCTGCGTAGTTAATTATGCATCTCAGGACATTTTCCTTTCCAAGAATCTTTGCTGCCTGATCTTCGTTATCAAGTCCGTTTTGGAAAACTACAACTTTAGGAGGAGAAGGGAAAATTTCTGAGATCTCAGCAGCGATATCCAGAAGACAATAAGTCTTTACGCAAATAAAGATTAATTCAGGTTTTTCCTTTATTTCCCGAGGAGAGAACAGAAACTTTTTTGGATATTCGATAAAGTCTCCGCTTATCTGGCTTCTTGGGTCCTTAATGCTCAATCCTTTTTGCTTAATGGCAAGAAGTCGGTCTTTTAGAATATCGACAAGTGTAACATCTATTCCTTCTTTTAAAAGATGAGCACTCAGAATACTTCCGATAGGTCCTATCCCGATAACTGCATAGTGTTTCATCCAGTAACCATCGCAAATATTTCAATAGGAGAGAATCTAAGCACTTTCTTTTTTGTATTTATTTACGAAAAGAGAAGAATTGTCAAGCGACTCATCGGAACTCATCTGGGCTCAGGACCCATTCTTATGAATGCTGGATGGGCAAGGGAAGGAAAATATTTTCTCAAAAAGCACGAAAGGCAAAAAACAAGACCTGACCCCAAATACTAAAGTCTGGAAAATTTTAAAAATATGTTATATATATCTAACTCTCCTTTTGAGATTAAGAAGGATAATAAAAAGGCTCCCTAATTACTAAGATTTGCCTCTAAACGGTAAACATTAAAAGAGGATTCAGTTGGTAAATTTCAGTTTCCTGGATTGGCTCTGGCTCGTAATATTTATTGTTCTGATGATAGTCTGCGGGGCTCTGTTCTATAGATTAGGTAAGAGATCCATGTCAGATTTTTTTCTGGCAGGCCGAGGTCTGCCTTGGTGGCTGCCCGCCTCTTCTGTCTATGCTACTCATTCTGCCACAGACACACCGATGTGGGTCAGTGGAGTCATCTATCAGTATGGACTTCGGGGCATCTGGTATACTTTTTTTTCTGCTTGGTGTGCGATCTCTGCGTTCGCTTCAACCAGAATCTTTCGCCGTTCTCTGGCTTATACCCAGGCAGAGTGGCAAACTCTCCGCTTCTCAGGAATGGGAGCTGAACTGTTGCGGGGATGGATTGCCGGCTGGCAGGTGTTTATGAACATGTTTGTCCTGGGCTGGGTAGGAATTGCCATGGGCAAGGTCTGTAGTTTTCTTTTTGGCTGGCCCGAGTGGGTGGGATTAATACTGTTTTCTTCGCTCTGTGCAATATATGTCTTAACGGCTGGTTACTGGGGAGTGGTTATGGCTGATTTTCAGCAGGGCGTAATCGCTTTTTCGGTTATCATCATCGTTTCAATATGGGGGATAGTAGCAGCTGGCGGACCCCAGGGAATCATGAACAAGCTTGAATCATTGGGACAGAGTTGGCGGCTTAATCCTTTTGCTTTCAGTGGAGTAACCTCAGGTGAATTTCCTCTGGCCTGGTTTTTGACGATGCTTGTCATTGCTGTTGTAGGCGGATTTGGGATGGGAACTAGTATTGATTGGTATCCAGAAGCGCAGCGCATTCAATCAGCCAAAACAGTGCGTGATGCCAGCTACAGCATCTGGGCGGGTTCAGCATTGATTGTAGTCCGCAACTCCCTCTGGGCCGTAGCCATTCTCGCCTTTTTCTCGCTGTACCCTAATATTCAATCGACGGCTGAATACGAGATGGCCTGGTATCGTCTCGGGTTTGAATTTCTTCCCGTCGGGCTGGTGGGTTTTTTCTTTGCAGCGATAGTGGCTATCCACCTTTCCACTATTTCCACACATCTCAACCTTGGCGCTTCCTACGCAACCAGGGACCTCTATCATCATTATTTCAGGCCTAAGGCGAGTGAAAGAGAACTTGTCTGGGTGGGGAGGATTTCGACCCTCATCCTGCTTCTCGGTTCTTTCTTCTATGGCTTGATGATGAAGGAGATAACAGAGTGGCTTATTTTTGCTATCTGGATTATGACAGCAGGCATCTGGCTGCCTTCCATTCTTCAAGTCGTCTGGTGGCGGTTCAATTCCTGGGGATATCTCTCTTCATGGATAGCAAATCTGGGATTAAGCTGGCTTATAGTCTGGGTCTTACCTGAATTTCGTCTTATCCCTCATCTACCGGATTACCTTCGGTTTTGGATAATGATGATTTTGGGAGTTTTGATATATATCCCGGTAACATTTCTTACCCGCACAGAAGATATGGATCGTCTTGTTAAATATTATGTGATGTCCAGACCTCTAGGATGGTGGAAGCCGGTTCGTGAGGAAGCTGAAAGAAGAGGATTGCTGCAAGCGAGCGGCGAACAAAAGGGAGGGAATTAAAATGGGCTGGTTAAAAAAGAAATGGACGGCACAGGAAGCAGACAGGTGGACTAAAGAAGATTATCTTGCATTCATTATTTCTCCTCTGGTCTATTTCTTACTGGCGGTAGGAGTGGCGCTAAGCTTGCTCTTGCTCTGGTACGGCTTTATTATACTTGGGGCAAGTTTGGTTTTATTGGTTATCATGGTCAAAATCATAGACCCAAAACTCAAGGCAATCTCCGAAGATTATGAAATTAAGCAGCAAAAATATCTTGAGGAATTAGAAAAAATTGCCAGGTGGGAGGAGTAAATGANNTATTTCTTTTCCTTTCTGGGTCTTTTGCTTGCCTATTTTTCCTATCGTAAAAGACATAAGAATAAAAGAGATGGGAAAAAAGGATAACAAATGCTTGGAATTGTAATTCCTCTATCGATTCTAATCATATCTTTCTGTCTTACATTTTATCTGTACCGCCATTTCTCCCGCAAACAATAAAAAGGCAAGAAATACTGGCTTGGCTGTTATTTAGTCGTCAAGATTTCTTCGGATAACGTTAAATCTCCAGGGAAAGAGATTCACGCACAACGATAATTTGGATAACTTTCTCTACAGCACGAATTTATAACTGTAAAGGAGCTGAAAGCGACCATAAATTGGGTGCGTGACTGTCAATTTGCGGCCGATGTGCAGCGTATAATTCTTTCCTTTTCTAAATACAGCTTCTTCTTTGGCTTTCATCTTTCTTGTGTATGGCCTTCCTTTCACATGAAAAAATGACTCTTCTGAAATAGAATTTTCTTCTTCATCCATAATTATATATTCAAGCCACGTTGATACGGGAGGCCTAATTAAAATCCAAAATACAATCTCTTTTTCATTGAATCCCTCGATGGAAATACGACCGGTCGAGAATGGGTGTTCAATCATTTCTAAGGGTCCGGCTGGGATATCACTGGTTGGCAAAGGGCGAAGGATGTCTCCTTTACGAGGACCAGTTGCACACGAGATAAGCCCAATACAAACAATTAAGACCAAAATAATAATAAATAGCTTTTTCATTTCTGCCCCCTTTTAATCACTGCTATTCCCTTATTATCACTGTATATATTTAATTATGCCTTAATGTCAATCTCTCATTTACATTTCATTGTGATGAACTTATCTAAAAATTCTATAAATATTGCCCAAATTTATCCCCGGACTGACTCAAAATCACTTAAGCTTACAAACGCAGACACAAACAAAAATCGACTGATTTCTATGTAAACACAGTAAATCCATTCATATGAGTACGTTAGAACTTGAAATGTTATTTTACCTATGCTATATATTTTTTTAGGAGAAAATTGGAGAAAGATGCCTGTGTTTCTGCCCAGGCAGGAGTCAGGGAAAAGGGGGATATTGATAGTGAGCAAAAACATACATTGCTTCTGCTCAAGTTATTATTTAAAATTCTCACCGTGACTTTCAAAAAATTCTCTGCGCACATACTCTGAACAAGGAGGTGAATATCATGAAAGGACTGGCACGAGCCTTGATTAGTTGCGCTCTTCTGCTGTTCTGTTGTTGGCTATGGCCGCAAGAAGGCTTGTCTCAGCAACTAGAGAAGAGTCTGTTGCTCAAAGCAATGGAAGAGGAATTGAGTCGCTCGATGAAAGGGTTGGCAGAGAAGGGAAATCCGCCCCCTTATTTTATAAGCTACGATATCACCGAGACACAAAGTGCAGTGATCACAGCCTCTTACGGTGCCCTGCGGCGCAGCTCAACGGGAAGTTCGCGCCTGTTAGATGTGCTGGTTCGGGTAGGCAATTACCAACTTGATAATACGCACCGCCTTCGAGGCGTTTACGATTTCAGGTTTGCTCTCCCTGTATCGATTTCATTGGAAGATGACATGGATGCAATAAAGAGCGCTCTCTGGTTAGAGACAGACAAGAGATACAAGGAAGCTATAGAAAGGTTGATTCAGGTGAAAGCGCAGAAAACTGTCAAGGTAAAAGAAGAGGACGAATCAGCCGACTTTTCCCGCGAATCTCCAGAGATGTTCATTGGGTCTGTGTCTCAGATCACGGCAGATAAGGGTAAGTGGGAAAAGAAGCTCAAGGAATACTCAACGCTGTTCAATGATTTTTCGGAAATCTACGAGTCCAGCGTAAGTTTATCGGCAAATGCTACAAACAGGTATCTTGTAAACAGCGAAGGGACAGTGGTTCAGCACGGATTGACTCGTTGGCGCCTTGGAATCTACGCTAGCACGAAAGCAGATGATGGGATGGATCTTTATAAATACGAATCTTTCGATGCCCACTCGCGTGAAAAAATACCCGATGATGAAGAAGTGCGGAAAAAAATCAAGCTTCTCGCAAAAGAATTATTAGCTCTGCGAGCATCCCCGGTTGTAGAGCCGTTTACAGGCCCAGCCATATTGTCAGGGCGCGCTGCGGGTGTCTTTTTCCACGAGATTTTCGGCCACCGTATCGAGGGCCATCGCCAGAAGGATGAAGAGGAAGGTCAAACATTTACAAAAAAGATTAACCAACCGGTGTTGCCTGATTTCTTATCCGTCTATGATGATCCCTTACAGAAAAACTTCGGTGAGAAAGATCTCAGCGGCCACTACCTTTATGATGATGAAGGTGTGAAGGCCCAACGGGTGACGGTTGTAGAAAATGGCATTTTGAAGAATTTTCTGATGTCGCGCTCGCCTATTGCTGGATTTGATAAATCTAGCGGGCACGGACGAAAGCAGGCTGGCTACAGAGCGGTTGGCCGTCAAGGCAACTTGATTGTGGAAGCATCCAAGACGGTCTCGGAAAAAAAGCTGCGTGAATTACTGATTGAAGAATGCAAAAAGCAAGAAAAGGAGTTTGGTTTAATCTTCGAAGACATTTCTGGAGGCTTCACCTTTACGGGCCGGGGGATTCCCCAGGCGTATGCTGTGATTCCGATCATAGTCTACCGCGTGTTCACCGACGGACGGCCCGACGAGATGGTACGCGGTGTGGATTTAATCGGCACGCCACTTGTCTCTTTTAGCAAGATCCTGGCGTGTGGTGATAAGCCAGAGGTTTTCAACGGAATCTGCGGAGCTGAATCCGGAGGAGTCCCTGTTTCTGCCGTAGCTCCAAGCATTCTCACCGGGGAGATTGAGATTCAAAAGAGAAGGAAATCACCAGATCGACCGCCGCTTCTTCCTCCGCCTAAAAGGAGGAAACAATGATGAGACCTGCTCAATCAGGATTAATGTTCCTCCGGGTTTTTTTCTTGATTAGTGTGCTTTCTATTTTTATTCCAGCGTCATACCTTAGTGCTCAGCAGCAAGAGGATGTATTGTTCAAGGCTCTCAAAGATGAGATGAACCGATCGATGGAGAAACTTCAACTCAAGGATATGGAGAAGCCGTATTACATCGAATATGCCGTGAACGATGCCGAGACATTTGTGATCAAAGCTGCGTTTGGAGCAATCGTCCACTCCGATCATGATCGGGGCCGTATGCTGAGAGTGGGTTTGCGGGTAGGCAGCTATGATCTGGATAACAGCGAATTCGCGGGCGGGCGTTCACCCTTTTCAATGATAGGAGGCCCTCCAGCCCAGCTCGTGCTGGAAGATGATTATGCAGCGTTGCGCCACGACATGTGGCTGGCGACTGATGGAGCCTACAAACAGGCGCTGGAGCAGCTGGCGGCAAAACGATCTTTTATCAAAACAAAAGTCCAGCCTGAGGAAATTCCCGACTTCTCGCGTGAGGAAGCTGCAACAACCATTGCTCGCAAAAGACTAATAACATTTGATCAGAGAAAATGGAAAGAAACCTTGAAACGTTTATCTGCTATTTTCAGAGAATTTCCTGTTATCTATGATTCCAGTATCAACCTGAACGTTAGATGTTCGCACAAATATTTCATAAACAGCGAAGGCACAGTAAGTCATCAGCCGGCCAATCTCGTTTCGCTTAACGTACGAGCGGCAACCCAGGCATCCGACGGGATGGGGCTGAAGCATTTTGTTCCCTCCTTCGGGACCAGTCTTGAGCAGTTGCCTTCTGAGAAGGAGATGGCCGCCTCCATACGTAAGATGGCTGAGGAACTGACTGCATTGACTTCAGCACCATTGTTGGAGAACTATCTCGGGCCTGTGCTGGTTACTGGTCAGGCTGCCAGCGAACTCTTTGCCCAGGTGCTGGCTCCCCAGCTCTCCGGTCAGCGTCCCCCTCTTATGGAACAAGAGCAAATGGCTGCAATGATGACCGAAAGCAAGCTGGCCGCACGGTTGAATCGTCGAGTGCTCCCTTCCTTTTTCACTGTCATAGATGACCCCACTAAGAAAACTTATGAAAAGCATCAGTTAATAGGGTCCTATCAGGTTGACGACCAAGGCGTTCCGGCTCGGCCAGTGACTCTCGTTGAGCGTGGAATGTTGAAAACGCTTCTGATGTCACGGCGCCCGAGAAAAGAAATCTCCCAATCAAACGGCCACGGCCGTGCAATGCAGATAGGTTCTCCTACTGTTCAGATTGGAAACCTATTCGTACAGGCAATCGAGGGAAAAAGCTTTGCTGAATTGAAGCAGGAGTTGATCGATCTGTGCCAGGATCAAGGGCTTTCCTACGGCTTGTTGATAAAGAAGTTCGATGATCCCAGCATTACAGGAAGAGAGTTTTCAATATCATCTTTTTCTACCCGCAGGGGACCGCAGCAAGAGCAAGTAACTCCTCCAATTCTGGTCTACAAGGTATCTGTCGAGGATGGAAGGGAGGAACTAGTGCGCGGAGTCACAGTGGCCGAGATGTCGGTAAGAATGCTCAGAGACATCGTGGCTGTGGGCAAAGACTATTATGTAAACAATAAGCTCATGGCTGGCGGTGGAATAATGGGGCTCTTTTTTTCCTATGCCTTTAGGTCTGGCGAGGGAGGAGCCTTTGGCATTCCGACAACTGTGATTGCTCCTTCAGTGCTCTTTGAAGAGGTTGAATTGAAAAAACCTAGCGGCGCACAGAAGAAACCTGCATTACTTAAGCATCCGTTTTTCAAAAAATAGTAGAGCATTGGGATCAGACTTTGTGGGGTCAGGCCTTGCCATTGGGAAGAGGGATCTTTCTACCCTTGATTAGCCAGACTTCTCAATGATAAGGCCTGACCCCGTTGGATGATAAAGTCTGACCCCTGATGGGACTGCATATTTTTCTTGTATTATTCAGGAAATCCTGTATAATTAGACCTTCCTTATGGATATAAGAATTAGGATGAGTACAGAAAGAAATAAGAGGCATTAAATACATCTAGGGTTTTGTGAAAAGGGGAAAATTTCCAAAAAATTTTAATAAGTATAATGCTGGATGTGAAATTTATTAAAAGGAGAAAAAATGTAAGTCGGCAAAAAAGAAGGAAAGGTTAATTTGATGGATAATATTTTTTAAGGGAGTAACAATGGAAGAAGAAAACAAGATTTATATTGGGAATATAGACTATGGTGTAACCGAAGATGAGCTAAAAGAAATATTCAAAGAGAAGGGGTTTGAGGTAAAGGATATAAACATTATAAGAGACAAATTTTCTGGTAGATCAAAAGGATTTGGGTTCGCAGAATTTGAGAATGATGAACAAGTCCAAAAAGCGATAGAGTCATTGGATGGTCACGAATTAAAATCCAGAAAACTCAAGGTTAATAAGGCGCGAAGAAGAGAGCCCCGGTTTGAAAAACGCGGGGGATTCAAACAATTTAGAAGATAACTTTTTATCTAAATCACTCATCCGACGTGAGGTCTTGACATTCTTATTCCGGGTCAGGTCTCGATATTTGATTTCTTGGCCAGGGCCTGTCTAATCCTACAGACTATTCATTTGGGATCAGGTGCTATGGCTGGACCTCTTAGGCAGTGCTTCCCCAATCCTACAAGGCGGCACTTTCCAGTATTAGATTTGTATCTCTTTTAAGTTTTGACATAAATTTTGCTTTTGCGGTTCTGCTTCAATTCTTTATTTGTTATCTTCAGGTCTATTGCTTAAAAAAGGAAGATAAAGACGCTTTTAATTTACTGGAGGAAAAGGAGGGTTATGAAATGAACGGAGCAAAAAGGTCATCAGAAAAAAGGATTATGTTTGTTTTCTTTTTCCTTGTCATTGCTACATCTTTCTCTGCCTGCAATCAAGAGGGAGGTATACTGGATATGACCTATTCCTATGATGCAAACACCATCTATTGGCCAACCGCAAAGTCTTTTATACTAGAGAATGTTTCCTGGGGAATTACTGAAGGAGGCTGGTGGTACGCATCCAATGAGTTCAGTGCCTCAGAGCATGGAGGAACTCATGTCGATGCACCTATTCATTTTGCGGAGAAGGGGCGCACTATCGAGCAGATTCCTCTGGAGGAGTGGATAGGGCCTGCTGTTAAGTTAGATGTCACTGAAAAATGCGAGAAAAATCGAGATTATCTTCTTGGTGTTGATGATATAAAAAACTGGGAGAGAGAATACGGGAAAATTCCTGATGGGGCCTGGGTAATCATGTACACAGGCATAGGCACCGAATATTATCCTGATAAGAAAAAAGTCCTGGGAACCCATAAAACAGGCGAAGAAGCCATTCCTGAGCTGAGTTTCCCCGGTTTCTCACCCGAATCGGTCGAGTTCTTGATAGAAGACAGAAATATAAAGGGAATAGCCATTGATACTCCGAGTATTGATTACGGAAAATCAAAAGAATTTAAAGTTCATCAAGTTCTATGCGGGGCTGATAAACTTGCCTTAGAAAATATAGCCAATTTAGATAAGCTTCCTGCTTCTGGAGCAATGCTGTATGTTGTCCCGATGCAGATAAAAGGAGGAACTGGCGCACCAGCTCGAGTTTTTGCCATTGTTCCATAATTTTGGGAAGATCTTGAATTTTCATCCAAAAATTTTTGACATCAANNTATTCCTTTATGAGCGAAAAATTTCTGGCTTCCTGGGCTTAGATTTTTGACATCAAATTTTTGTTATGCTATAAGCTTTTTTTAGTATGAAAGTAGGAAGACTTTCCTGCTAGATACAATAATCCATGTTCAAGATTAAGAAAATGCGAAACAATAAAAGGAGGATTTTCGGGTGAAGCGGGTATACTTCCTAGTTCTAGTTTCAGGCTTAATCCTTGCCTTGGCTTGCCCGTTGTTCCCTGAAAAGATTACCTTTATTCACTCGAACGACACCCATGGCAACTTTAAACCCTACAAGACCGATGTGGAAGGAGGAGAAAGATTAATCGGCGGCATGGAGGCGACGAGTCATTATATAAACGAGATCAGAGCTAAGGAGAAAAACGTATTTTTG
>JABAOF010002701.1_pt1 | contig 11595 bp, 8 predicted proteins | sample 7062171 | NCBI WGS metagenome assembly JABAOF01 (sample SAMN14538628, study PRJNA623070) | marine sediment metagenome | biome: marine biome [ENVO:00000428]; feature: marine pelagic biome [ENVO:01000023]; material: deep marine sediment [ENVO:00002113] | place: India: Gulf of Khambhat ... | reverse complement strand
CCTGTGGGGATGTCAACAACGATGGTTATGACGACCTTGTCATCGGAGCCCACGGATACAAAGCAGGCTCCAACCAGGGTCGCGCTTATCTATACTATGGTGGCCCTCGGAAAGAATGATGGCTAAGTTACTCTGACTTTGTTAAGGATAGAAGCGCTCAAAATAATTTAACAGTTTATTCAATGCCGACAAAAAAGTTCAAATCAAAATTGCCGAAATCCTCCGCAGTCCAAAGGACTCATTTCGGAGGAAACCTTGCGGTTAAAATCCTTTCCCATATCCGGTCACTTACTCCTCTGAATCTCTCATTTAAATAGTCCAGCCTTGGCGGTAGTGCGGCTTGATAAATCTGTTGGCTTCGGGAACGTTCGTGACCTTCATATTTTTCCAGTCGAATTCAAGTTTCTTACCGGCACGGAGGGCGACGTTGCCCATTAGCGTGAATTCGGTGAGGGGGCCGGAGTAGTCGAAGTGAGTGCTCGGTCGGCCTTTGCCTTTGCAGGCGTCGAGCCAGTTGCGGTGGTGTCCCTTGACGCGGGGCAGGGTCTTGGGTGGTCTTTTGTACGCCTTCATTTTGGTTTCCGGAATAATGCGGGGGGACCGCGACCAGCCCTCGCCCAAGATGGCGCCCTTGGTGCCGATGTAGAGGATGCCATTATCACCGAGGCTTCTGCCTGCTTCCAGCTCCACAGGTCGTGGCGGCATAAGTCCGCCTTCGTACCAGGTGATACGTACGGGTGACATACCGGCGCGGGCCGGGAAATGGAAGTAGATGAGCGAGGCAGCGGGACAGGTCTCGTCGGTAGTGCCGGAGGAGCTGGCCTCGACGCTGAAGGTAGGGCTCTGGTGTAATTTGAGGGCCCAGAAGGCCGGGTCCAGATGATGGCAGGCAAAGTCGCCGATGGTACCGGAGCCAAACTGCCACCAGGCGCGCCAGCGGACGGGGGCGTAGTCGGGATGATAAGGGCGGGGAGGCACAGGCTCGAGCCAGCGCTGCCAATCGAAGCCGGCAGGCACCGGAGGCGTTTCTTTGGGTCGGTCCTTGAGAGGGGTCCAGCGGTTGGCGCCTGTGCTGGTCCAGGCGTGGACCTCGTGGACGTCACCTATGGCACCATCCCAAATCCATTCGCAGGCAAGTCGTATGTCCTCGCTGGAATGTCCGAAGTTGCCGAGCTGGGTAGCGACGCCGGCCTTGCGGGCGGCTTCGGTGACAACGCGGGTCTCGTAAACTGTGCGGCAGAGGGGCTTTTCACAGTAGAGGTGTTTACCCTTGGCGATTACGGCCAGGTCAACTATAGCATGAGAATGGTCCGGCGTAGCAACGAGGACGGCGTCGATGTCCTCCTCATCGAGCATTTGATTGTAGTCGTGGTAGGTCGGGCAGGCTTGGCCGTACTGCTTTCGGACCAGTTCGATGGCGGGTTTCAGGCCCGCGGTGCCGCCGTAGTAGAACATGCTATAGTCGCTGAACTCGTTGATGTCGCATAGGGCGGCGATGTGAACGTCAGGCTCGTTGAAAAGCTGCTTCATATTGACGATGCCCTGGCCGCCCGTGCCGATGATGGCGACTTTGACCTTTTCGCTCGGTGCGATGTTGCCTCTCCCCCCGAGCACGTGGCGAGGTACAATGGCCAAGGCCGTGGCTGTGGCGAGGCCACCCAGAAAATCCCTCCGGGTAATCCTCTTCTTCACGTTAATGGAATTGGCTTTTTGAACTTTCATATAATTTCTCCTTTTTGTGTTCATCTGCATTTCAGCGATTACTAAATCCCTTGTCCTTCCTGTAAGCTCCATCCGGAAATAGATTCTGACTCATTAGCCAAAAATTAATCGGTAAATCAGCCTGTAATCCGTATTCTATACCGGGGAGATTAAATTGTGAAGGACATTCTACCGAATATTACAGGCCAATCCTGCAATCTGCGTACGGATTCAGCTTTTATTTCATTGCCAATAAGTAAAAAAACAACTCTAAAGACGGCCATGAGACTCATTTATCCTGATTGAAATATGAATGAAACAAATCTTGACCACATTATCATAAATGCTTGCAGTCCTCCCAAAAGAGCAGCATAATTGCATCAAATTCAGTTACTAAAAAATTTAGTTCCCAATAGCAATAACAATTTGTACAGGACTGCTTTTGAATAATTACCGTGATCAGGAAAAAGAAAAACCAACGAATAAAAGGGTATTTAAAATACCCTATGAAGACTCATTTATAGAATTACCAATACGTGGGAATGCAGAAATCACCGAGCTGATACCTCCCTACATAGAACCACTAAGCTATAAGCAAATCCTTCATTCCATAAAAAATCCTACTGCCAATGCGCCCCTTTCTGAAATTGCCAAAGGCAAACACAATGCGCTAATAATCCTGGAAAATGCCACACGCCCTTTAGATACTTCTTTTATCGCCCGGCTTGTCGTCGAAGAATTGAGCAAGGCGGGCGTTGCCGATGAAAATATCACCTTTCTCTTTGCCAACGGCGCCCATAAGGATATGGAAGAGTACAATTATAAGGAAAAATTAGGGGACAAATTCAAAAATTTCAAAATAATCAATCATAGTTGCGAAGGTGAACAAATAAATCTGGGCAAGACAAAGCTTGGAAGTCCGGTTTTAATAAATCCGTTGGTTCTTGAAGCCGATTTGAAAATTGCTATCGGGACAATTATACCCCACTATGGTGACGGTATCTCCGGAGGGGCTAAAATATTATTTCCGGGTTGTGCAGGATTAGAATGGATATTTAATAACCACAGCCTGAAAAGAGGCGAGCTTGGTGCGGTTGATAACCAATGGAGAAATGACACTGAAGAATCAGCCGGCAAAGTCGGCATTGATTTTATGGTCAATGCGGTACTGAATTACAAACGAGAAATAATCGGTCTATATTGTGGAGACTGGATAAAAGCACATAGAGAAGGAGTAAATTTATCATTAAAGGCTTCAGAAGTCGAGCTGCCTTATAAAGCGGATTTTTGCATAGCGGGCAGCTCTCCCTTTGATTTGAACTTCATTCAAACGTTAAAAGGTCTAATGCAAAAACGAACAGTTATTAAAGAAGATGGAACTTATGTGATGCTGACATCCTGCCGCCAGGGTTTAGGAAATCATCGCTGGTTATTGGACGAGACAATGTTAGAAAGAAGACATAAACGAAATGCTGACTACGCTTCGGCTATGACAGAAATTATTTATAGTACACATTTGTCGGAAAATGAATTACATTCATATTATCCAAAGCAGGTAAGACTTGTAGATGATATTAGCAAACTAAGGCAGATGATTGCATCATTAGATAAACCAGGTAAGAAAGGCATTATTCTTCCCTTTTCTCCTATTACCATTCTCCGGTATTCTTGATTTTATTTTGTAACATATTATTGTTGTAAGAGCCAGCAAGGTTAAAGTGCTTTGCATCGACATTGTTATCAGATGATTTATTTGCAGGCCTTGTGGATGCAGTGATCAAGATAGCGCATTCATGGTTTGACAATAAGACTGTGAGATTAGCGATGAGAGCAATCCAGATAGTAGAGCCGAGAAAGATTGCGATGCTGGACGACGCTCCAAGGCCCGAGCCGGTCGAAGGCGAGGTGCTTGTGCGGTGCACCCACGTGGCCCTTTGTGGAAGCAATATTAGCCAATACGCCGGCAAAGGTCTCTGGGGTGACATTGATTTTCCTTGTCCGGTGGGCTGGTCCGGACACGAAAACATCGGCATAATAGTCGAGTCTCGCTGTGCCGACTGGGAGGAAGGAGCGTTGGTGCTGGCCCTGCCTGAGGGCCCTTATGGTTTCGCCGAGTTCATCGTCTCCCGGCCTGCGGCCATTGCCCGGCTGCCCCGGGATGCGCCGGACCCAGCGGCGCTGATTGTTGCCCAACCGCTGGCGACGGTTCTTCGGGCGCTTAAGCGAACGGGTGACGTTACCAACCAAAGCTGCGTTGTGGTCGGCCAAGGCCCAATGGGATTGATATTCACACATATATTGCGGCTGATGGGGGCGAGTATGGTCATTGCGACCGACCTTCTCGACTGGCGTTTGGAGTGGTCCAAACGCTATGGAGCCGACCATATCATCGACGCTTCAAAAAAGGACGTTGTCAAGGTCGTCAAGGAGCTGACTAACGGCCAAATGGTTGACCTGGCGGTCGAGGCGGCCGGTGAGGTCGATTCATTGAAGACCGCCGCTTATCTGCCCAGACGCGGTGGCAGGCTGTTGGTTTTCGGTGTGCCGAACTATGAGATGCAGGGGTTTCCCTGGTATCATGTCTTCCGCCAGGAGATTCAGATAAACACCTGTGTCGGGCCGGAGTGCGGTCTATTCTTCCAAACAGCGGTGGACATGGTCCTTGATGAACGGGCCTCGGCCCTCACTAAGATGGTCACTCCGCGCATGCCCTGGGACAAGGCCCCGGAGGCCTTCGAGATGTATGCCGAACGTGCTAAAGACTCCCTGAAGCTGACCCTTGAAGTCTAAACGAAAAAAACACCTCCGTAGTTAGAACCGGAATGAGCACATACGGCAGCTCGAGCAGTATTCGTATTTTGTATTTGAATGATTCGCCTTTCAATTCAATCGATTTTGAATTTCTCTAAGAGCCCGGTGCAGCCATCAGGGATACTTGCGGTTAGCGAGAATGTTTTTCATCGGCCGGTGGGAACCATTTTCCGGCCAGATGTGCGCCGGCCGCTGCGACCGAGAGCACGAGGCAGAGGCCGCCGACGGCATACCAGCGGCTTCGGTCGTCCCAGTAACCTTTCAGCCCCAGGCCCAGAAAAACGAAAGCTGAAATCAGGTTCAGCAGCCACAGCCATCGGGGCAGCCTCAACGCTTTGGGAAGAAATCTCCGGTCCATCCACAGGTTCATCAGGCAAAACAATCCACAACCTAATACGCCGGTAAACAGATTGGCGGGGGTCAGGATAGCCAGAAGCAGGCGCGGCTTGCCCGTGGCACCGGTGGACTGATATGCGAACAACCATAATAAAATTGCGGATGCACCGGCGGCGCACCAGGCGATGGTTATGCGCCTGATTCGGCGGGCATGCCGGTCGGCAAAATCACGACTTACCGCGTGCGTCATTTCGCTGACGATACTGCAGGCGACTTCTATTGTGCCATAGAGCGTTCCGAGCATCGTCAGGAAAGCTCCCGCCACGTACAGCGGCAACAACCAGGGATGTATACCCGTGACGAACGCCGACTGGAGATTGAGCAGATTATTCTCGTCGGGTATCTTGTGATGTGGGCCGAGGATCAGCGTTCCCGAAGCTACGAAGACGGCGCTGAAGGCGATGATGACGAGAAAACTGATGGAGCAATCGACCAGCGGGGCGCGGACCCAGCGGCGAACCGGATGTGCCGGGTCACCGGCGATCTCGGCGAGCCGTTCGGCAGAGACCGGCCCGGCACCGGCCTGTCCCCAGGCTTTGTCGCGCATAAAGGAGGTGTATGCCAGATAGTCGAAACCGGCGCCGCCGATAACGCCGACGTAGCGTGTCGTCTCGACCCACACCGGCTGGGCGGCGATGTGCGGATATTCGGTGCTGAGCCACTGGGGGTACGCATAGGGTTGTGGAATAACGAGCCCCTTCAATAGCTCCAGCCAATCGGGGTGGTAAAGAACCAGTGTCACGCCGGCGCAAAATATCATTGCGGCCACAATAATCAGTTGAATGCGCTCCAGCGTCGAGTAACCGCGCAAGGCGGTGATCGCCACCACGACGGCCAGAATCGCTGCGCCCCAGAGGTAGTCGATGCCGCCTCCCAATATTTCGCTCGTCCCGGTCATCCAGGCGGTCAAATTGCCAAGGACACCGCTGTGGAAACTGACCCAGATCGGCAGGCAGACGGCCGCGATCAGGAACAGCGCCAGCGTCAGCCAGCCGCGGGGCCCAGGCAGTTCGAGCATTCGCTGGTAGGGGTGGACGCCGGTCAACACCATGTGACGTGACGATGCCAACACCAGGCCCCACTTCAGGAGCGAGATGACAACGAACAGAAACAGGATGCGGTATCCGAAGATTGCACCGCCTCGGCTGGAAAAAATCAGCTCGCCGGTCCCGATGGTCAGCGATGCAATGATTGCTCCGGGGCCGAAGACCTTCAGCCAGTCCAAAGGTCGGCGAGGCAGTGTGCCGAAGCGACTCTGGCCGGCGGCGGTAGTAGCTGATGTGTCGTCCATAGTCGGGCCCGGTTGTGCCATTCCCAAGGCAAGTTAGTCTCTTTGCCGGATGTCACGGCAATCGGGACAGCAGTTCCGAAAATGCTCATAAAGCGGCACAAAATACACTCTGTCAAGAATTACAGAATATGTAACTCTAATGAAAGGAAGCATTTTAGGCGAGTAGAAAGATACTTCGAAAATTGTGGCTATGCAAGGAAGAAATCCATAAATAGTTACAGCTTTACCGGATATCTATTCACCTAAGGACTTTATGTATTCAGAGACTACCAGTCGGTGCCAGCAAGGTCGATATCGCCGGGAGGAAATTGCCTTATCCCAAGAGGATAGAACATAGTGATGTTCTTGGACGGAACAGGCATCTTACCTTCCTTGTCATCGCGCATATAAACTTCAGAATCAAGCTTGTGCCAGCCCATACGGGCATAGACTATCTCCATTTTATTGAGGCAAAACAGGAGTCCGGCGTCAAAGCCGCGATTATTCGCCTGCTCCATTGTAAACGACATCATCTTGTCAGAAAGGCCCGTGCCTCGATATTCCGGCAATAGACAAAAACTCTGTACCCCGGCAACCCGGACTTTCGATAAATTGCGGCCGACAGTCACAGACCGCTCCACGACCGCAACGTGCGCTATAATCGTATCTCTATCGTCTCTGCCAAGAACACGATAGGCAGGAGCACAATGCCACCAGCTACAGCGCTGAAAGTGTTCACGGTCGGAGGGAAAACATACAACCAGGGTCTCCCGAATGGCTTTGTCCAGAGACGGTGAAATGTTTTCCTCGTTGATAACAGAGAACCGTGTGTCGTGATGTTTTGCTTTTTTCATCTGCTGTAACAACCTTGAGGCTTTCTGCGTTTCTAAACGGAAGTTATCAGGAGCCCTATCGCATAAAGGACAGCCCCGACGAGATAAGAAAACCAAAGACTTAGGAATTTGACAGACGGTGTGACCATTTCATATATGAAGCAGACTGCGACCATCAGTACGGCAAATGCTTTCAGGCTTATCCCCAACGCTTTTTTCTGATTCATTCCTTCCATAAGTCTACCTATAAAACCAGCCAGAATATCAATGTCAACAACACTCCCACAGCTATGGACACGACACTCCAAAAGCGCCAGTCGAGCAGCACGGGGGGTTTTGTTTCTTGCTTTTCTTCAATAGTTCTCCAGCAGAGGCCTTTTAACTTAGCCTGTGAATAAGGTTTCGTGAAACGGCTGCCAAAAATAATTATTACCGCTGTCAGGACACCTCCGGCCCATCCGGCCCATACAAATGACCACCAATATGGAATCACATTCGGCCCTACGAACCTGTCCAGAACAAAGGCTGATACTGAACCTGTCAATAAGCCGATAAAAGCCGGCAAGGCGGTTGCTTTCCTATAGAATATGCCAAGGGCCAGGGTTGCAAACAATGGAAATTGTATATACGAAAGCACAGACTGCCAGGCAACGTACGCTGCCCCAAAAACGGGAAAAACCACGGTTGCGAACAGTGTGCCGCAAATCAAAATCACAATTATCGATACTCTTCCAGCCCAGACATAATGCATATCCGGTTTTTTCTTTACTAAAAACCTCCGATATATGTCTCTGGTTAAAACTGTCGACATAGAAGTCAATAACGAATCGCAGGATGACATTCCAGCGGCATAAAGAGCGGTGATTGCGGCTCCGGCGGCGCCGACCGGCAGCAGTGAAGTTACGATTTTGGGCATGGCATTGTCCGGATTTTCCGCAATCACATCCTTGAACAATACCGCTGCACAAAGACCGACGAGCCCCCATATGAATGTCATCGGATACTTTATGATACTCCCTACCACCAAAGCGATTCTCGCTTCCGCATCGCTCCTGCAGGCAAAGGTCCTCTGGAGGGTGTTTTGGTCGGTACACCAGTAGGCCAAACCGAGAGAGAGGGTGCCTATGAACATTGCCCCCCACCAGGTGTCCGGGTTGCCCTCGGTCCTGCTCAATACCACATGAAACATTTGGCGCGGTAATGCGGCATACAAGCCGTCCCATCCGCCGACCTCCCGCAAAGAAAAGATGATTAGTCCCACGGCACAGNNCCCAGGAAGCAGTAGATACCCGTGACTCCCGCAGCCACTAACAGCGAAAGCCACCAGGGCCATCCGACAATCAATGACAGCGGCAATGCCATAGTATAGATTACTACGCCCAAGGTGAGTGTTCTGACTATGATGAACAGAACGCCCCACAGCACCCTCATCGGGGCATTGTACCTTCTCTCGATGAATTCAGGTATCGTATAGACTCTGCTTCTCCAGTAATGCCTGACAAAGAACCACGCCGAAACTATGCAGGGAATGGCGCAAGCGGGCAGCCAATCATAATTCAGCCACGCCAATCCGGTTGCGGCGACTACTCCCGTAACGCCTATGTAGGTTTCCGGGCCTATATCTGTCGCCTGCAAAGAACAGGCAGCTATCCACCAGGGCATTTTCCTGCCGGCAAGAAAGAAATCTTTTTGGGATTTTATGTACCTGGTCAAGTACGCACCCAATCCCAGGACGATGACAAAATAACCTATGATTATTACGATATCGGGCCATGCAAGCATCCTTACACCTCAAATATAGAATTCCGTTGCTGGTTAAGAACTAATCGTTGTTTTTTGAGTCTTCGCATTCTGTCCCTTTATTACCAGAGCGTGATGTGCTCCTATTCTACATATTCATTTCGCTGTTTTCCATGTTTTCTTTCGAAAGGAATCCTGTGGACTGCTGAAAGAACGTTGGCCAAGCATCATAATGAGTTGTTTCTTGGTTTTGCCTCTATTTTAAGTTTCACCGCTGAAACAGAAGCTGGCGGGAAGGTCCAGCGACAATTATCAGGCAGACTTTTTTCCTTTGGTTGTATCTTGTCGGATTGAGTTTCAATCACTTCGAATTCCGGGTCTGCCGCTAATTCAAAAATGCGGCCGGATACAACCCTCATACCTTCTACCCTCAGCTGGGTTGAGACGGACCGTTCTCTGCTCGTATTGACAACGTGGAGATATATCCTCTCGCCGCTCCGGCTGGCGGTGACGTCAAGATAGGCGGGCGCTTTACTAACATTGATGGCATTTTCTCCGCTATGGTGACGGTACAGACTCATGACCAAGGCAACAGGCATCATATATGATTTTCCACCAGGCACGGGAATCATCACGGCGTTGACCTGCCACCGGGTGCCGCAAAAATCGGCCAGCGTGGCAATCTTGAGCCTGTCACCGTGTCTTTCGTGAACATTCAGCAGTCGGGCATTTGCAACGCCCGCAGCCCACGTGGAAAGTACCTCGCACCGGTTCCGGCCCGGCAGGGCAAAGTGACACTCGGTCAGGGCAAGTTGGACCGGGTAGTCCGCCACCTCCTCGCGCACTCTCTTAATCTTTTCTTCATGAACCTTAGAGGCATTCATAAGCCGTTCCCAGGTTAACGCCGGGTCCTTGCGGTACTCAATTCCCCGCAACGGCGAATTAGGAAAGTTACGGTCGGGATTGAACATATGATGAAAAGCAATGTACTGAAGATGTTCACCGGCGATGTCGAGCATCCGGCGAGCCCATCCACTGTCACCCCAGCCTACCAGCTCAATGTCGGGGTCTTCCTTTCGCATGGCTTTGGCGAAAACGACTGTGTGCTTTGCCGCGGTCTCACAGTCAAAGCCATTGCGGTCGTAGGAGGTCTCATTTCCAATCTGCCACAGGCGGACGTTGTAAGGCTTTTCTACACCATGTTGTCGTCTCTCTTTACTTTTGGGTGCATTGCAGTACCTCACCCACTCGGCCGCTTCCTGCGGACCCGCAGAACGGATGTCGCCTTTGGGGGAACGCTGCCAGTGCTTCCTTCCGTCCGATTCGAAGTTCACACAGATGAGCGGCTCTGCACCGGTCTGGCGACAGAAATCAACAAGCTCGTGAGTGCCGACCTGATTAGTCTCTATCCCGCCCCAGCACAGGTTGAGCATCGGTTTTCGCCGGTCCCGCGGACCAACAGCCTCCTTCCAGCGATAATAGGAAATAAAGCACCCACCCCATCGAATGAGAGAGGGCGATAGCTTCTTCGTAACCTCCACCACGTCTTGTCGCCAGCAGTCTCGCTTGAAATCCCATGCGGCAGCGACAGAGCCGTCCGTCGTTCCCAGAGGCTCCATAAACTGCATGTACAGATAAGGTGACAGGTGAAATCGCGGCTCAGGATTAACCGCGAGTAACGAATTCCCTCCTCTGGCATACGCCGGGGGCAAGGCCAGAGCTGCCGCTCCCAGGCCAATTGTTTTTATGAACTCGCGTCGAGTGCTGCAATTTTTATCCATGCTTGATCTCTCCTTCGCTCATTGGCAATTTCTTGATTGGCTTTCACTCAAATAATTTGCACGTTTTTCCAATCATCATAGTATCCGAATCAGTGAACCTATTCCAACCTTTTTCTCAAAACATAGTCACCTGGGTTCAGTTCTTCTTCACCGCATCCGGACCAGCTGGAGAATCGTCATATCATAATAGAATGCTGCAGCTGGAGCAGCTTCTTGACCAAGTAGGCCCTTTTATTTTAGGTTTATGGCAACAGACTTACACAAATCCGGCCGATGGGACCCTGATCAGCGACACAGAAACTCTTAATTCTTTAACAAGTCAGCTTTTTCCATTGTTCCCGAAATCTACTTACGTCAGTTTGTTGCAGATTCCATGTTTTTCGCACCCCAAATACAGGGATTTTCCGCTGGACTTATACAGTAAAATGTTGCTAAAAAAGAATGTAAACGAAAGAAACCGAAATTGGTTGTTCAAGCTTGTGTTTAAGCATTGAGCCAAGACAGAAAACAGAAGGCAGGATTCTCAGTAGTGCCAACAATAGCAGCGACAAGTTGGAACAAAAGACTCGATTGGCCCGGAAATAGGGGATACAGGGCTGAGGTGCGGAGGAAGAGGAAAAGCGAGATAACCTCAGCCCTGTGAATGTGTCCTAACGAATAATATATCAAAAAGCTCTATACCAAGCTATATTTTTTACCGAAAAATGCACGAAAATTAAGCTCTCTTTTTTCCTAATTTGCCCTAAGATCCCTCATCCCTGCCTCTGATACCCTTTGGCTTGAGTTTGGCCATTTTAGAATGCTAAACCACCTCTCACAGCCATCCTATAGAAAATCCTGAGTTGCTTTAACACGGAAGTTTTCGCGTTCTATCCGCCGTTCCTGTAAAAAATTTCTCATGTATGGGAATTTTCTGTTAACAGGCTTGTCACAGTCGGACAGTATCTTTTTGCGTTAGAACGGCGAAGATAGGTAGACGTATTAAGGGAAAATACTCTGTAAATTGTGATAGCTCTTATTGGCCTGGCAATAGGATGTCTTATAGGAGTAGTTTTTATTCTGG
>JABAOF010013923.1_pt6 | contig 11600 bp, 24 predicted proteins | sample 7062171 | NCBI WGS metagenome assembly JABAOF01 (sample SAMN14538628, study PRJNA623070) | marine sediment metagenome | biome: marine biome [ENVO:00000428]; feature: marine pelagic biome [ENVO:01000023]; material: deep marine sediment [ENVO:00002113] | place: India: Gulf of Khambhat ... | reverse complement strand
AACACTCCACAAGTAGATTTAAGTGGTATTACACTACCTACAAGCACCGAGAATGATATTCCAGCAACTACTACCCATTTAGAGAGCTTTGCCAATCCTATACAGGGGATACAGGCCATGAACTCTAAAGAGATAGGAATAAGCTCTACGGCGGTAGTAAAGACCAATTTTGATAGTACTAACACGGCTAAAGACTACCCGGTATGAGTTTAGTTTCACACTATACATGGAACGAACAGGATTCCTCTAATACCAGGGACTATTCTACAAACGGGAATGATTCTACGGCTATGCTTGTAACGGGGTTTATTGCTAGTGAGATAGGCCAAGCGGTACGATTAGACGGGGTAAACGATGTAATAACTTTTGGTGACATAAACGACCCTGGAGAGACGAAAACATTTTCGATAGCGGCTAAGATCAGGATAGGGAGTACGGCAGAAAATCCAATCGCCTACAAAAAAGACCAGTATACGGTAGGCATAGACGCAGGGCAAAAGGCGTTTTTAAAGGTAGTAATAGGAAGTACCACTTACGAGGTAACTTCTGCTACAAGTGTTACTACAGGGGGCGATTACAAGCACGTAGTATGGACATTTGATGGAGAGGTAGGAGGAGGAGGGGGTAAGATTTACATAGATGGGGTGCTAGATGCTAATACTTTGTCGCAGGCGGGTAATGTAGATAGTAGTGCAAATCCTTTTAAGATAGGATTCGATGATACGGACTACGGGACCTTTAGGTGCGAAACGCTCTCCTATTACACTCAGACACTCACTCAAGACGAGGTAACGGCTTTAAAAGACCAACCGGGGGGGATTAAGATCGAGGTATCTAATACGGACCTAGCAAACGGCGACCTAGTACAACTCACAAGCAAGGTCGGAGCTGCTAAGAACGGTGGAGTAATTACAGGGGATTTAGGCTCAAGCCAGTATTTGTTTTTACCTATTTCCACTTTAGAAATACCTATCTCCGGGGAGGTATTAAGGCACGCAGGGAATGTTTATGACACTACCAGACAATGTACGTATTTGATGGAGTATCAGTCAGGTGCGCCTGAGTTGGTTTTTAGGGATGGGGTAGTGGATTTCTCGCCTGGGGATGATACAATACAAACTAAGTTAGCCTGCGATGAGCAGATAGTAAGCTCTTTAGAAAACAGAGGGCCGGTGTTTTTTGAAAACCCTATAACTCCTGCGGCTTTGACCGTCTCACAACAAGATGATTGGTCGCCTACTGATGTTGAGAAAACCAATATGATTAGGGTTTCTAGTACCAATTCGACAGGAACGGATTTAACAGGCCTCCAAGCCCCTAGCCCTGCTAAGAATCAGGTAATCTTTTTTAGGAACATAGGGGCTAAGAATGTTACGCTAAAAAACGAGGACGTAGGAAGCGTAGCAGCGAACAGGTTTGAGTTAAAAAATGATATTATAGTACAGGGAATGGAAGGGGCTTTAATCTGTTATGATAAGGACGCAAGTAGATGGGCAGCAATAGCAATTAATACTTGATAAAAGTTTTGTTTTGAAACTATACCTAGAAGATAACGGGAGAGCCGTGGAAATCCTGCCCGATTCCGAAACCCCTTCAAGTGGGTTTACAGAGAGTACGGATATTCAGACATGGGCAGATCAGGAGTTCAGGGTTAATCCTAATACAAAGGGATTTAGGGATAAAAAGTGCCTTAGGGATAAGTTGAAAAGTCTAGTATATGCTAAGATGGGTGTAACTGTTCCGGCAGATGTAGAAGATCAGGTAAAATGGGATAAGCTAGATGATGATGAAAAATTTGTAGCTGCTACCTATTTCTTAGTGGGTAAGCCGGATTTTCTACTGGAGGTAAAAAACGATGAGGTATTCTGGGACTTACAAGCTACCAAATACAGGCTATGGAGCCAGGAGGCTAAAGAATTTAGATTGGCTTTGATGGAGTCCGTAGTATTTAGAAGGATAACGGACATAGCAGAGGCAAAAGATGTATTACAGACCATGAATCAGGTAGTAAAAGACACTAACATAGCTATCAATAACGATGTATTAACGGATAAATTCCTGGTAAAAAACTTAGTAAAACAATACGTAGAGGGGATTGATGGTACGGTAGAAGATAACGCCTCAGGCAAAGTGTTTATAGGACTAGCTGATTACATAGATTCTAGAACGGGAACTCCTTTTAACAATAACGGTTTTAGGAATTTGTCCTGTACTTTCAGGGGTACGCATACCGCAGATACGGTAGCTGATGAATTATTAACAATAATGAAAGGAGACTACTAATGGGACTACTACTACTTATATTAGCAAGAATACTCACAGCGATTTTAGCTCCTATAGGGATTACTTACTCTATTATCAAGCTATCTATAGGGATGCGCTTTAAAGACGCTCTAAAGAGGATTGATGATTATTTTCATACTATTGCGATGTCAATAGACCAGACGGGGAATGTATTTCTACAAGATATTTTAAACGATCTGATGATAACTAAAGACGGGGATAAGTTCGGGGATGAAGACCAGACTATTTCTCATGTAATAGGACTCAATAAAATAAAGGGAACGCTAAAGAGACCGGGAAGGATTCTTGACAACTTGTTAGAATTTATAGACCCCGGACACTCAATTAAAGCGACAAAAAAGTAATTTTATACTATGGCAATAACAGACAATATTTATATGGGCGAGGATACTACTATCTCAATTACGGTTAAGGACGCCAACGACACAGTAATAGACCTCGACACCGCCTCAGAGATCATAGTAAGACTCTTAGACGAAGGAAACAACACAATCCAAGCTTATAACAAGGCCGGAGGGGGTATTTACGATGCTTTAGACATAGCCTCCCCTGCTACGGGAGTGATGGAATTACATTTAAACGCTTTAGAAACAGACTCAGCTAACGTAAATACTACTATGAAGGCAGAGGTTAAGATGCGCTTTACAGATGCAGACTTTGACGATAGTACTCAGGATTCGGTAACGGTAGTAGACAATATAGCGGTAATTAGAGAGAGTCAAACTATCTCAGATTTGTAATGGGAGATATTAGCGCAACGGCAACGATTACTAAGGTTATAACGGCTACGGCTACTATAACTACCTCTATCTCGGCTACAGCTACGATAGATACGGGGGTTAGTGTAAGTGCGCTAGATACCGATGTGATTCGTTTTAGAGATGCTGCAAGCATTACCGACAATACTATACTTAATGCTTTAGATGTGTTAGTAACGGAGTTAAAAGACAAAAACATCTGGGAGAAACTAGCCGTAGTTTATCCTTTGGTCGGTGGAACGGCCTCTAATCATTCTTATAATTTAGTAAATCCCAATACTTTTCAGGTAACGTGGGTAAATTCTCCCACTCATTCTTCTACGGGAGTAGATTACAACGGCACTACTCAATACGGGAGGACTGGATTTGCCGTACCTCCTAGTCCTTTTCATATCGGTGTTTATATAAGGGAAAACGTACAGGATTCTTCTGATGACGATATGGGTTCTCGAGAGGGTGCGAGCCAGAATAATAATTTTATAAACACTCGCATAGCTGCCGATAGCGTAAACGGTGGTATTAACTCTGCTGGAACTTCTTTCGGAGGGAGTACGATTACCGACTCCAGGGGGTTTACCTTGTTAAATAATGTAATAGGGGCTACGATTACAGCGTATAAAAATGGGGTAAGTCTAGGTAGTGCCTCTCTTACTACGGGTAATTCTACTTTAGAAATGTATCTAGGGGGTAGGAATTTAGACGGTTCTTTGTTCAGGCCTTCGACAAGGGAGGCGGCCTTTTATACTATGGGATATGATTTAACCGCCACCGAGCAATTAGATTACTATAACGCTGTGCAGACTTTTCAAACGAGCTTAAGTAGAAATGTATAGATGGAAGAGTATTACGAAATAACGGTAAGCGAGGCAGATTTAATAACTAAATTTGCTACTAGCGATTGCACCGCTATAGACCCTTATTGTGGGTTACAGACAAACGGAAACTATATTATTCGGGTAGAGGACGTAGAGGAATGTGCTTCGCATCCAAACATATTCAAGGTAGATTTTACCTCAAAAACTAAAAAAACAATTAACGATCTGGACTTCGAGCCAGAATAAACTTTAGAAATTATGCCAGGAAGAAGTACAGCAGTAGATGATTTAGGACAGAGCGATTTTGATGTATTCACAGATACGAGTAATCACACTCCAAGTGGGTTTACACATTGGTTTGCTATCCGTCCTTTAGAAGCAGACATAACACCTACAACGATAGGAGTGGTAGACGGAGACAACCTAGACGGAATCACACTCACTAAAGATGTAGTGTATGTGGGTAGGTTTAACTCTATTACACTAGCAGCGGGTAAGGTTCAAGCCTATAGATCAAACGTATGAAAATTAGCCTCGCACATTCTTTAAGTTCTGCGCCTCCTTTGGCTACGGCTAAAGCTACCGGGGGTATTATTACTCAATCCGGAGGCTTTACAATACACACTTTTTTATCTTCAGACACCTTTACACCTTTAGAGAACCTTTCGGTAGACGCTTTAGTGATCGCCGGAGGTGGTGGAGGTGGACACACCGGAGGAGGCGGTGGAGGAGCAGGAGGTATGCAAACCTCTACTTCTCACGCTGTAACCCCTCAGGCTTATGCTATTACTATTGGAGCAGGGGGAGTAGGTGCTGAAGGAACAGGAGGCACTAACGGCTCAGATTCTATCTTTGACACGGTAACCTCTACTGGTGGAGGAGGAGGTGCAACCCTCCAGGCGGTAGGAAATAACGGAGGCTCTGGCGGGGGTGGAGGAGGTTCTACTCTAGGAATTGGAGAAAAGGCCGGAGGAACGGGAACGGTAGGACAAGGAAACAACGGTGGTAACGGACAAGAGGATTCACCCTTTACAGGGGGTGGAGGAGGAGGCGCGGGTGCTGTAGGTTCTAACGGTAATCCTGGCCCTCCTAACGGTGGTAACGGTGCTACTAATGATTATTCAGGTTCTACGGTAACTTATGCCGGAGGTGGGGGTGGAAGCTCTAACGATGCCGGAAGTGTAGGCGCGGGCGGTACTGGTGGCGGTGGCGCAGGTATCAAAGGAGGAAACGGAGTAAACGGAACGGCTAACACCGGAGGAGGTGGAGGCGGTGGACAAGGAGCTACCTTTACCGGAGGAACGGGAGGAAGTGGAATAGTAATTATAAGATACCCATCATGACATATTATGCTAAAATAGAGAGTGATGTAGTGGTATGCGTAGAGTGTGTTACTACTCAGTTTTTTGAAAATAACCCTAGTAGATATACGGGAACGTGGAAAAAGGTTAATCAAGGCGAAGCGGGTGTAGGCTCAGTCTACCTTCCTTCTTCAGACAAAATTATTCCTCCCAAACCTTTTGATAGTTGGACGGTAGTTGATGATGAGTGGACGCCTCCTAGTGCCAAGCCTGGGGATGACTACTATTGGGATGAAGGTACTTTAACATGGAAAGAATTATAAGTATGAATAGCAAGATATTTGGAGTACGGGATTTAGTGTATATTCTAGGGATAGCGGCAGGGTTGTTTGCTAATTGGTATTCTATGGACACTAGAATAACGATGGTAGAGGCGGAGAATTTAACCATAAAAAAGACCGTTGATGAGAACGCAGAGCTAACTAAAAAAATCTATCTTGGACTTATTGCTAAAGGCGTTATTTCCCCTCCTACTGACTAGTGATTCAGACTCGGTATTTATAGACATACCAATAAAGGAGAGCTACGAGATAGAGGAAATCCAATTCAAACAGATGGAGCAACACTTCTATCTGGAGGAAATGTTAAAAGAATTTGAAATAGACAGCTTATGAAACTAACGGTAATCAGACTAGGAGATAACGGAGACGCAACCCTCGGAGCGTTTTATGTCAATGGTATATTTAGGTGCTTTACTATCGAAGATCAGGAGCAGAAGGGAGATAAGGTAATGCACGAGACTAGAGTGCCAGAGGGACGTTACGAAGTTAGATTACGGGCAGAGGGAGGCTTTCACAAGCGATACGGACAGAAGTATCCGGACATCCACAAAGGGATGCTATGTATCTCTAATCGTCCGAATTGGATTATTGAGCAAGACGGTAAGAAGTTCCAGTATATCTTAATCCACGTAGGCAATACGGACGATCACACCTCAGGATGTTTGCTACTTAATTACGGGGCGGATTCTTCTACTTTTAGAGGTAGTAATTCAGGTAATGCTTATAAGGACATTTACCCAGAGATAGCGAAGGCTTGTGAAGATGGTGAGGAGGTTTTGATTACCTACATTGACATGGAGGACGGGCGGTGAACCGAAAGGATTGGTTAGAGATATTAAACGCTGTCTTTACCGATATTTTAATCTTAGGGTGGTCAGCCTTTACGATGTATTACTTTTTATTGATCTCAGAAGATAAACTACCTCCAGAGACAGCAGACCATCAGAATATGATTCTAGGAGGTTTAATTGGGTTGTTAGGGGTATTTACTAAGTTAATGTTAGATAAACTAAAGGATGAATAAGTATCTATTTATCATATTGATTTGTCTAGCAAGCTGTAAGACTCCGGAGATACTAGAGGAAGTACAGAAACCCACGCCAGAGATCGTAGAACAGCCGGGAGTTATCTATGTTACCCCACCGCCAGAGGATGATAGGTTATGGACTGAAGAAACCCTAAGGCTTCTTATTGCGGAGTTCTTTAGTACGGTTTCAACTATTATCGCTATGTTTCAAATAGAACAGAGTACACAATGAATACCGAAGGCACACTATTTAAGGACTGGATAAAGCCTATTATAACTACTGTATTAAGTGGGTTGTTCTTTGTGATATGGTGGAGCTGGACTGAGGGCGTAGAAGCGGACAAAACCACTAAGGCTAATTTATTTTCTAAATGGGACCAGGAACAACAGGCGAAACTAGACAAAGCGGAGGCCGAGGTTATTTACTGGCGTGGTATGTATTTTAACTCAATGGAGAATAGATGTTGCGAGTAATTTCGATTTTAAGCGTGTTTTTAAGCTCGTGTTCGCCTTCTACAACAATTATGGTAGTTGAAGTACTTGACGGCACTAAATACGTTAGATGCGCTAAAATGAACTCAGTAGATAGTTATATAATAGAATTAAAGGACGCTAAGGAGGGCGAGATAAGGAAAGTAAAAGTTAAACAATTAAAGCAGAAACAATGAAAAAGATTAAAGGATTTTTAGGAAAGCCTCTAGTACGAGGAATTTTAAAGGAGGCTGTAAGTTATGTTCCTGTAGTAGGAGATACAATAGCAAATAAGATCGAAAACGAAATAGGAACAGGGGTAACAGTAGTAGACCCTAAATCACAACAATATCAGGAGATTGCCGGGAAAGTAATCATAGGAGGTCTGGTAGTGGCTTTTATCTCTGGCTGGCTATCTATGGAGGATTTAAAAGAGCTAGTTAGTTTATTTTAATACCTTTGTACCTCAATCAAACTCTAACTCACTAGGTGGGTTATCTGACAAGAACCCTCTGGATTAAATTCTGGAGGGTTTTTTCTTGCATATTAAAATATTTGTTTACCTTTGTCCTAGTGATTGAACCAAAACCGCAAGACTGCTCAGTCTAGGTCACAGACATACTTCACTAAGTAGATTAACCTCTACTAAAAGGAAATCTCGATGTAGACTGAGCAAGGTTTTGGCATCGGGGTTTTCTTTTCTAAGCCCCTTTTATATAAGCACCGTTAGAGTAACCGGATAAGCTCAGAACCGATCAAAGGTGCGCCAGTAATTAATTTACGTGCAATTCTCTTAAATACTTGGAATGGATGCTTTAAACACACTTTCCGCCAAGAGCCAAAAACGACCGATAGGATATACGGAAGTAGGTGTAGTAGAAACTCTTTATCTAGGGGGTAGGGGGTTTCCACTTTCACCCACCTACTCCCTCCTGGATTCCGGAAGAACTGAGAGTAAGAGTGTGAAAAAAAAGAACTAGAGTATTAACTAACTTTAAGTACTAATTAAAAAAGAGAATGAAAAAAAGAAGCTCAGAAGAAACCGCAACAATAGTAGAATCAACTATTAGAGAAATAAGGTCAAAGTCCAGCAACCTATCAAAAAAGAACGTAGAGAGGCTAATATCTTCGACCTGTTTGGCAAATCAGATAAATGAGGAACACATTCGTAGAGTAGCTGGCTGGACTAACTAACTCTTAAACCACTTAGAACTATCCAACCAAAGACCAATAAAATAACCGCCACCAATAAAAGATAGGGGGTTGTATATTAAAAGAATAGTTGTATATTTGCAAGTATGAATCTAGTATCAGTTAAGCAGTTTGCAGATAAGGTCGGTATCCGACACCAATACATATATCAGTTAATAAAGTCTGATAAATTACCCTCCTTAAAAGTAGCCGGATTACGGGTTATTGACCTAGATAATACGGAAATCAAAGATTATTTAGAAAAAAAATTAAGCTAATCCTTATCAGGTAAACACCGATTTGTTAAGAATTAAACAAAATAATACTTGCATATTTGCAACCTTTTACCGTACTTAGCGTTCAAGTAATTGAAACTAACAACTAAAAACCAGAGAAAATGAAAGCAGAAAAAGAAAAGATTGTTTACAATGGAGTAGTAATCACTAAGCTACCAAACGGAAAGTATATATGGCTTGATAATGAAACTACACTTGAACAATGCAAGAAAGAAATAGACGACGAGTATGGTGGCAAATCTCCACTAGGCTCTTTTTTCTCAGTATAACCAACTAAAACCAGAGAAAATGAAAACTAAACACACATATACACCTAGTAATTGGAAAGATACTCTAGGAGGCTTTATAATTGATGATGATACAGGAGCAACTATGGCAGAGGTATTCGGAGATACTATCGAAGAACGTAACGTACATTCCAGGCTAATAGCATCAGCACCGGAATTATTGAAGGCTTTAGAAATGCTACACGGATTTTTATTAAATGAAGGCTATCCTAAAACGGCATCAGCGATAGACGGAGTAATCAAAAAAGCAACTAAATAACAATTTCTCTGGTAGGGTGAACGGGAAACCTAGTAGCCCTTACCAGTACTAAAGACTAAAGAGAATGAAAAAGCGCATAAAATCAAGCAGGGAGTATGTAATCTACTGCGATAGACTTAAAAGCTATTTCTATAAGGCTACTAGGCTAGGTATCCTTTGGGATAAACAACATAAAGCCAGTACGTATCCTAGCAAGTATAAAGCACAGTCAGTTATTAATCTTCTGCAACTTTCAGGTGTAGAAATAAAGAAAACCAGATGAAAGCTAAATCACTAGAATTACAAGGAAACATCCAACCTAGAGACGAAAGATACTGCAAAGACCTAGACGACTTGTTAAAGCCAGAGGCCATTGTCAATCGTAGCCAATTAACGCTAGAGGAATGTATGCCAGAATTAGAGCGAATAGCACACCAACACGGCCTTAATATGGCCAAGGACTGGACAGCTATTAAACGAATATACGATTTAGAAAGGTTATGAACTACTCTCAGGACTACGCTATAGTATCTCAGATGGAGGTACTGCTCAAAAGACTAAAGCACGCCGAGTTATTATTGGAGATCAATGAACTCTACAAATTAAATGACTTAGAGTCTGATATTCCAGGATGCAAGGCAAAGGTTAAAAAGCTAGAGCGAGAATATGGGCGACTAAAAGACAAATTTTGTGGGATTATCTAAGCAAGAGCATATCAACTACCTATTATTAAAACAGGCCGAGGAAAACGAGGAGCTGGACTATTATTACAGACAATTATATTTTAAAGGATTAACTAAAATCAAACAACATGATAAGTAAAGTAAAGCACGTACAACCTAACGGAACATGGGACAGCCCACACGGGATGCTCTACAAGTATGAGTACACAATGGAATCAGGGGAAACCCTTGTAGCTATGCATAAAAAAGAGGGGGGAAACTTCCAAATAGGTGCAGAGGTAGACTACGAGATTACCAAAAGGAACGAACACGGCAACTTCGGGAAAGTCAGAAAGCCTGAATCAGCTAATTACAGCGGTTCTAACAACAAAGTGGATGATTCCTCTAGGCAACTGATGATCGTGCGCCAGAGTTCTTTAAAATGCGCTACAGACATACTTATACACAACTGCGAGAAGGTCAATGTAAACGATGTAGAGGTATTAGCAGAAAGGCTAACTGGCTGGGTTATGGATAGCCCTAAGGATGAGCCTAAAGCCAACCACGCAGAGCAGATCAAGGATAAGGCTCTGGAGTTAAACGAGAAACTAACTAATCCAGAACCACCCGCTTCTGAAGAAGAAGATGATGGGTTACCCTTTTAGTTATGTACCCATCAGCAACTAAATTTTTAAATGAATATTGTATTGAACACGAATTAGACGTAAACAACCTACATCTATCGGATATTATAGAATGTATGGAATGTTTCGCTGATGAATGTTGTGCAATAACCAGGAAAAACGTAAGAAAACAAACCCAAAAAGAAAGATTATGAAATACGACCAAATCGCCCAACAAGTAGAGAATGGGGACATAGACCCCCTAGAGGCTTATATAGACCTTAAACGAGCCGAGAAAGACTTAAAGAACTCCTTAAAAATTGTTCAGGAGTATGCTTTGACTGAAGCGGAGAAACACGGAGAGAANNGAATACGCTCTTACAGAGGCAGAGAAACACGGAGAGAAAACCTTTAAATACTCGGATGCCGAAGTAACGGTAAATAACGGAGCCGGGAGGTGGAGCTTTAAGCACTTGGCCTGGTGGAACACTTTTCAGTTGGAACAGGAGGCGGCTAAACAAAGCTACAAGATGAGTTTAAAGAGTCAGAAAATGATAACAGACGATGGCGAAGTAATAGAGCCAGCGGAGTACACGGAAGGAAAAACCACTTTAAGCATAAAACTATGAAAACGCAAAACGAGAGAATCTTAAACCACTTACTGAAAGGCAAAAGTATTACACCGATAGCGGCTTTAAATCTGTTCGGGACATTCAGGCTTTCCGCAAGGATTCACAATCTGAGGGATAAAGGCTACCCAATAGTGACTAAGCACGTAACCAAAGGAAACAAGACCTTTGCTCAGTACTACATAGATAAGCAATATTTTAACATAGCTCCGTAATGACCCCAAAAGCAGAACAAACCTGGCTTCCTGCCTATGAGTATTGTATCGTTTGCGGTATAGAGACGCTATCTAATACCTGTTCTAGTACTTGTGAGGAAAAGCTACAGCACGTATCCAACGCTATAGAAAGCCAGAAGCACTACGAGAAAACCACCCCCAGAGGTATGGAGTTAAGCAAAAAGACGGTAAGGAACTATAATCTATTGATGGACATTTTAGACAGGAAATGAAGATAATAACTCCGGCACAATTCGACAACTACTCCAACCGAAAGGATAAGAGCGTTACCCTGAGGTTTATAACGAGCGAAAAGACACCAAACGAAGTAGCGGAACTCCACACCCTTTTAGATCAATATGGCTATCTTTATTTCAGGGCAGAGGAAACGCTAACAGAGGAAGAAATAAACGAGCTGGACAGCTTGGATACGGACTTATAC
>JABAOF010000578.1_pt1 | contig 11604 bp, 15 predicted proteins | sample 7062171 | NCBI WGS metagenome assembly JABAOF01 (sample SAMN14538628, study PRJNA623070) | marine sediment metagenome | biome: marine biome [ENVO:00000428]; feature: marine pelagic biome [ENVO:01000023]; material: deep marine sediment [ENVO:00002113] | place: India: Gulf of Khambhat ... | reverse complement strand
CTCGAAACAGAAAACATCGAAGGCGAAATCATAAACATCGGATCAGGCCAAACTCACAAAATGAAAGACATTCTAGCACTTATCAAGCAAGAAACAGGCGCCGAAAAGAAACAAGTAGTGCTCGACAAAAGCAGACTTCGCCCCAGAGACCTCGAAACACTCGTCACAGACAACACCAAAGCAAAAAAAATCTTAGGGTGGGCACCTACAATAACCTTTAAAGAAGGAATCCGAAAAACTCTGAAATGGTACAATAATCACGCCCAAGAATGGGGCTACGAAAAACACGGATGGAAATGGCGCTACTAAAGCGCGCGCAGTGCTTCCCAATCTATGTGAACCATCGGGTTTGCGACGTACATATCGTGTGATTTTTCAGTCAGTGTCTGTTGAATGTTAAAGGAGAGGTTGCATAGGTTGACGTTGGAATATTTGGAGGCTCAGGATGTAAAGAGCCTAATAAATGAAATCGTAGATAGTTTAGACTTGTTTCATGTCGTGCCTCAATTTGTGTATTGTTATCGGAGTAAAGGTTCAAAATCTGAACGTACTGTCGCCCGCATTCACGGTTTAGGGAAGATCTGGCAAGATGCATTACGAAGACCCCCCACATACGTTATTGAAGTAATCTCTGAACGATATGATAAATTGAGCGACGAGGAGAAGGAAAAGACGTTAATTCATGAGCTGTTACATATTCCAAAGGGATTTTCAGGAGGTTTTCGTCCACACAAAGGTTACGTAAACAGGAAACGAATAGAAAGATTGTATAAAGAGCTGGTGAAAAGAAGATCGTTGAATGAACGCACCGAGAATGTTGATGATTCCTATGATCGTTAAAAAAGTCTATGCAAAAAGCATCTTATCCAGATCTAAAGTTTCTGATTACACAATTAATCCTTACATTGGTTGTGAGCATGGTTGCAATTATTGTTATGCAAGGTTTATGAAAAGGTGGACTGGTCATAAGGAAGAGTGGGGTCAGTTTGTTGACGTGAAAATTAATGCTCTAGACTGTTTGCAAGGTGAGATAAGAAAGAAGCGAGTTGGTAATGTTTGGATAAGTGGGGTTTGTGATCCCTACCAGCCACTTGAAAAGAAATACGAACTGACGAGAAGTATCCTTGAAGTTTTGTTAAAACATGGTTGGCCTGTGACAATTCAAACTAAATCCCCCCTTGTACTGCGCGATGCAGAGTTGCTAAGAGAATTTGCCGATGTAGAAGTGGGGCTTACAATTACCACGGCTAACGAGAACATTAGGAAAATTTTTGAACCTAATGCACCGTCAATTCGAGAGAGGATTGAAACCGTGGAGAAGTTTCATTCCTTCGGCATCAAAACTTTTGTGATGATAGCACCTGTGCTTCCAAAGGCTGAGGCCCTAGTAGGACAACTAAGCGGAAAAGCAGATTACGTGTTGATCGACAGAATGAACTATCATTACGCAGATTGGGTTTATAGTAGACACAAGCTGGATTATGCGTTGGACGATAAATTCTTTACCCAGAAGAAAATGGAACTTGCCAATGGATTAGAAAGAGAAGGGATACCTTATCAACTGCTGTTTTGATGAGGCGCACGCAAGAAACAAAGAACCACACATTTGCATAGTAAATATCATTAGAATGTACGTCGCCATTTACTAAGTAAACCAAACTAAGGCAATATTATCCTTATCTGATCAGTGCCTTCAAAGTGTTCTCCTTTAACCATTCCTTCCACCAGCAGATTTATAGGATATTTAGCTTGCGGTGGTATAATTTGCATATGAACCAACTTACCAAGGATATAATTCGCAACGCTCAAACCATCAAACTTAACCACAAGCTTACCGTCAGCAACAACACAACGTAATGGCTCAACCCAATCTGGAGCATCCTCAACACGCAACTCAACAGATTCAAAGTCAATATCACTAACATTATATGATGGATCAAAGAACTCTATAAACGCTGTGATTACCCCATTTTCTTTAAGGTTCAATGTTTCAGGTTTTATTTCCACCGATGCTTCTATTGATGAGCCAACAATCTGGGGCATCAACAACTGCATTCCAAACACTGCCAGAAGCAGAATTCCCAGCACCACACGAATAGAATATAACCGCATGTTTCCTTTTCTCCTTTCTCTCTTTATCTGTCACCAAATAATTATGTCACGATATAAAGACATAAAAGAATATTCCTTTTTCGTAACTATTATTCTATAAAATAATTCTACACATAAAGATGCTCATGCACGCACATGGCTTATTCTCATTGAGCGGATCGTCGGCATTGTGATGATAGTTGTAGCTATCATAGTAGTGGTATACATCGCGCGCGCGAATCATATTGGAAAGGCCACGTTTTTTATCCATAAAAAGAAATATCAAACCACCGAAGATAAGATTTGAACATCACCACAAAATAGGAGGCATTATAAAACAGCCTCTAGAGTAAGATTTAAATTAAGTAGTTACCGCTACTAACGTGCATGCAAGAGACGCCTTGGACATGAAAATTAACGAATGATAGGGGGACACCAATAGATGAGCGAGTCTATTCTGAAAATTAACGATCTAACCGTGTATTATTACATAGCAGAGGGTGTAGTGAAAGCAGTTGATGGGGTAAATTTTGAGATAGGCAAGGAGGAGGCTCTTGGTCTCGTTGGTGAGTCAGGATGTGGAAAAAGTACAGTGGCTCTTTCAATTCCTAGGTTGATCCGAACCCCAGGCAAAATAGTTGGAGGCGAAATTTGGTTTGAAGGCGAAAATTTGTTAGCTAAAAGCGAGTCTGATATGAGGAAAATAAGGGGAGGAAAAATATCAATGGTCTTTCAGCACCCCGGGGCTTCCATGAATCCTGTTTTTACTGTAGGGAGTCAAATTGCTGAAGCTATCAAGTTGCATCAAGACGTACCAAAGGCTGGGATAAAAAAAAGAGTTGTGGAAATATTGCATAAAGTTGGGATACCTAGTGCCGAACGTAGAATGAAAGATTACCCTCATGAGTATAGTGGAGGCATGTTGCAACGAGCTATGATTGCTATGTCTCTTTCATGTAATCCAAAGTTACTTATCGCTGACGAACCGACCACAAGCTTGGATGTTACTATACAGGCTCAAATCTTGGAATTGATGAAAAAGTTGAGAAAAGACTTTGGCGCCTCCATCCTCCTCATCGGACACGATCTAGGAGTTATTAGTGAGCTCTGCGATAGAGTTGCAGTTATGTACGCTGGGAAAAACGTAGAATATGCTGATATAGCAAGAATTTTTGAAAACCCTAAACATCCCTACACTCAAGCACTCCTCCAGTCTATTCCCAGACTTGATGTAGACGCAGAAAGACTCAATATCATTCGGGGAACAGTTCCACGTCTCATTAATCCGCCATCGGGATGTAGATTCCACCCCAGATGTGAATATGTCATGGAAATTTGTAGTCAACAAGAACCTCCGCTTGTCGAGGTTGAGCAAGGACATCGAGTAGCTTGTTTCCTATACAGTTCGAGTGGCAAACAAAAAAATCAGTAGATGTAGGTGGTAAGGGATGTCAGAAAATATTCTTGAAGTTGAAAATCTGAAGAAACATTTTCCAATAATGGGCGGCGTACTCTTAAGACAAGTGGCAGCAGTACATGCAGTTGACGGAGTGAGCTTCAACATAAAACGGGGAGAAACCTTAGGGCTGGTGGGTGAAAGTGGGTGTGGAAAAACAACTCTTGGGAGAACAATTCTGCGACTTATCGAACCAACCGCAGGCACGGCTTGTTACATGGGACGTAATATCTTTAAATTAAAAAGAAACGAGTTGCGAAAGCTACGACTAGAAATGGCGATGATATTTCAAGATCCATATCAATCACTTAACCCCAGAATGACAATCGCAGACATTGTCGGTGAACCGCTAGATATCCATGGTCTTGCTAAAGGAGCTGAAAAGGAGAAGAGAATCATGGAATCAATGGAAAAAGTAGGGCTAGCCCCTTTTCATTTGTATAGATATCCACATGAGTTCAGTGGGGGACAAAAACAGAGAATCGCAATCGCTAGGGCGCTGGCTGGTAATCCCAAGTTACTTGTGGCAGATGAACCTGTATCCTCACTGGACGTGTCTGTTCGAGCTCAAATACTCAACCTGCTCAACGACCTGCAGGAAGAGTACGGATTTACTTATCTCTATATTTCACATGACTTAAGTACAGTTAAACACATGTGCGACCGAGTTGCGGTAATGTACTTAGGTGAGTTAGTTGAATTAGGTCCAGTTAAAGAAATTTATAATAATCCAATACATCCATACACGGAAGCGTTAATGTCCGCTATCCCCGTCCCTGGTAAAAAAAGTGAAAGCAGAATAATTCTGAAAGGAAGCGTGCCAACTCCAATCGATCCTCCAGCAGGCTGCAGATTCAATCCCAGATGTCATTATGGTGAGTCTAAATGTGCAAAGGAGAATCCTGAACTTATTGAAGTTAAGAAAGGACACTTTGTAGCTTGTCTTTCCAGACAATAACAATTCTTCTGAAGCCGCTTTCAAAGAGCACACGCGCACGCGGTTAGATCTAACCAATTTTTAGTCTTGTTTACGTCTTTTCGACTTGATACAGTTTTACATGACCGCGCTAGCGATGACCTTTCTGCATGCGCTATTCTTGTTGCAGAGTTTCATGAGTCCCTTATCGTAACTTAAATGTTTACGGATTAACCCGCTCTCAACAAGGTTTATTATGAGATATCTTTCTGCTCTATTTTCTGTGTGTTTGAGTGTAACCACCAATGTTGGGTAATAAAAAACATTATGACCTAAGACTTTAATTGACGTTGCATCTTCATTTATGTTCAAACAACTGTCTAAGATATTTTTCGTAGCATCAAGCCTTGCAACTTTTTCAGAAAGCTTTTTTTCCTTATCGATAAGATCTTTCGTCGGAAATATCTTAGAATATCTGCTAAGGCGCACACGAATTTTACTTAATTCTGGTCTAAACTCGTTAAGTTCGTCTTTAACTTCATCAAGATGTCTCAGGAAACCCCTAAGAATTTCCTCAAAATCTGTATGAACAGTCGAACCTACAATCTCTTCCGATTGTGGGGAGTGCCTTATTATTTCATATTTCAAATAGTTTGGCCTAAATAGCGTGAAAAGTTCTTTTTCACTTTTGGCACAGCCACAAAACATGGCGTTTAACGCTGTTTCACTTCGTCCTGTTTCTCCGTACGTTTGAATCACGTTTTTTTCAGAACGTCTGTAGTTAAATCGTATTCTGTAATATGGCATCCAAACCATACTTTTACGCGTAATATCTTCTAAGGGCTTTTTTCTAAAGAGACCTGTCTTTTTAATCATTTTATGTACTAGGTTTTGAATGTGTTCTTCTTTAAACTTGGAGGGAGAAATAACAGATAACAAATATGGGTCCTCTCTTTTCTCTTTAGCTAATTGGGTTTTATGAGTCTTTCTTATCTTCGTGTTGTTGATAGCCAATATTGAACGATCACGAGTAACAGCTAGCTTAGTCGCTTATGGGCTCGAGTTTAAATAAAATCGCACACCAAATCCTTTGTATGGTTTGCACTCTTACCTGTTGTGTCTGTTTGTATTCTCTCGGGAGCTGGGTGCACAGCTTCTCGCTTTGAAGAGTTGGGTAGGAGGCGGGTGCAAAACAAAAATGGATAAAAACTACGGTGGAAAAAAGATATGTGACAGGTGATATGGGAGGATGGGGGCATGGAGGTTTCATTGTTGGTTTTATCTGGTGGCGTTCTTTGGGTACGCAGTGATTCCTTTAATTGTTTTTGGCGTGGAGTATCCGTACTACATGCTTGGAGTAACCTTGACGATAATTGGAGCGATGAGTACGGTAGCCGCGGTCATATGTGTGAGGCTAGGTGTTAAAGCCTGGGTCAGGGAGCGCGACAGAGAGCGAAAAAGTGGTGCTGGGAACCATACATTATAGCGTGTTCCTTGCAAATTTAAGATCCTTGGGATGGAACCAGAGGATGCCTTAGCGATGCAATGAACGCTATGATGGCCGCAGCCAGCGCAACTCAAAAGCCAAAAGACAAGTAATAATAGAGACCGTATGCAGGAAAAATACCAAACAAGAATGGGGGCCCATAATAGTGGGCAACAGTAGATTGTAACGCCATAGCGAAAGTGGCCACGGAGAGCACAGCGGAAACCCCAGCCACAACAAGCGAAAATCTTCCTTTCTTACCAACCACCAAGCTACCCACCAATCCAACAAAACCGCTGACCAAGATGAAGGCCAACGCAACGTACATTGCCGTGTCATTTCCTGTAAGTATGATCTTATCCCAATCACCTACACCAGGTCTCATATGGGGGGCCTGTCCCCATGGAAAAATAAGAGGGGATAACGCGTTGGTGTCCACCCACCAGGGTAAAGCCAGACTGCCGAACGCCATGATGGCGGAAAAAACTCCGAGAAGGTTGGGCTTGGCTCCTGAGTGTTTGATGGAAACCGCAGCAGACTTGGGTTTCCATAAAACTCCGAAGACCGCGCCAGCAACGCCGAAAACCGACGCTATGGCTAGCACGTCAAAAGGCAAGAATTCAAGCCATCCATCTAACCGCGGGTTTGCTACTCTCCATAAGAATTGCCACGGAGGCCAGTAGAATCCACCTAAGCTCCGAGAGACGTATCCATCCGCCCAAAACAGCAGGGTGAGGGTCGAGAAAGCCAGGATAAGGGTTGCTGCCAAAGAGCGACGTTTAGGCTTGATATAGAGTACTAAGGCTCCTGCTAAAACGAGAACCGCCCACCCAACCGCGAAACTAATACGCATTACATTTGGCAGCGTCCATGAACCATGGAAGTGGATCTCCACGGCCGTAGAGAAGGGTTGACTAATCAATCGAACCCAAACAACAAGCAAAAGAACGCCGGCAAACAGAGAAAGCGCCACACCCACCCAGTGCTTATCCCTCAACGTTCCATCAACCCAACCATTCCTCTTCTAGCGCTTCCATTTAAAATTTTACAACTCGACTTGATTTTGGTGAAAAACCTAAATATTCGTTCACAAAAAAGTGAGTTGCGAGGAACATAGCATGAACAAGAAGATTACTGTTTTCATAGCTATTGCAACGTTGCTGTTCTCGACTACAGTGCGTAACTCCGTCTACTCTCAGCCCACCTACCACATTTATGTGGAACCAGCGAGCACCGTTAACACGGCGCTGACGCCCGGCACGAATTACACCGGGAAACTTCGTGGGGGAAAAGAAAATGGTATCTGAAGACCTTGAAAAAATTCTTGCACTCATCATCGTCACATTTTCCTTTCTTTCCGTTCCCATTCTGCTATTTATTCTTGTCATCACAATATATATAGACATAACTTACGTGATTGATTTCTATAATACAAGAAATATTGCCGCTGCATTAATGGCAATCCTCTTAGCAATTGTTAACGTTGGACTCTTTTTGTTTCTCCGATTTTTGATAAGATGGATAAGGAAATGAAACATATCGCAACGTGCTACCTCCCTAGGGCTATATTCTAAAACACGATATTATAAACAACCCATTACAATGAAGAAACAAATAGGCGCACGAGAGAGAACGTCGCTGTGACTAACCTTGTGCCCGCTGAAAGCTAAGTGCATCGGCTTTGGATGTCTCTCTAAATTTCACGGTTTTAAACCATGACATCGCGGCGCTAAAGAGAATGGGTGATAAAGAAAAGTTGAAAAAGGTTAAAGCTTAAAACATCAATGTCTGTAAGGATAGAAAGCAAACACTGAATACGGTTTGAGAACGAGGGAAAAGCTTGGATAGAAATCCATCAAATAAAGGCAAAATTACTACAGTTTTCATAGCACTGTTGCTTACGGCAACGTTCATCACGTCGCTTCTTCCACAAACAACCGCAACTCCAACAACGATAACTACAATCATCCCAAACCATGGATCCGTTGGAACAATTGTAAGACTCATCGGAGAAATCGATAACCCGAATGGATCATACACGATTTTCTTTGATGAAGAAGAAGTGACCAACGGGATAGCTGTGGACAGAACTGTTAATGACACATTAATTGTACCTCACAGCCCAGAAGGTAACTATACTGTGAGGTTGCATGACGTAACTGGAAACACCAACGGTACTGCCACGTTCACTGTTGAAACAGCGTATTACATAGAAGCGATTGTGCCAACGCAGCCGGAACAGTTGCAAGAGGGAGAGTCAACAGAGATTTGGGTGAACGTGACTGGGGGAGCAGAAAATACCCGCTATTGGGCAAACATCACCGTAACTGACCCTTCAGGCGCGGTATACTATAATGATACGCTTCAGCTCACTAACACTACGAGTACTGGCTATGGAGAAGGAAGCAGAACTTATCCTACGGACTTCAGCTCTGACGCCCACACAAACTACAAAGGTACATACAACATAGCCTTTAACGGAACCCTCAAGACCGGAAACTTCACGGTCGGCTTAACAAACGCCACGGAATACCATAGGTTTCAATTCGTTGGCGTTCGAGCGGCAGGTTATCAGCCTAGTGAATCAGTATGGGTCAACATAACATTCGCTGGAGAAGATGTTATCAATATGCAAAAGAACGCTTCCACTGAGGGCGTGATCAATGCCAGTTGGGAAATTCCAAGCAACGCCTCAATGGGCCTCTACACCGTAACCATAACCAACTCCACCACGCCAAGCACAATTAAGTCAATACCTGACATTCAGAACTTCACGATCGTCGAGATTCCATTTCAAGTTCAAACCAAAAAACTTGATGGGGAAGTCTTGGGTGACGTAAATGTTGATGTATACAATGCAACAAACGATTTGATTGCCTCCGACAAAACTGATGAAGAAGGCTTGGCAAGCTTTTCTGTTGAGGGTGGCAACTATACTATCGAGGCTTCTTGGACAATAAAGTCTACGGAGTACGTGCTTGTAGGTACCTTAGTCAACCAAAGCATTAAGGAAAGCGTTAACCTGACTTTGTGGTGTTGGATTGCCAATCTAAGGATAGCGATAAGTCCTCCCCTCCCCTTCATTAACGTAACCCTAACATACCATTACGACAACAAAACGATAACAAGCTCGTTTGAAACAAACAGCACCGGAATTATAAAGACCTATTACATGCCCACAAACATCAGTTACACCATCGAGGCTCGACGCTACGGATTCCATTTTTATAATGAAACCATATCCAAACTGCCCGCTGAAATGGGTGCAACTTGGGTTAACTTAACCATAACGTGCCCAACGTACACTATGTATGTTAGCGTGCTCGATTCGAAGAGAGAACCTCTTTCGAAAGTTCAAGTGAGCCTACTGGAATGGAGTAGCTGGAGGCCTGTGGATTCGAGGACCACAGACAATCAGGGCAACGTTAACCTTTCCGCTACGTTTGGGCGCTACAAAGCTGAAGTGTACAATGTCAGCGCAGTGCTGGGGCACGAAGTTATTTTGAACGAAACCATGATTGATCTAATTGAAGATGAATTATCAGTCGTGGTTCGCTGTAAAATCTTCAACATAGACCTTTCCGTGAAAGCGCTTGACTATTTTGGACAACCTATCCCCAACGCCAAGGTGGGAACCGAGCGAAAATTTGGGCAAGAATGGATTAAGATAGACAATTCAACAACCGGGCTGGATGGGCTTGCCTCATTAAATAGCATTGTTGGCGGTGACTATAGAATTTCCATATATTTAGCAGGAAAGCTCGCTGGAATTAAACAGCTATATTTAGATGAATCAAAACAAATTCTGTTCAGAATAGGCACCTATGCGGTTATTGGCGGATATCCTGTAGAAACCATCCAGTTAATCACATACGTTTCGATAGTCTTGCTAGTTGTCGTGTTCAGCTTAGCCCTAACATATAGAAGGCTGTTACGAAGATTTTTGAAGAAGAAATCTGAATCTGAAGAGTAAAAAAGTTTATAAAACACCTTGTTCTAGCCATAACATAGAACCAGTGAATGCATCTCTTTTAGAAAAACTTTTGTTTCGAAGTGGGTTGTGCACGCTTTGACTGAAGCAAAAAAATGTTTCCAAAGCTGTAAATTGTTTCGATGTGGGAAAAACGCCACTATGTATCGCGGAGACAGTGTTTGGTGCAGATGGACCGAAGAGGAATGCGAAATATCTAACTGTAGCTTTGCAATATGCGCTAGACGCCGGCTACTGCCCGGGGGAATCTGTGGAGAAACTGTGAAACGAAAAACCGTGGATATCGAACCTGAAGAAGCAATCGTTCCAGTAGTGAAGCTCAGAGGCAAGGCTTTACGGAAGATAGGCGAGAAAGAAATCTTCTAGCCAAAATTTCATTAACAACTTAGCTTCCTCGTTGTTCCCATTAAGACAGTTGTAACGTTTCAATAGGTTGTAGAAGCTTTAAAATAACATGTAGATTTAATAGCAAAAACGTCATAAATTAGATGCAAAAATACTAAACATGGTGAAATACTTTGCACATGGAGGAAGAAATAAACAGTGTTTCAACAGTTTTTGGCGCCTTAAGCAGCCCCATAAGGCTTAAAATTCTCTTAATCATAAGCGAGACGAAGAGACCTCTTCACATTAAGGCAGTTGCTAAGATTCTAAAAATGAACTATGCAGCGGTTTATCGACACGTTGAAGTCTTAAAGAAAACTAATCTGTTACAGGTTTTTGAGGTTGGACGCTCCCGTGTCTTGTCTCCCCTTCATGAGGATATAGTGAAACAGTTCATTCAGTTAGCGAAGGAAATAGCGCGCTGAATTAATTTTTCCACAACTCTATTATGGCAATTTTGACATGAAAATTTACGAAAAACATAAAAATAATTTAGCAAATCTAGTGACTCTGAGGTTCTTCTATGAGCCGCCTTTACACAAAGAGAAAAAGCATATTCATTGCTGGAACAGCCATTCTAGGAGCAACCGTAGCAGTTCTTGATTGGCTATCCAAAATATTCTCCTTAAAAGTGCCTTTCCCTCTTCTGATTCCTTTGAAATTTGACGTAATCGGAATACCCGCAGTTATGGCGTATTTTTTATTTGGACCACTTTCAGGCGTTATTGCATGTTTAGTCGCTTTTCTCAGCATATCATTTCGCAGCCCATTCAGCGGATTTATGAAAAGTCTCGCTGAACTTGCAACAATTATTGGTGCCTTTCTCATCTTGAGAGTTAGAAGCCCACCAGTTTTGCATAAATGTAAGAAAATATTTGCAGGAATTTCCAGCGTAGCCTTGCGAGTTGTCGTGATGGCAGTTGCAAATGTTCTTCTTATCCCGACTTGGATTGTTTATCTCCCAGTCATCTGCATTTTTAACGCAATTCAAGGAACCATCAGTATTGCTGGAGGTTTCCTAGTTTACGAAGCTATAATGCTGAGGCTGCCCTCTTTAAGGGCTGATAGAAATGAAACTAAAAAGATTATTTAGCGATGACGCGTTTCACAACGGGTGGCCTTATCTTCTTAAGTACTCGATATCCGCAGAAGGTGCATTTCACTCCGCCTCCCCTCAACTCCAGTTCAGCGATCATCACCTTTCTGCCACACCTCACACACTCATAGTCGAGTCCGCGCGCACTTTTCTTGGACAATATTTGTCTCCTCTAAGCTTGTAG
>JABAOF010000768.1_pt6 | contig 11605 bp, 10 predicted proteins | sample 7062171 | NCBI WGS metagenome assembly JABAOF01 (sample SAMN14538628, study PRJNA623070) | marine sediment metagenome | biome: marine biome [ENVO:00000428]; feature: marine pelagic biome [ENVO:01000023]; material: deep marine sediment [ENVO:00002113] | place: India: Gulf of Khambhat ... | reverse complement strand
ACTATCTCCGATGGCAGTGTATTCCAAACGCTTTTGAGTACCGACCAGCCCTAGAAGGGCATCTCCATAGTGGATTCCAATTCCGAAGTGTAGGCAAAACTTTTTCTCGAGCGATTTATGAAGCTCCTCAACAGCTTCTCTCATACTGAGGGCCGCACGCACCGCGCGCATCGTGTGATCTGGTTGCGGGATCGGCGCGTTAAACCATGCCATCACTGCATCACCGATGAACTTANNNCCCTTCTTCGCTAAGGATCGACTCAGCCGCCGCAGCTAAGAAACTGTTCAAAACACCCACTAAAGTCTCGGGGTCAATGTTTTCACTGAAAGCAGTGAAACCGCGAATATCGGCAAACAATGTCGTGATCTCTTGACGACGTCCACCCAATTGCAGTCCATCTGGATCGAGCTGATCGATGACCGCCGGCGATACCATCCGCTCAAATAAGCGACGCTGCGCTTCTAAGCGTCGCTTTTCTGTCAAATCATCGACGACAATCGCCACGCCTCGAGTCATCTCATCGGCTGTCTTCAGAGGGGTTATATTCAAACTGAGATCGACCTGACCTCGTTCTTCCAAAATCGGTTCAACTTCAAGACCAATGTGACGTTGGTCTTCCTCTTCAACTTCGACCACTTTTTGTAACAAATCAGGGGATAGAGGCTCAAGCAATTCACTCAGAGATGTCCCTAATATAGCCTGCCTCGGAGTAGCCAGGATCGATTCCGCGGCTTGATTACAGAGGGTGATGGTGCCGTCTACATCCGCGGTTATCACACCGCTAGCGATCGATGCGAACACATCCTCCATCAGGTTCTTCAACTCGATCACTTCATCCAGGGTCCGCCTTACTGACTCAAACAAACGAGCGTTCTCTAACGCCACCGCCGCGTGGTTGGCAAAGTCTGAAAGAAGCGAGCGTTCTTTCTCAGTGAAAAGCCCCTCTCGTACTCGGTTATCCGCGTAAATCACACCCGTTAACTCCCCCTTCACCTTTAAGGGAACGCACAGAATCGAACGCAGATTATAAACTACGATGCTCTCCTGCCGACCAAAGCGGGGATCCGTTTGGGCATTGGTAGTCAGAATCGCTTCACCTTGTAACACGACACGCTTGATGATGGTTCGACTGATTTCGATCTCCTCCGGTTCAAGCGAGATCCGTTCCCAATTACGGGCGACATTGATCTCCATCTCACCAAGTTCATTCCGTAGCATAAGAAATGCACGCTCGGCTCCGGTCAATCGAATGATGGTATCCATCACCTCATTGAGGACAGTTTTCGTATCAAGCGAGGAATTGACCACCTGCCCTATCTCGGCCAATGCCCTGAGATTGCGGCGATCTTGCTCATGTTCATCGACCTTTTTCTGTAAAAGGAGAAGCGTTCCGCTGAGCTGTCGTAATCCGTCCAATACCCCTTCTGGCAAATCCAATTGCGCTCGTGCCAACGTCGCACGATGAGCTGCTAGCTGACCGCGCAGCTCCTCTGCTCTACGGCTAAGTCGCAGCAGATGTTCCTCTGTCGTTGGTTGTAATGTTTGATCGCTCAATGACGCCACCCCCGTTCGTGGAATGAACTCAATTCGATTATATGTCACGTAGTTCAGGCTTACAAACAAATATCCATCAGGAGTTTAGAAAAGGCTAATCGTTTTTACGATTCTAGAAGCGCGACCACGCTTGCAGGTAATCTACGCGGCTGGTAAGATCGAATGTCAGCCGTAGTATTAAATCCGTCATGCGATTAACCGGGCATAGAATCTATCTGATTTTCATCGGCATCATCGTAACCACGATCCCCTGCTATTGTGCAGGGATCGTTGCAATTCGGCGTGCCCCCTCCGCTACGAGCACTTCAACGCCAAGCCAGCTACCTCCGTCAGCTTCACCTGAACTCATGCCCTCGGCAACCCCTACAACGATCCCATCAGAAACCTTGACCCCCACGACGACCTCAACCAGTTTTGTGCCCCCCTCACGCACAGCGAGCTTCACTCCGCCACCTACCTTCACCCCCCCACCGACTCAACCGCCTCCAACCAACACACTCACGTCCACACCTTCTGNNCCCCCAATACACCTACGGATACCATGACCCCGTCCCCTCACCCTTCGGATTCTTAATCCCCACATTATTGTGCTCTGATCTATACCGCTTTGACGAGAATGATTATGCCAAGTGTTAATTGGTTTCTATATACCCGTCTTGAATAAGCTTCACAATATAATCATGCTTTCTTACAGTTGGTAGACAAACGAAGCAAACCTATAATACCCTTAATAAGCTATGATAAATCAGGTCAATCAAGAAAGATCCAATGACATGAAAGACCGATTGAAAGACTTCGAAGAACGCATCATTCACTTTTTTAATGAAGCTCTAGACGCCATATTCCTTCCCTCGAATGCGTCCCTTTCTCGATGGCAACGGACCATTCAGTGGTCCTGGTTCATTGCCTTACTGCTCATAGGGCTCGTTATGTGGACATATTTTCTTCATGGAGGTCGGATACAATTCGAAATACATGACTGGCCGAAGGAATGGCAGTATTACACGATTCTTAACCAAGCATTAACTGAAAAAACGATCCCCCTCCATACCAACCCAAACCCAAACGCACCGGAACGTTTTCTGTCCATCCCTGAGACCGTTCTGTCTCCACAAATACTGTCCCTCTGGTTTCTCGAGCCAGGTCAGTTTGTATTGCTCAACGCGCTTTTACTATTCAGCATCGGTTTCCTCGGATTGTTGCTTATTAAGAGACGCTTCAACTTGTCCCCTATCACATTCGGAGTTCTATTTCTTTTATTCTCCTTCAACGGTCATATCGTTTCGCATTTGAGTGTTGGACACTCGATGTGGTTTGGCTATTACCTACTTCCGTTTTTCATGCTCCAACTTTTTCGTTTACTTGACCATGATTATGATCACAAATGGCCGCTTGTGATGGGGCTCATACTCTTTGGTATCACCTTACAGGGCTCGATCCATATTTACGTATGGTGTGTCATGCTCCTCCTCATCTTACTTGTCATCTTGCGACCACACAGCATCCCGATCCTGAAATCGCTCATCGCCAGCGCGCTCCTAGCAGCCCATCGGATATTACCGGCAGCACTTGTATTCGTTGAGAACAAACGCCGATTTTACCCTGGTTATATCAACCTTTCAGATGTGCTTTCCGCTCTAATCAAGGACGTCTCCCCATTTGAGGCCATTACAGGGAGACTTGTCGGCTGGTGGGAGTTGGATCAGTATGTAAGTCTAGTAGGTTTTGTTTTTATTGTTCTGTTTGGGTTTTCCCCTCTGCTTAATTCCAGCGACGAGGAAACGCGTTCCTCAAGATATTTACCTCTTTACATCCCGATGATGATCATGATGATCCTATCCTTCAGTTATCTCTATCAACCTATTCACAGCCTTCCGATTCCCCTTGTAGGACTTGAGCGTGTTCCCTCTCGTTTCCTGATTATGTCCATCCTCACACTCGTATTTATCGCTGCTATCAGTGCTCAGCGTTGGCTGTTAACAAGGGTCCAATCGATCCCCAAGCGGTTTATCGGCCTCACGTTTTTCGTCATCATGGGTCATGATATCTTGCGGCATACTCGCATTTGGCGTGTGGATAACTTCGCTCGAGCCCTCCCTGATCCTGACAGAGCCTTTGTCTCTGATATTCAGATTATGAATCAGCCAGATCCCATATACGCACGCATGGATCATCGGGATTTCAACTGCGGTTACTGTTATTGTGTTCATCTACACAATTATTCGCCTCATCCGAAGGGAACGAAGCTGAACATTCTAAGTGATAAGATTTCCGGTTTCATTCGCGAAGCTTATCTCATTAATCATCCCGGTGACGGAATAAATTGATGTGCCCCGACCCTCTTTCGTCCCATAAATCCTCTGATCGATCATTCCTAAGTAATTTTCTGCTTAGCGCTGCTATTCTTGTTCTTTTCGTTCCACTCCTTGCACATGCTGTCCTCGGTTCTCATACAAGGTACATCGCCGATGATTGGTGTACGGCTGCAACGGTTCGGTCCCAGGGTTTGGTACAGGCACAATGCACGTGGTACATGAATTGGTCGGGACGGTTCGCTTTCACTTTCACCGTCAGCATAATAGAATTGATCGGGATCAAGATTGTGCCTTACCTCCCAACCTTGGCACTGGGCCTTTGGCTGGCCGTAACCACATGGGCGGTGTACCAAGTCCGTGCTCAGGGAGATGGACCATTTACTTTTCCGATTTCCCTCCTTATCGCTAGTTTATTAATCTTCACCATCCTGGAGAATATCCCCAACATTCATCAATCGCTGTATTGGCAGACAGGGATGTTGACATACATTGCCCCACTGATATTTGCCGCGATTATCATTGGCATCTACATCTACAACCTCCGAAGAGCGACCGTCCATAATTTACGCGGCTTGGCTTTGTTTCTCGCTGCTCTTACATCAATAGCCGGCGGTTTTTCCGAGATGTATGTCACATTGCAGACAACTGCTTTTCTTCTAGCGCTTATCATTTTCATGATGATCTCTAGCGATGATCGAAAGCGTCCCATATCAGCCCTGCTTGTCGCAGGTCTTATTGGCTCGATCGTATCGATGGCAATTATCTTCTTCGCCCCGGGAAATGAGATCAGACAAGCCCTGACTCCCGATTCACCCGGACTATTCACCGTGATCAGATTGTCAATGGTTTTCGCGTTTAAATTTATCGGGAAATCTTTCTTGCTTTCTCCATTGCCAACCTCGTTAGCCCTTCTTATTCCAGCAGTGGTTACCTTCACACTCCCCTTGAACAGACAAAGATCAGGAGAAATCCATCCTCGCCTGAATCGAAGACAACTGTACTCATTTCTACTCCTATCCCCTCTCGTTGGTTATTTTCTCATCGCTAGCTCGATGGCTCCCTCTGTTTATGGTGTGTCTGCCTTTCCAGAGGATCGGACCCTTACCATCCCTCAGTTCGTCCTCACCTCAACGATCATTTTCTGGGGTTCCGTCGGCGGTCTTGTGTTGAAGAATAGATCCAGTTGGATCACGAAGCACAGAGGTCGGATTTCAGTCATCAGCAGTTGTGTTCTAGCTACTCTACTTGTCCTTGGTCCCCTTCTTTCGGCCAAGGAAATTTTTTCCCGAGTACCCACGGTACGTGCCTATGCAATGCGTTGGGATGCTAGGGATCGTGAAATTCGCGTCGCTCAAGGGAGCGGTGCTATTCACCTCGCCGTCCCAGCTCTTGGTTTCACAGGGGGTTTAGCGGATATCAAGGATGACACCGATTATTGGGTCAATCGCTGTTTTGCTAATTATTATGGATTGGAGTCAGTAATAGCGGAGTAAGCGGGACATGAACATGGATTAATCAAGCTGAAACCACCCTCAGTAGGATTTATATCCTCTGCACGAAACCTGCACATATCTATACAACCAAGACTAATTAAATCCTGCATCCAAGAACAAATAATTCCATCGTTTTGACTAAGAAATCATATTTTGTATTGCCTCTCAAGTACACTGTAGCGGAGTTTGTCCGGAGCTTGACCGAGGGGTTCAGTTTCAATTCCGCGCTGAGGAAACCCCATGAGCATTAAATCATCCCGAGGTCTCTTATCCATAACCTCTGGTCTATCAATCATTCGCTGCACGGAATGATTGAAACATCAGCCGTTACGCATGATTGAGCACGAAAATTTCAGTTCTCTAAGTGGGTCAGATATCTTATTAGGGGAATACTGGAGTGGGTTACAGAACAGAGGTGGGTCCTGGTGGAGGTTGCTGCCCGAGCACACTTCCTGGAACACGCTCGCTCAACAAGCCCACGATGGATTGAGAATCCCCCTCCTTTGCCAAACGAACCAATTCTTCGATCATTGCTTCTAAAGAAACCCTATCCGGTAACCCTCCATTTTCGACCTGAACGATATCCGGGTGCTCTGTGGCTTCGTATTCCAAACCCTCATCCCAGAGAGTCTCCTGCAACTTCTCACCAGGGCGGATCCCAGTAAACTTTATTTGAATATCCTTCCCAGGTTCAAGCCCTGAAAGCCGTATCAGATCTTCAACCAGATCAAGAATGCGCACCTGCTCCCCCATTCGCAGTACAAACATCTCCCCCCCATGTCCCATACTCGAGGCTTGCAAGACCAGGTGCACGGCCTCTGGGATGGTCATGAAGTATCGTTCCATCTCAGGGTGTGTTACCGTCACCGGGCCACCACGAGCGATCTGACGCTGGAAGATGGGTACAATGCTCCCTCGGCTACCAAGAACATTGCCAAAACGAACGGTAACAAATGTGCGTCCACTCCGGTTGGCTNNACGATCATTTCCGCGACGCGCTTGGTAGCTCCCATTACACTCTTCGGTTCCACTGCTTTGTCAGTGGAGATCAGGACTAAACGCTCGGTTCCGCATGCAAGCGAAGCGTTCACCACGCTCTTTGTGCCTAGAACATTGTTGGTGACCGCTTCCTCGACATTGACCTCCATCAGTGAAACGTGTTTATGTGCGGCGGCATGAAATACGACTTCAGGGCGTAAATCATCGAACACATCACGAATTCGATCGATATCACGGACATCTGCGATGACAGGCACAAGAGGGAGATTGGGGTGGTCTTCACTCAGCTCTAAAAGGGCGTCGAAAATGCTGTTTTCTCCATGACCTAGAAGTATGAGTTGAGATGGACGCCATTGGGCTAACTGGCGACATATTTCAAGACCGATCGATCCGCCGGCACCGGTAACCAATACCCGCTTTCCAACCAATGTTCTATCCAAACCCTCATTATCGATCTCTGCTGGTTCTCGCCGAAGTAGGTCGCTGATGTTAACCTCTCGCAATCTGCTGACACCGACCTTGCCACCGATCAACTCATAGATACCTGGCATGGTACGGAAGGGGATACTCTTGGCGCGACAGATTTCAGATACTAGCCGTACGACTTCACCTGGTGCAGTAGGGATTGCGATCACCACTTCATGTGCTAGATTTTGATCAACGATCGAGGCCAATTGACGCAATGTTCCAGCGACTCGGACACCATGGATTTCTTTCTTTAACTTCTCGGGGTTGTCATCTACAAAAGCAACTGGGAGCATGTGCAACTGCGGGTTACGTTGCATTTCTCGAACCACCAGGACACCCGCATCACCAGCACCGACAACCACTACCCTGCGAAGTCCAGCCAATCCATCAGCTTTTTGACTGATTTGACCCAATTCGGCCAGCAATCTTACAACGATTCGCAGTCCACCTACACTGAATAACGAGAGGAGCCAATCAATTCCCAGGACCATTCGAGGAAAGCCGGCCTGCAGTCCACCCAAACTTCGACCGAGCATTACGAAGAACGCCACACACACCGAACCCGTCAGTGTGGCCAGCATGATTAATCTCATCTCACGAATACTGGCATATACCCAGTAGCGACGATAAAGTCCAAAAAAGTAATAAACGAGGGGCTTCACAATCAAAGCGATGGCAACCATTGCCCAAGCGGAGGGTAGGTACGCGGTGAATACCGGTCCTAAGTCGAGGCGCAATGCAAAGCTCGCCAGGACCGAAGTGACGATGAGGAGTAGATCAACGACGAGGAGGAAACGGTTGCGGATTTGAAAAGCAGGTTTCATGCGTTCTCTCGGCTCCGAAGCGCCTGGAACCATTCTACCGTAATTTGAAGGCCGTCTTTCAAGTCGATTGTCGGACGGAATNNGGAATCCCAACGCCGACTCGGCTTGGGTAATGTCCGCTTCCGAGAAACGAATGTCTCCGAGGCGTGGGGGAGCGTAGATTGGCTCCAAACTGTCTGGAATGATTTGTTGCAATATATGAGCCAGATCAAGGATCGAGATTGTAGCTCCTCCACCGATGTTGAAGACATCTCCACATGCTTCTCCTGTCTTGGAGGCCAAAATAAATGCTTGCACAACGTCCTCAACGAATACAAAATCCCTCGTTTGTTCTCCGTCACCATGAATCGCCGGAGGTCGACCATCGAGCATCTCGTTGATGAATATCGGGATGACCGCAGCATAGGGGGAATCATGAGACTGTCGAGGACCATAAACATTGAAACAACGTAAGGAGACCGTATGGAGTCCAGAGGTCGTCGCGAACAGCTGCGCCGCCTGTTCCATCGCTAGTTTCGAGGTTGCATAAGGTGACAACGGATGGGTTTTAACAGATTCGTCAACCTTTTCATCGATATCACCATAGACTGCAGCTGAGGAGGCCAATACGACGCGCCTCACGCCTGCTTGATGTGCTGCCCATAATATATTTAATGAACCGTTCAGGTTAACGGCGTAACAATCAAGAGGATCTTCCATCGAGGCTGGCACAGAGATGTGTGCCGCCAGATGGAACACTTGGGTAATCCCGGAGATGGCCTTTCGCACTGTGTTGAGTTCTCGAATGTCGCCCTCGATGAGTGTTATATCGAGGTCAGCCAGGTTCTCCCTCCGGCCAGTGGACAGGTTGTCCAATACGTGCACCTGATCCCCACGTTCAAGAAGCGCTCGGATCAAGTGCGATCCGATGAAACCTGCACCGCCTGTCACTAAGGATACCGTCACGTCACACGCCTCGGAAACCGAACACAGACCCGACCGTTCGTAGAACGATCCAGATATCCATCAGCAGGCTTCGGTGCTTAATGTAATACAGGTCGTATTCTAATTTCTCCGCCGAACCTTCGATCGAAGCACCTTTGCCATAATTCACCTGTGCCCAGCCAGTGATGCCGGGTTTTATTAATAATCTTGCACGATAGAAGGGTATCTGCTTCTCAAGCTCAGTCACCAATTCCGGTCTCTCTGGTCGAGGGCCAACTATGCTCATTTCACCTCGCAAAACATTCCAGAATTGAGGGATCTCGTCAAGGTGTGTTCTCCTCAAAAATCGTCCGACGCGAGTCATCCGCGGGTCAGTTCTATGAGCCCATAGAGCTTGGCCATCGGCTTCAGCATCCTGATGCATGGTACGGAATTTAACCACAGCATAAGGCCGACCACCCTGACCCAACCGTGCCTGCGTATAGATGATAGGTCGCTTGCTTTCAATCAGAATCGCTATTGCCACCCATGGGTAGATTAAGATGAAGATCAATATTCCCCCAAGCCCACCAATTATATCTACGAGACGCTTGACCATCAGAAAAAATGCAGACACCCGCAATTCATCGACAAATGAACGAATCAACCAATCGGATTCAAGATGTTGGATAGGAACGCGCCCTAATAACTCCTCATACGCTACGGGCATTCGAGTCACGGGGATACCAAGTTCTTGAGCGTCTAAGAGCGCTTGAAACATCTCTCCATGCATCGGACCAAGAATTGCCACCAAGATCTCAGATATGTCTTCTCTTTCGACTATCTCCTTTAATTTTGAATGATCTCCCATTACCGGGATTCCTTCGATGACTAGTCCATATTTCGAAACATCATCGTCGATTAAACCTACGATGGAAAACTGCGGAGGATTCATCTCATTGACGACTTTGATGATCGTCCTGCCGCTTTCACCTGCACCAACGATCAGTACCCTCCTTAAGAACCCAGGGGCAGTAAAAACTCGGGTGTAAATACCCCTAAATATCAACGTGAAGGCGACTACCATCACAAGAAAATAAAGCACACCTCTACGTGGAAGTGAACCGGGATCGGTGAAGAAGTATGCGGCTAAATACAGCGTTACGCCGCCTAGCGCCGCCAGGATGACACCTCTTAATGTCTCCCGCCAAGAACTGGCACGTCGCTCATCATAAAGATTAGCCATTAAGAGCACCCAGATCAGCGGCAGCAGCACAAACCAAGCAGCCCTGGTACGGACAAAATCCCACGAAAAACCGAGCCAATCCAACTGTGCCCAAAGAGCCAGGGCCAGAAATGTTGCCGCTGAAGCTGCCAGCAAATCAAGCAGGATTAGCAACGATCGGAGTTCACCTGCTCGCAGCATCCAACGGCTGCCTCTATGCCTTGCTCGACTCACGCCTTCCTCCAAGGTTATGGGTCAATAAACACCATAAAAACGCCCCACCCCAAGCGAAATGTATCGTCCATATAGCTAGAGGGAAGCCAAACAAAAGCCCCAAGTCTCGCATGCGAAAGGCAGACCAAACACCTGCCAAAATTGTAATCAATATGTAACCAGCCAATTGTACACCTAATAAGAGTCGAGCGAGTTGTGAGAATGGAGCCATGATACCTAATGTGAGACCAACGAGCACAAAAAGGGGGGGCAACGCCTGTCGTAGCCGGAGAGAGAAAGGAAATCTGAGCAACATATAGGCTTTCCAATAACCATATCGGGCATATTGTTTGGCAAGGGATGGAAGATCTGAACGAGCGAAGTAGATAGAACGAATTTCAGGGTCGAACCAGATCACACCACCGGCTTGTCTGATGCGGTAGTTATATTCATAATCCTCGTTTGTCAATAACGTCTCGTCAAAGAAACCTACCCGCTCCACCCATGCTCTTTTAAAAGCACCAAATGGCACTGTGTCCACCTCACCAATATCACCCCCGGTTCGATAACGAGCATCTCCTGCGCCCAACGGATGCGATGCGGCATTTGCAATCGAACGTGGTAACCAGCCATCTTTTCCAGGTTTGATCTCCCAGATACCCCCCACATTTGCCGCTCCAGTTTTTTCTAGGGACTTGAGACAGCGTTCCACATAATCCGGTCTAGGGATGGAATGTGCATCGAGGCGGATGAGTACCTCTCCTTCTGCCGCTTCGATAGCTCGATTGAGGGCAGCCGGGATGATACGTTTAATATTGTCGATCAGATGAATTTCTAATTCAGGGTGCTCTGAGGAAAACACTCGAATGGCTTCTCGTGTACCATCGGTTGACATTCCATCGGCGATGATGACCTCAAGATCATTTAGTGGATAGGTTTGATTGTGGATCGCTTGGAGTAATGAGGTAATTGTATGCTGTTCATTGAAACATGGCACGATAACCGAAACTTTCGGTTTCACGCTGTCACCTTCGCTCTGATTTCAGACCCCGACATCGATGATATCGCCGCAGTAAGCATACCGAGCATGATCCATAATTGTGGTAGGGCAAAAGTGTCCAAACTGAAGCCTTCCAATATTTGAGCAAGGATCGCCAGCAACCCACCTACCCCAAATATGGTAATGAGACCTTTCCCTCTCTTCATTACCGCCCAAGCACCTAACGCTAATAATAACAGCCAACTAATGAAGATGGAGAAACCTACGATGCCCGTTTCCGCAAGAAGGCGTACCCACAAGTTCTTTGGATTTGGAAATTGTGGGGCTCCATTAATGATGTTAATGATTTCAGTTAAACGATATCCGTAAGCGGGAACGGTATCAAGGAAGAAAAAGCCAGCGTTACCTAAACCTACTCCCAAGAATGGGTATTTGCTGAACACATTGAAACCGCTGGCCCAGTACATGAGCCTCTCTGCGTAGGCTAATTGACTTGATATAGCATAGATCGGCTCATTGTACTGAACGAAGGCGCCAGAGTAGTCGATGATAAATAACTCCTCTACACGTGGATCGATTTGTGCAGCAAGGATCACAGCAATAATCATCG
>JABAOF010011965.1_pt1 | contig 11606 bp, 8 predicted proteins | sample 7062171 | NCBI WGS metagenome assembly JABAOF01 (sample SAMN14538628, study PRJNA623070) | marine sediment metagenome | biome: marine biome [ENVO:00000428]; feature: marine pelagic biome [ENVO:01000023]; material: deep marine sediment [ENVO:00002113] | place: India: Gulf of Khambhat ... | reverse complement strand
GACAGGACAAAAGCCGGATAGATGCCTGAAATAACTCCCGTCGTCAGTGGGACGAGGAAGACGGCGAGAGCCGAGGCCGTTCGGCTCCATAAGGAAGTATTGAGGGGCACTCCCAGACGGGCGATCATTGCCGCAGAAAGAAGTTCGTAAACAAGTAAAGACAAGGGTAATGCCAAGAACGCTATCAGGACCGACTCACAGAGAAACTGCTTGATGAGCTGTTTCCGGTTGGCCCCGACAACCTTCCGCAGGCCGATTTCTCTTCCCCGGTCTATGGCCCGAGCTGTAGCCAGGTTGATGTAGTTCATGCTGACAAGTAGTAAAAACAAGAATCCCATCCCGAGGAAGATTGTGTAGGCCATGAAGTTGGCCCTGTCGTATTTCTGGATGTGAGGAGCGAAATAATAGATTTGCCGGATCGGCATAAAATAAATTGTGCGGGGCGATCGCAAGTCGGCCCGATCGGGATAATATTTATGAACAAATGCCTCGAGTTTACCGGCGAGGGCTGCGTGGTCGAAGTCCTTGGGCATCCGGACGAACGCTGTCTGGCTGTGGACGGTCCAATCATCGGTTAGTTGAAACAGGCTTTCCACAGCTTCCAGCGATACGAGCATCGTGAAGGTGATGGAGCTGCTGGATGGCAGGTCCAGACAATCCCTAGCGATTCCGGAAACGGTTACGTCCACCTGATTATTGAGAGTCAGGATTTTCCCGAGAGGCTCTTCCCGGCCGAAATACTTTTCAGCCAGAGACTGAGTGAGGACGACGGAACCGGGCTTGTCAAACAGGGTGGCTCGGTCACCAGCCAGGAGAGGAAAATTGAAAAAAGACATAAAATTCGAATCGACACAGAGGACTTGACTCTCAAAAAATTTTCGCTCCCCGGAATTGACGATGATCCGCCCCGCCTGGTAGAAACGGGTTGTCTCTTCGACTTCCGGGATCTCCTCTTTCAGTGCGGACGGAAGTGGCGAGGGGACAAAAGCGAGATGGTCTTCCCGTTTGTCGGCCGAGGCAAATGTCTGGACGACGCAGTGTATGCGATCGACATCTTGATGAAACGTGTCGACACTTCGGGCCCAGTCATATACTTGAAAGAAAAGGAGGAAGATGCTGAAACCGAGGCTCAGCCCGGCTACGGTGACCAAAGCATACATCCTCTGCTTACGGATGGTTCTCCAGGCGGTTTTAAGGTAATTCAATAACATTAGATCCTCCACGCAGAGAACATCTGCCTATCTGGCGATGTCCACGAATTTTGCAGCCATAATTCTGCCAATTGGGTTTGAGTTTGGATTCATAAATTTTGTTTACCAACCTCATCCCCTTAGATACATGTTCTTGGCCAATATTCCTTATTTGTAAGAGCAAGAAATATGCCAATACTTCCTTATGGGATTTTCTAAAGTTTATCAAACGATATATGTTCATTTTTGAACATTCTCTATCCGCATCCGAACACTAAAAAAGGGGACAGGCCCCTTTTTTCTTTTATTATCCCAAGTGAAAAAAAGGAAATCCACATAAATCGGATGGTTTCATCTGCATGAAGGTATCCAGAATCCAAATTCCAGTATTGGTGAAGATTCGAGATTTTACTCTCCATGGAGGAAAAGCAGCGGAAATTCCCGTTGAATAGGAACTCAAACCTCGTAAAATCGTATAGTATTGTAAGTTAGATGACCGTTACTCCTCTAATAAGTAAAGAAGAAAGGAAAACCATGATTTTATTGATCAAAATCGGGTGTAATTCCTATGCAGATTGCTTGTATTTTCAATCATCATTGCATTCCAATAGCGCATTAAAGCCATGGCACCCGCTTAAATTATTTAAGAATTTGCAGAGATGCAGATATATTACATGTTCTAAAGATTAAACCTACGGGATAATATGAATACACAATTAATGTTTACATATCTGCTTGTTTTTCTCTTCTGTGCTATAACCATCTTTATTTCAATCAAGCTCTATGAGAAATATAGATTGAAATATCTACTCTGCTATATGGGATATATCATCATCCACAACATACTCGGATTTTTCAGCCTGTTTGGAACTTATCTCTATGACATGTTTTTTCCTTCCATGAATGAATCTCCTGGATTTGTAGGCGAATTAATGTATTTGCTCATTCTACCCCTGATTCCCGGATTGTTATTCATGTATCTAAATTTTACGGCTGAGATTCTTGATACACAATTTTCTAATAGATTGAAAAAGATCTTTATAATATCGTGGGGATTTTTTTTATTATTCTACTTGCTGACTATAGGAAGAATCTTCTCGGCTCCCAGTGAGTCCCTTGTCAGTTTGGTATTTAGGCTGGTTTTCCTCTTAGAGGGAATAGTGTTTTATCTAGCAAATTTTTTCCTTGTTTTCAAAGCATTGAAAATCAGAGATAAGAACCGGAAGAGAACAATTCTATTTATTGGATTTTTTTATCTGTGTATGTTGAACGTTTATACCATCGCTTTCCTCCACGTAATCAAATTGAGTCATTTCTCCTTCATTGTCCTCCATTTCGGGTATAATATTCCTCCTCTCATTTTTCTCTTTTTTTATCTGAAAAAGAGCAATCTCGGTGTCTCTGGACTGATTAGTCAAGAAGAAAATCTAAAGAATTTTTTCAAGCAACACAGAATAACCCCAAGAGAAAGCGAGATAATCTTGATGCTTATGAGTGGAAGAAAGAATAAAGATATTGGGAAGGAATTGTTCATTTCTTACCACACCGTAAGAAACCATATTCACAAGATCTATCAAAAACTAGATGTGCGGAATAGGCTTCAGATGTATGAAATTATCAAGGCTCATATTCAGAAAAGTTAGCACGAACAGAAGAATCCCTCCTCTGCAAAACAGATTGATAGACATCATGAACACTTTGCTTAACTAGTAAAATCGGTCTATTTGCAAAAATGAATCATTTTTTCTATTGCGCCATCAAATTTCATCGGCCAAAATATTTGCGTTTATTGCAGGAGGTAAAATGAAGAAATTACTGATGCTGGTCGTGATTATTTTGGTGGTGTTTTTACTGGCGGGTCTGGCATGTAATGGCTCAAAGATTGAAAAGCTAGTGTATATTGAAGGCGGTAGTTTTCTCATGGGGGATCAATTCGATGAGGGAAATTCACATGAAAAACCGGTACATGAAGTCGAATTGAGTGATTATTACATAGGGAAATTTGAAGTGACAGTGGAAAATTTTAAACAATTTGTCAATGAAACAGGTTATAAAACATCGTCCGAAGGGCCAAAGAACGAAAAAGAGCAGGAAAAACTATTTGAAGAACTTTTTAAACTTGAAAAAAGCGGTACAATGACTAGAGAAGATTATATTCGAATCATAACAAAAGCTTTGTCTTATAGCGGAACATTCTGTTTGGAGAAAGAACTAAACTCCTGGACATTCGAGGCTGATATGAACTGGCAGAATCCTTATTATGATCAATCAGACATGGATCCAGTGACGTGTATTTCATGGAATGATGCTGTGCATTACTGTAATTGGCTGAGTAAAAAAGATGGATTACCAATAGCCTATGACACGAAATCCGGAGATCTGCTGGATGAAAATGGAAATGAGACGTTAGATATTACACGAGTAAGAGGATACCGGCTCCCGACCGAAGCGGAGTGGGAATATGCTGCCCGTGAAAGAGGAAAAAAGATAAGATTTGGAAACGGCAAAAACATGGCTAGGTCAATGGATATGAATTTTAACGCAAGTGTTGGAGATTATCCTTTCCTGAAAAAAGGTGAATACAGAAAAAAGTTGATTCCAGTCGGATCATTCGAACCGAACGAGTTGGGCCTGTATGATATGGCCGGCAATGTCTGGGAATGGTGCAGTGACTTTGTCACACTGTATAGTGAAGAGAAACAGATAAATCCTTACAAAACAGGAGATTTTAGAGGAGTCTATCGACGAGCCGTGAGAGGGGGACGTTGGTCAGGTGATGCTGATGAATTACGAGTCTCTAAACGATTCGGCTGGGAGTCCTTTAACAGGTGCAACAACACAGGATTCCGAGTGGCTAGGTCCAAATAGACCGTATAACAAAGCAAGACTAAGCCGATCACAAACGAATATCCATGTGAATTGAGCATGAAATGAAAAAAATTATTGTCGTATTATTTCTGCTGGTTTTGAAGCTTCATGTTCATCCAGAAAATATATCCGCCAATTATTCTAATAATCTTCAGGAGATAAATAATAAATCGCATTATTCACAGCCATGGAAAGTCCATGAAATCGCTCAAGACTTTATACTTCTAGATGTATGGGAGTATCCAATATTGGCAGATAATTCCAAGGATCAGGATTTTTTATTTTTTCTTAAGATGATACAGCAGCCCCTCCCAACTAAAGTCAACAGATCTGTCTCAATCAAATTCCTGGCTTCAGGATTACTCATTTCTGTGCGGATGTTTTTGGGAAAGATTTTAGGTCTGGATAAAAATATCAACACTCTGCCCATTCCGGGCTGCAAAGAAACCAGCATCAAAGAAAGATTATCTGCGAAGGATCGAGAGAGAAGTTTATCATTATCAAAATTGGGAATATCATACAGTGATAATGAAACATGGAGAGTCGTTTACCTTTATGAGGATGAAATGTTAACCGAACTTTCCATTGATGTTGTTCATGTTTTAATGCACCAGGGATGGGTACATAAGTCTGGGAATTTTTTCACAGCCCGATTAGCGGTTTATGCAAAGCCGAGAGGGATGATTGGCAATTTGTATATGAAATTAATAATGCCCTTTCGCCGCATTATAATCTATCCAGCTTTAATGGAAAATGTAAAAAATACTTGGGAATTTTATAACAAAAAAAAATAAAAGAGGACACAAAATGAAGATGAAGAGTTCAATCATTTTATTCGGATTAGCTTTATTTTTTGTTACGCATTGCACCGCTCAGATAACGGAGGAGGAAAAAGAGGCAATTGTCAAACTCATTGATGAATCTTACATAGAAGCTGCTCACAATAATATTGATATTGAAGTCTTAAAAAAGGGATTTCATGAAAACTTTACTTGGCAAACCTTTCGTCATGATAGGTTGGTCATATTGACGATGCGGCAGTGGCTCATTTTGTTGAATCGTGAAAAATGGCTCCGGCCGGATTGGAATAATAGAACGACTGCTGAAATAATGGTGATAGGTATCGAAGGAAATGCAGCCGTAGCTAAAATCGATATTTACAATAATCAAATCCATGATTCTACGGATTTCTTGTCTCTGTATAAATTTACAGATGGCTGGAAAATAACGAATAAGATATCCAAGACACATGAAATTCCTCCCGAAGTTGAGAACGACCGACGTGAAGAATGGGAAAAGAGCATAAATGAGAAACTTCAGCCTCCGGAAAAAGTTATGGATGCGATCGGAGTTAATGCGGGAATGACAATCGGTGAAATTGGGGCAGGTCATGGCCGTTATACTGTCCACCTGGCACGACGCGTAGGAAGCAGTGGAAAAATTTTTGCGAATGACATCGATAAAAATGTTCTTTCCGTTCTACGTGAAAGATGTCAGCGGGAAAACATCGTCAATGTTGAAACGATTCTTGGAAAGGAAGATGATCCGCTCTTTCCTGAAAAATCTCTGGATATGGCATTCATGGTTTGGGTGTTTCATGGTTTAGATAAGCCAGGACCTCTGTTCAGGAATCTGAAATCAAGCCTGAAACCAGGCGCGCCTTTAGTTATAGTCGATCCGATCGATTCAGAAATCGATATGGAAAGGGAGTTCGTTGGAGAAAAAATAGATCCGAACAGACCAACCATTAAAGAAAGAATTGAAAAAGCGGCTGGCGAAGCAGGATTTGAAATCCAGCGTGTGGAAACATTCTTGCCGAAGGATTACATTTTTATCCTTCAAGTTAAAAATAATCGCTAAGAGGTACAACTGATAGAATTTTCAATCAATTAATCTCAGGAGGTACTTATGCGGAATTTAATGCACATGATAGTTATGTTTGTACTGGCCACAAGTCTGACAACTCAAAAAGTTAATCATTCTGATTTGTTCATCGCTTCTATATTCCTTGGTGGAACCGATACCGATGAATCTTTGTTTCTATATTTATGTTTGGATCAATTGCATGTCTTTTGCCGATTGGATTATCAGTCGAAAATAAATATATTTGTCGACAACAACTAAACGATTCAAACCGTATTAGCCATATTAAACAGAAAATTCATTTAATAAAATAATCATCGTATATAAGTGAATCAGCTATTGAATGTGATCTTCAAACAATCAAAGGAGTTTAAAATGAAAAGTCTCAATCAAACAAAGCTAAGTCGGCGGCAATTCCTCACTAATGCCGACTCCGCACGCGCTTCGACAGGCATCAGAAGAAAGAGTCATCCGGGAACGAAGTTTTCGCTAGTCCGATTTACAGGTCTGGTAATGATTTTCATGCTAATCATAGCAGTCGCAAGGCCCTTTGCCAGAGGACAAGATTCATCTCCGATCACTGCCGCTGAAGTGCGGAAAATCATTGCGGACGGCAACCGTCAGTGGGGAAAAGCGAGGGTCGAATACGATAAAAAAACGTTCGAAAAAATGCTGGCTGCGGACTTTTATGTTCAGCTTCCAGGCAGAAGGCTCACTCGGCAAGAGTTTATAGAAATAATCTCGGTTCAGCTACAAGGATTTAAGCTAACGAGATTCGATGCGACAGTCCTGACGGTCCAACCGAGCACGGACGGCTGGGTCGCCGTCATTCATGAGAAGCTGGAAATTGACAGTCCTGATGGGAAGATTTACAGTCTCTGGATCACCAGAGACGGTTGGAAGAAAATGAATAATCAGTGGGTTATCACATTTTCGGAAGCGATTGGGAGCGAGCAATGGAGCGGGGGAGAAAAACCACCCTTTCCGGACTGGTAGCAATCAATTACACTTCGAATCTCCATTGTGCCTTTGTAGCTAAGTTCCTAATAATGAATTGTATGGGTAAGGAGTTGGTTAAATGAATTATACGGGCATTGATTATCACAAGCAATACTCCCATCCCACTTTAGTGGACGAGGAGGGCAAATAGCTCAAGTCTGGCAGAGAGGAGAACCTTCGTATTGATGTAGAGGAATTTCTTGATGAGATTGAAGGAGAGGCAACAGATAATTTTGCGATAACTTATTCAGGAACAGCGTTTTCATTTGGTTTAAACCGGGCGAGTGCAGGTTCGACTCCCCCCGGCGCCTTGGTTCTTGAGTTAACGCTTTCACTCTATTATCTCTAATAAGATTGAGTTGGGGAGTATATGTTTCTGTTCAAGTACGGACATATGTTGTTCATATATGATACATGTTTGTTTCATTGGTGTTAGAAAACCCCAAGAAAATGAAATTGGCATGTTATTTGCTCTTAACAGTTGTATATTTGATTTTTTGGCTTAATTGCTCAATATTTACTTTTGTAGGAATTTAGTGTGAACCAAGATGAAAATGCAGCTGTATCTATTATATACAAATATTCAAGGTGCTGCAGAGGAATCGAAATTTTCCATTTACTAGGGCTTCGCCATGTTTAAAAATTATCTTACCATCGCTTTCCGCAACTTAAATAGACAAAAAATCTACTCCCTCATCAACATTTCCGGGCTCGCGCTGGGGATGACGGCTTTCCTTATTATCGCTGTCTGGGTGTGGCACGAGTTCAGCTATGACCGTTTTCACGAACATGCCGGCCGGATCTACCGAGTTGCGGAAAAAAGACATTTCCCGGATCAGGTGCGGTTGAGCAACCGTACACCGGGGCCTTTATCCACAGTTCTCAAGGAAAATTTTCCCGAGATCAAGTCTGTGGCCCGAGTGGCCTGGACAGGAGAGCGTGTATGTCGTTATCAGGATAAGGTTCATTACGAGAACCACATCCTCACCGTTGATCCCGGTTTCCTCCGCATATTCACGTTCCCGATTGTTGTCGGGGATAGAGCAAAGGCGCTCGATGACCCGTTTTCGGTCGTGGTCACAGAAAGTGCGGCCGCTAAGTATTTCGGGAATGAGGACCCTCTGGGAAAGGTCCTCAACCTGGACAACCGTTTCGATCTGACAGTGACCGCAGTGGTTGAAGATGTCCCTGAAAACTCCCATCTCCAGTTCGGGATGCTCGTCCCCTTCGAAATGGTGGAGAGGCTGGGCTGGGATATCCGAAACTGGGGATTCAGTATGGCACTGACTTATCTTCATCTTGGGGAAGAGGTGGATGTTCAGGCTTTTGAAGAGAAGATCGCTGGCACGGTGAAGGAATACGATGAGGACACAAACATAGAGCTCTTCCTGCAGCCCTTGACCCGGATTTATCTTTTCACGAATGTTGTGAACCCGGACGCAAAGGGGCGCATACAATATCTCCTCATATTCGCCATGGTGGGTATTCTGACCTTGTTCATGGCCTGTGTCAACTTCATGAACCTGACGACCGCCCGCTCTGAATACCGAGCCAGAGAGATCGGGCTGCGCAAAGTAGTGGGAGCCACGCGCAAACATCTGGTACGGCAGTTTCTTGCTGAGGCCGTCTTCCTCGCCTTTGTTGCCCTGTTGATAACAGCACCGCTTATCCAGTTTTTTCTGCCCTTATTCAATAAGATAACCGGCGAGTCCTTTTCAATGTCCAACTTTGCCAATATCTGGATTTTCCTCTTCGTGATTGGGATCACTCTATTAGTTGGCCTTTTTTCCGGAAGCTATCCCGCCCTCGTGCTCTCATCCTTCCGTCCGGTTAAGGCCCTGCAGGGAGGTCTGTCTTCAAGGTACAAAGGTTCGGTTTTACGAAAAATCTTGGTGCTGGTACAAGTGAGCATCTCTCTCATCCTGATTATCGTCTCCAGCGTCATTTTCCAGCAGATCGGGTTTCTCAAAAATAAAGATCTGGGATTTGATCAGGAGCATGTAGTCTCCCTCCCGTTGGGTATCTCCAATCTGGAGAACAGCCAGATCTTTCGAAATTTCAAGGATATTGTTGAACAGAATTCCCGTATCGTATCTGTGGCTGCAAGCTTCACCCACCCCACGGATTTTGCCACTCAGGTCAAAAATGTAGTATACAAAGGAAAAAAGATCGGTGAAGACATTCCTCTCAATCTCACCTCGGTCGAATATGGTTTCATCGAAACCCTGAAAATAAAAATGCTCAAGGGCCGAAGTTTTAGCCGGGAATTCGGTACCGAAAAGAACAACCTGCTCGTCAACCAAAGCTTTGAAAAGCTTTTGGGTGTGGAATCCGCACTGGACGAAGTGGTTTCTATCGGTCCGACATATCAAGGCCGCATCATAGGAGTCATGCAGGACTTCCATTTGGAGGCCGTGTCGAATGCTGTGATCGGTCCCTTGATCGTATTTCTGAATCCCGGCGTCAACCACATCTTTGTGAGAATCCATCCTGAGAATATACCGGCAACCTTGGGATTTCTGGAAACAGCCTGGAAAGAAGTGGCCCCGAATCTTCCTTTTGCCTATAATTTCTTGGATGAGGAGTTCAATCGCCTCTATACCGATATCGAGAATTTGGGAACCGGCCTCAGGTACTTCACCCTTTTTGCCGGCTGCATCGCCTGTCTGGGCCTGCTGGGATTGACGTCTTTTTCGACGGAAAAACGCACCAAGGAGATCGGTATACGAAAGATCTTGGGCTCTTCCGTGCCCGGAATCGTGACCCTGCTGTGTCGTGACTATGTGCGAGTTGTGCTGCTGGCCAATCTCTGCGCTTGGCCCATTTCCTGGTGGTTGATGTTCCGCTGGCTGCAGAATTTCCCCTACCGCGTCAGCTTGAGCTGGACAAATTTTGTGCTGTCCGGCTTCCTCATCCTGTTGATCACGTTCGTTACCGTCAGCTTCCAAACCATCAAAGCCGCCCTCGCCGATCCAGTCGACTCCCTACGCTACGAATAAAAATGCCTTTTATCAAAAAAAGGAAAAAAAGGGGACAGGCCCCTTTTTTTAAATTGGGGATAGTCCCCAATTTTTCGTTTTTGACAACAGTTAAACATAAAAATCAGTTAACAGAATCGCTCTATTCTCTCTCATAAAATGGATAGGGGGAGTAAATTTCTCTGTTCGGAGGCGTACGCAAATTTTGTTCGAGAATGGACATATAGAAGTGAATAAGTATCAGACAATCTCAGGAGATCATATTGGTATATTTTTTGCTCCTAAAATAGGGAGTGTAGAGATAGTTCAAGCAAAGACCGGATAAATACTACAGGAGAATTAACAATGAAAACACAAAAATCACTTGGATTTATTTTTACAGAGGAGAACCGCATGAAAAAAGTAATCAGGTGTTTACTCGCCACAGCTGTGATATTTGTGCTTCTTGGAGGATTCACCCTGCTTGTTGAGGCGACTTCAACAATTCCTGATACGCCGGCTGGAAAGAGAGTTAAAGAATCTCTGGACATCATTAACTCTGGGGATAGGGAAAGAATTCAAGATTTTATCTCCACGCAGTTCACATCCAGATTTATCGACTTTTTCAGTAAAGAAAGGCTTTTTAATGTTTATTATGGCTTCTTTGAGAAGTATGAAGGTCTTGAATTTCACAAAGCCCGAGAATCTGAACCTCATAGATTTGTTGCTGTGTTTCGCTGCCGCCGGACAGAGTCCGCCTATCTCTTTGGGCTTACTGTGCATAAGAAATCCCCTCATAAAATCCGAGGCATGACCATCCTACCCCTGACTCATCCCGACCAGCCGGAAAGCCTGGAATCACTTACGGAGAAAGAAAAAGTGGAGATGCTGGAATCCTTCCTGAATGCCTTAGGGAAATCCAATGTGTTTTCCGGGGCAGTCCTTCTGGCCAAAAATGGAAGAGTTGTCTTCCAAAAAGCCCACGGATTGGCAGAGAGACAGGAAAATGTGCTCAATAAAATCGAAACACGGTTCAATCTAGCCTCCATTAACAAGATGTTCACTGCTGTGGCGGTTGCCCAGCTCTGTGAACAGGGAAAGATGTCCTATGACGACCCGATCGGAAAATACCTGGATAGCGATTGGCTCTCCCCGAAGATCTCAAATAAAGTGCAGGTCAAGCATCTCCTTTCCCACACGTCAGGAATCGGTATCAGCAAGGGGGATGATAATTTAGTGTATCTGGAAAAATACATCAGTAAAAAGTTCCGCCGGATAGACGATTACAAAATCATGACTCAGGGTGCCTTTTTAAAGACCGATCCAGGAAAGGAATCATCCTACAGCAATATCGGATTTCATCTTCTCGGAGCCATTATTGAAAAAGTGAGTGGTAAAGAGTATTACGATTATATTCAAGCCCACATTTTTGATGTGGCCGGAATGAAGGATACCGGCTTTGATGAGCTCGACCAATTAGCTCCGAATACCGCCAGGGGATACGTCAAAGAGAAGAAGGATGGAAAAGTATCCTGGAGGAGCAATGAGTCAGACTGCAACTGGAAGGGTACACCGGCTGGCGGTGCCTATTCGACATTGGGAGACCTTCTCAAATTTGAACAGGCCCTGATGAAAAATTCGCTCGTCTCGAAGGAGACAAGGGATCTTATGTTCACGCCTAAAAAGGAGCTTGGGGCGCGGTCATACGGATACGGATTTAGTGTTCGTC
>JABAOF010012365.1_pt3 | contig 11609 bp, 13 predicted proteins | sample 7062171 | NCBI WGS metagenome assembly JABAOF01 (sample SAMN14538628, study PRJNA623070) | marine sediment metagenome | biome: marine biome [ENVO:00000428]; feature: marine pelagic biome [ENVO:01000023]; material: deep marine sediment [ENVO:00002113] | place: India: Gulf of Khambhat ... | reverse complement strand
TTGTCGCACACGCGGCGATGTATCACTGAAGCTAGCAGGGAGACTGGGGAGAGACGCTTCACTCCCAGTAAACCAGGTGGACTTCTTCAATGTGTTCTTCATTCTCTTCCAGAAATTCGCTTCTTGCAGCTTCCAAGTGGAGATATACGTCTTTCACAGCGCGTCCAACAATGGAGAAACTGTTGACCCGAATTCTTAAATATTCGACTGCAATTCTCCGTGTTGGTCGATTAATTTGGTTGGGGGCAGCAACATTGAGCCGATTCATGACGTACGGAAGAGACATACTAATGCTTTCTGCAATCTTCCTAGTGAGTTCCCTAGCCATTGATCTGATCAGCCCAATTTGGCCAATTTACATAAAAAGTTCTCTCGGCGCATCAATGACAGAACTTGGGTTAGTTTTCTCTCTATCTAATGCTGTTGCGGCATTAATGCAGATCCCAAGTGGATTCTTGTCAGACAAGTACGGTAGGAAGCGACTGCACATATTGGGAACATTGATCGCGGTGCTTCCGCCTCTGATGTACGCTCTCGCGGGCAATTGGATAGACCTAGTGCCATGGGTTATGCTATCAGGTTTTGCCACTGGTCTGTACTTGCCAATTCGGTGGGCGATAGTTGCAGATGTTTCCTCAACCGAAACTATGGCTTCAGCTTACAGTTGGACAAACATTGCTTGGTTAGTGGGGTCCACGGTTGCTCCTTTCATAGGTGGAATAGCGGCAGATTCATTCGACATACGATTTCCATTTTTCGTCTGTTTCATGTTGAGGTTCGCTGTTTTTCCACTTTCACTTCTTGTGCAGGAGACGAGAAGAAAACCACGTGCTCAACCTGAAGAGGTCGAAAATGAAAAGGTCGAATTGGGTAATAACTATCTGTCAATCATAGTTCTGTTCTCATTGATCAACGTAATTCAAGGAATAGGTATAGGCGCCACAGGACCAGTGATCCCTATCTTCGCCATATCAAAGTTTCATGTAGAATACACGTTCATTGGCATTATGTATGCAATCGGGTTTGGCGTAGCTTCTATAATGGTGCAAGTACCAGGAGCTAAATGTAGTGATATATTTGACCGAAGAAAAGTCATGTTTGTGACTTTCGTGGCTTCGTCACCGTTTTTCTTGTTGATGGCTTACTCTCGAAACATGATAGAGCTGATTGTTCTCATGTTTGTGTCAAATGCGATATTGAATATTCACTGGTCTGCCTACCAAACTCTCATGATGGATGCTACTCCTTCCTCAAAATGGGGTCTTGTGAATGGAGTTGCAGCAACAACATGGTGGGTAGGAATGATGTCAGGAAATGCTCTCAGCGGTATCCTTTGGGACAATTGGGGCGTGTGGGCGCCATTTGTTGTTTCCTCTTTAACTATAGGACTCTCGGCTTCACCTCTGCTTTGGCTAAAGGAGACAAGAGTGCGTTCAAAAAGGAATCCCACTTAGTGTTCCTAATTTAGAATTTCGCGCGCGCATCTCTCGCCAGAAGAATATATGCAATCGAGTTAAATTATTGATGATGGAGTAGATAAAACGAGAGAATGATGACAAAGCTCAAAGGCATCCTCTTTGATTATGGCCACACGCTGGTGTACTACCCCCAGATCGAGAAGACTCATTTAGTTGCTGCTAGGAACGTACAAAACAGAATCCGAGATCTTGGAGTTTCGGTCGACGCTTCGAAGATACAGAAATTGGTGCAAACCTTTCAGCAAAGGACAGATAACGTCGTAATCAGTATGGAGGAAGAGTTCAGTGAAATTCTCGCCATTTTAGGAGTCTCGAACTACAGCCAAGACGACCTGCACGAAATCATGCGAGCCCACTGGCGGCCATATATCGAGAACGTTCGTCCTCGGCAGAGCGTGAAGAAGCTCTTGAAACGCTTGAAAAAGATGGGGTTCAAGCTGGGTATAGTGGCCAATATCTGGGGGGCGGGTATGGATCCAGTTCTCGAAAGGCTGGGCCTAAAGAAGTTCTTCGACACGACGATTGTTTCGATTGAAGTTGGACTCAAGAAACCGGGCCCTGGGATTTTCCGTTTGGCACTGGATCATCTTGGACTTAATACTGAAGAAGTTATCATGGTCGGAGACAATCCGAAGACAGATATTCAAGGAGCCCACAATTTGGGTATACGTACGGTCCGTCTTATGCGCGGTCCAAATAGGACAATGCCAGATTTGGTGACCCCTGATTTCAAGATCAGAAATCTCTCCGCTCTAACATCAATTGTGCAAAAATATGGTTCTCAATGTGCGCGCCCGCACAGTCGATAACGTTGAACATCAACTACTACCACTGATGGAGAGGCTGTAGAGGACTAAGAGGCTGAGGAGAGGCGGATGCCCGAGCATTAAGGGTCACATTATTCTTTTATTCAGATACTGTGAATACAGAATGCGGGGGTTCTTGCAGAGTATGCCCTTATCTGAAGAGCAGATGAAGTTCGTGGCACCACAGATTGCACTTATTGGATACATGCTGGCCAACTACAAGAAGTTTGGGGATGACGCGCTGAAATTAGCCCAGAAATATTTCTACGAGCTCGGTAAGTCCACCGGTCAGAGCATCAAGCAGAAAATGAACATCATGGAAACAGATGCTAGCGCCGTGGCTATGGTGATGAATGTAGCTCTCGAACAAGCGGGAGGATTCAGAGGCACGCGGGTTGAAGGAAATAAAGTTGTGGGTGAAAACACTGGCTTCTGTCCCATGATGGAGGCAGCCAGAATCTTGGACGCACCTTGGGAAATCGTATGCAAGAATTATTCGTGGCGATGGTTTGAAGGACTTGCAGCGGCTGTTAACCCGCACGTCACTATGGAAGTCCCGGAGTCCAGAATCTGGGGCAAAAAACGATGCTTCCACGTCGTAACAGTTCCGAAGTAAAAGGCGCGCACACGAGCTTCGCATGACAAAACGGTGCCTGCGACGGGACGCAAGTAGCTAGAAGACTTTCTGAAGATCAAGCTTGTTCGCGCACAAAAAGCTAAAATGCTCCAATTCGAAACATCACGAAGAAGACTCTGACATCGTTTGGGATGTAGAGGTTATGAAGAAAAATTCTGTCATTCAGACTATGCTTGCCCACAAATCAATCCGAAAATATACAGATGAAATGCCCTCTGAGGAGGTTATAAGAACAATTGTGAGAGCGGGTCAACAAGCTCCCTTTGCATACCAGTACTACAGTGTTCTGCTGTCCCGGAAAAGAGAGCAGCACCCGTACAAAGCACCCCTTCTATTTACGATCTGTCTTGACTCTCACAAATTCGAACTCATCATGACTAGAAGGAAGTGGAGACTTGTCATGAATGACCTTGCACTAATGCTCCTAGGGATTCAAGATGCGGCATTGATGGCGGAGAACATGGTTGTTGCGGGGAGAAGCTTAGGACTTGGAAGCTGTTTTCTCGGGAGTGCATTATGGAGAGCTGACAAGATTGCAGAAGAGTACAACTTGCCCAGAAGAGTTTTCCCTCTTGTCCAGTTGGTTATGGGATACCCAGCCGAGAATCCGCCGCCACGACCGAGATACCCATTGGAATACACGCTTTTTGAAGATAAATATCCAAAGCTAGATGCAACCACAGTTGCAAAGGCAATGAGGCAAATGGATGACGGATATCTTGCCCAAGCCTACTACCGTAGACTCAAAGCAAAAATACCTTTGAAAGTCGACCGGAAAGAAACATTCACCTATGACAACTATAGTTGGACAGAACACATTTGCCGAAAGCTGGGTCAATGGGATCCAGAACCAGATGAACTGCTCGAACAGCTTAAGAAACGTGGGTTTCATCTAACCAGTAAAAAGCCGAAATGATTGCGATTGAGGCTGCGAAAATCGCAGGGATGAAATGTGTTGGCTACAGAAACCCCAACGATAGAGACCAAAATCNNAGAGAAAGCCCACGTAGTGTGGCAAGACTGAAATACTTCCGTACATCTGTTGGTTCATCTCGTTCCACGCGCGCGGAAGGCGACAATTATGCAGAAGAGAAGACTTGGCAGAACAGGTTTGCAAGTGTCGGTTATCGGTTTCGGGGGCATCCCTATCATAGCGCTCTCTCGGCATGAAGCGGAGAAGGTTGTGAAATATGCCTACGAACGGGGGATCACCTACTTCGACACCGCGAGGGCCTATGGCGATGGTGAAGAGAAGATGGGAGCGGCCTTGAAGGATGTACGAGATGAAGTAATTTTAGCGACTAAAACGCACCAACGGACGAGAGAGGACGCGGCAAGAGCGGGCCTGAAGCAGAGTCTGAGGAATCTCCAGACGGATCGGATAGATCTTGTGCAGCTCCACGGCATCGATAGCGAAGAACTTCTTACGAAAGCCACGGGTTCTGAAGGGGCTTTAAGGGCTCTTGAAGAAGCCAAGGCGCAGGGAAAGATTGACTACATCGGGCTCAGCGGTCACAATTCCAATGTGTTGGCGAAGGCTGTGAAAACCGGAAAGTTTGACACTGTTTTGGTGCCGTTGAATATCCTTGAGCGACGAGCGACGGAGGAGTTGATTCCTCTCGCCAAGGAATTAGATGTAGGCGTCGTGATCATGAAGGCGATGGGAGGATGTGGGGCACCATTACAGTTTCCTCAATGGGGCGCCAGGTTTTTGGGTAAACCTGAGTTGGACTGGCCTGACCCCTCAGAGTTCGTGGCTCATTTCGGGAAGGATGGGCTGGAACGGGCCGAGCGTTCACTACGGTTTGTATTGGCACATGACATCGCCACGGTTATACCTGGAATACGATCCGTAGAGGAAGTGGACTATGTCGTTAAAGTTGCGAAAGCGTTCAAGGGTCTTACCGTTGACGAGAAGGTTGCCTACAAATTCGGAGAACTCCCGCCTCAACCGTTCTGTCGAGGATGTGGAGTATGTATGCCCTGTCCAGATGGAGTGGAGATATCGAGAATTCTACGGTGGGATACCTACTGTAGCTTTTACAACATAACGAAATGGACGAGAGATCAGTATCCAAAGCTCAGTACGAAGGTCAACGGGTGTACCGAATGTGGCCAGTGCGAGGACAAGTGCCCCTATCATCTTCCAGTCATCACGATGCTCAAAGCGGCAGACACAAGATTGAAACAACGACCTAACACGCGCTAGGAGAACTTCGTGGCATCCTAAACTGTTTCTGAGGAGGATGACAGACGGTCCCAGAAATTTGACCGCCTCTCACCCAAGTTCTGAGGATTGCGGTAGGTTTCTGATGCGCGCGTACAAACTAATCATCTGACTCGTATCTAGTGTACTTGCGCGCGCCAAGATTTTGGAAAGAGGTGGACTTGCGCCCGAAGAGCGCGCAATTCTTAAAAGCCTAGCTTCAGACAATGGGACGTGTAAAGCAAATGGAAGGAGAACAGGAATAATATGCCAACATGGATATGTACAGAATGTAAAACTGAATATACAAGTAGATGTCGCCAAGCAACATGCTCGAATTGTGGAGCTTCAAAAGACAAGCACACAAAGAAGGTGTAACCATGGCGACAACAAATCCAGCAGATTTCGTAGGTTATTGTGGTCTCTACTGTAACGCTTGTGGAATTCGTCAAGAAAAAATCAAGACTGCTGTCAGCAATCTACGTGACATAATTACTCATTATGGCTTCGACAAAATGATGCCAGAGCTCGCGAAGTGGGAACCAAGCCTCAAACATTACAATGAATTCAGTGAAGTCATGAACGGTCTAGTTAAGATGTTCGGCGACTGCCCAGGGTGTCTACAAGGAGGCGGAGATCCAAACTGCAAAGTGCGATCCTGTGCAAAGCAAAAGGGGTACCGCAGTTGCGCGGAGTGCAGTGAAGCTGGGACATGCGAGAACTTGGCACCCTANNATTAGAAGCTATGCTGAAGGAATCCAGAAGAAAGTAGACGATGGATACAGCTACCTAGAAGAACGCAAATAGTTTCACTTGTTCTTTATCCCTCGTTCAAGCGGCCGTCGCATCACTGCGCGCGCAATATTTGAAGACAGATATTCGTCCGCTCTTGAAGACAGAGATGAGATCTTCTGGAACAGTTACACCATACCTTCCATTATTCTCAGTCCACCATATGAAATAGATATCGTTGAAACCGCGATCTAAGGCTAGATTCATCGCTCCTTTAATATCATCTTTGAAACTTATGCGGTTGTATCTGTCATCCAAATATGCGCGCGTCAAGAAAACAAAAGCAACATGCACAAGCAAGGCCGAATCATCCTCCATTTCCGAGTCTAGCCATCGCATAGCTTCTACCGTCTCGTCAACATCACGAAGCGGAACAGCAGTGCCCTGCATGACCGGATCCATAAAAACCAAACCTAAACAAAATGGAATGATCAAGATCAGCCTCACCCACTTCACACGCCGAAAGGTAGAGCCAACAGCTCCTCGACTTGACCGCAGAATCTTTGTGATTCCGTTGACAGCGTAGAAAGTGAAGGGGTAAACTAACATGAGCATCCACCGCCACCACAGATCCAAAGCAAAGAACGGCATCACCAACGCACCAAAAGAACCAATCAAAAGCATAACCGTCCAACTATCAAGGATACTGTCCCTGAAGAACCCGGCTACAACCAATGGTAGAGTCGCAATGTACAAGAATGCAAGAAGAGAGAAAATTTGCGCTACAAGATCCAAATACACTAAACCATACTGGGCTGTCTCATAAACCGCCAAATAATTTTTCAAGAAGAAGAGTATTCCCTCATAATTTCCAGCGGGCTCACTCACCGCAATAACATTCTTGGTGATCTCTCGCACTGGAAAAACATAACAGTAGAAACTAATCAGAAACAAGGCAAGAGCAGGAAAAATCGCCATCCAATGTCTCAACGGTCTCATCTCCTTCCCCTTCAGAAACCGATGTGTCAGAAACCCTAAAAATACGCAAAACAAAATGACAAAACTATGTTCGTGACCGAAAACCACAAGGACTGAAAGCAGCGTGAAGGCTAGAAGACCTCGCAGGTTTCTGAAATTGTCTTTCATCGATGGTAATGCAAAGAGAAGAATTCCCAAGCCGAGCATATTCCTGTAAAAGTTTGATGAAAAGGCTAGAGCAGCGATCTGGAGAGAGAAGAAAACACCGGCAAGCAGCCCCTTCTCACTCGTCCAACCTAACGCCTTTGTAGAAAAATAGTAGATGCCACAGGCGTTGAAACCAAACAATAAAGCCGCTGTCAACTTAACCAGCACCAGTGGATCCAAGAAGGCGCCATCACAGAAAGGTATCAAAAGCGCATAGAGCAACCACGTCGAAAACACGTTTGACCAATGGTGCCAAACCACACAACTCTTGATCCTCCAAACATAGAAAGCTTGGTCGAAGCCAATCGGATAAGGAAACGACAATACTTCAGGAACAATTCTTACCGCAAATCCAACGACGAAAGACAGGAAAAAAGCTCTCTTCCACCCAATAGTAAATTTCGTTCCAAACATCTTGAAAAACTTCACAATAATCCCCAGGCGCACACGCAGCACGACATGGTAAAGGCAAACCTCTCAGCGCTTGGCGCGGTATCATCACGGATAGGGTGGTAAAGGAGGACGCCTAGACACAAACCACAAGATAAGAGCCACGGTCGCGATTACGATGCCAAGCGTAACAAGTAGAGGCCAGTTTTCCTCAAACCATTTTCTCACACTACTCGTTTCACATACCTCCTTAGCAACCTGAAACTTCGTCTCTCTCTTTTTGCTTTGAGCCTTTAAAAGTCATTCGCGCGTTAAGACCTTCTTAAACTCAAGCTACACAAACCTTTAATGTCAAAAGGATGCGCGACGGGGCGCGAATGGTCGCGAATGCAAAAATGACTCAGAAAAGAAACGTCGTCTTGTACTTGGACGCTGAACTAGTCATGAAGTCGCGTGAACTCGGCTTCAATCTTTCTAAAACGTTCGAAAACCACTTAAAACACTTGATCAATCGACTTGAGAACGTAAACTCGACAAATACCTATGAAACGTGCATGGTTGGTAGCCCGGAGGAGATTCGAACTCCCGTCAGCGGGTCCAGAGCCCGCCATGCTTGACCACTACACTCGGCGGAAACATCTCTTATTCCTCCACCGGGCTGCGTCCGGGCTATCCAAAATGAAGACTTCGCTGCTGTAATAAATCTCTATTGTTGCTTGGTCGTGCCACAATCATTCGTCTTCCCTCAGCGAACGAGAGCTTCACACTGCCAATAGAGATGGACGGGTAATCTGTCAACCAAAATCGCAAACTTTATATATTAAAACATTCATTCAGCTATAACACGGCGGGCCAGATGGGCGGTTTCTGATTCTGAGATTGATGAGGAACCACGAATGTGACGGTTTTCGCGCCACTCCACTCCATCGAGGAAGAAACCTTGCAAGGGAAAAAGACGCGGCAGCGGCTCATGGAAAAATGTCCCGAGTGCGGCAGCACAAATCTCATTCATGACTATGATACGGGCGAGACCATCTGTGGCAACTGCGGTTTAGTCGTTCGTGAACAGATGATGGATAAAGGTCCTGAGTGGCGAGCCTTCACCCAGGAGGAGAAAGAGTCCCGAAGCCGCGTGGGAGTTCCCACGTCATATTCGGTGCACGACAAAGGCTTATCCACCGCCATTGGTCGCGTAGATCGCGATGCTTTTGGACGCAAACTTCCCCTATCCACAAGACTCCAGATGTGGCGACTGAGAAAATGGCAGATACGATCACGTGTTCACTCCTCCGTCGATCGAAACCTCGCCCAGGCCATGGCCGAACTTGACCGACTCTCTGACAAGGTCTACATACCAGGCGCAGTGAAAGAGAAGGCAGCAGTCATTTATCGCAAGGCCCTTGACAAAGGTCTAGTGCGGGGAAGATCCATCGCCGCCATCGCCGCGGCGGCGCTCTACGCCTCCTGCCGAACGACCGAAACGCCCAGAACTCTGCGAGAGATAGCAGAAGCCAGCCTTGTCGACAAGAAAGACGTCGCCCGATGCTACCGCCTTCTCCTTCGTGAACTCAAAATCCAGATGCCCATCGCCGACCCCCTCACGTACATCTCCAAAATCGCCGAACGAACAGGCATAAGCGGCAAGGCCCAAGGAGTCGCCGTCAAGATCATTAGGGAGGCTCGCAGAAGACGTGTGGCCGCGGGTAAAGACCCGATGGGCTTGGCCGCCGCAGCGCTGTACATTGCTTGTTTACAGAATGACGAGAAGAAAACGCAAAAGGACATTGCGGAAGCTGCGGGGGTGACGGAAGTTACGGTTAGAAATCGCTATAAGAGCTTGAAAAGGCAACTCGAGCTCGAACTGCCCGACTAGCTGTTCTCCTCTTCATCCAGTTCTAACGCGATTGGCCCTTTGTAGCCGCAATTTTCACAGACGTATTGTCCTGGTGTGAGCCCGAACATCCGTGGATAGGTTTCGAAGCTGCTTGAGAACTTGAGCTTGGAGCTTCCACATCTGGGGCAGAGTCTAGGAGTTGGCCTCCCAAACTTCTTTCGTTTTAGTTTCGTCACTACCTTGTAAAGGTCTTGTAGTATGCCCACGATGCACTCTCCGTTAGAATGCGATCACTTATTGGACTTCAACGTTTGCGTCAGGATAGCCCAGTTGAACTAGGTAAGATCGGACCTTCTCTCGATGGTCGCCCTGAAGGATGATTTCGCCATTTTTGGCTGTTCCTCCACATGCACAGAAGGCCTTCAGTTTTTGAGCGAGGCGTCCGAGGTCAGTATCTTTGTCATCGATGCCGTCAACGATGGTCACCGCTCGTCCCCATTTCCTCGTTTCTAGGCGAACACGAATCCGCTGTTGTTCTTTGCTGATTTCTCCGCAGACACAAATGTCACGTGGCAGTCCGCATGTTGGACAAATTTCCGCCATAGTCCTCGTTGATAATGTAACGATTGGACTTATTTAAGATTTTCAACTTGGCAATCTAGATTGGGACAATCACAGAAAGATGAAAGAGACTTTTAGTTCCAGTTATGGACAAGAGCCTTCAAGAGCTCTACGCTGAGGCGTCTGCTGCACGCACCATTTTTGCTCTTCAGCCCGTTTTTGCAAAGTTGAAGTGTTCGTGAGTTCCTGCCTTTATAAAGACGAAAGCAGAAACCCTACAGCACTCTTCTTCCGTCGACTCAACATGCCTTGAGTTGTTGACAGTTACTCTCCGACGTTGAGCCAAGCAGTTCAATGGCATACTCGAAGAAACAGAATCACCAGAATTTTTTCGTAGGTTTCTGGGCTATTGGCTTTCTGTCGATCATATTGCTGGCAACTTCTTGATTTGGTTTAATACGTAGCTACGAATTGCCCGGGGTTTCGGAAGTTCTGCAACAATTTTTCCGCTCTTTATAAGGGGTTTCAGCATTGGTTGGGTTTTACCTCCGCAGCTGTGGCAGTTAGGCTGGGGAGATTCAAAGGGCAGCACGGTATCTGAGAGACACTGGGAGCACCGCCACACCTGCTTTTTGCCGCCCAGCTTACCGCGTTTAGCAGAGAGTTTACCCTCAAGTTCCACAATGTCCATGGCGAAGTCGATTGTAGGCGCGTTACTGACGGCAGTTCCAACCCCAAAGGCGTCAGCGCCTGCTCCTCCAAGAACCTTGACTGACTCTTCATCCAGCCCTCCCGAAACGAAAATCTTCACGTGCTGATAACCTCTTACGTCCAGTTCCCATCGCACCTCCCGGATGATCTCCGCAAAGTTTCCCTTCCTCGAACCGGGGGTGTCCAGCCGCACACCATAGAGCCGATCCTTCAGGGCGTCGGCGGCCATTATCGCCTCCATCTTTTCGTCGTAATACGTATCCACTAAGGTCACTCTCGGAACATCTGACCGTATAACCTCGTCGAAGGCCTTCCAAGCCTTGACTTGGTCACCAAAAGCAATGATGAGCGCGTGGGGCATTGTTCCCGTAGGTTCAACGCCGACTACTTCCGCCCCTTTGAGGCTAGAAACGCCGTCAAAACCGCCGATGTATGCGGCCCGGTCAAGCATGGGAGACAATGCTGGATGCATGCGGCGTATTCCAAAAGCCACAACACGTTTGTCGTCTGCAACTTTCTTTATTCGGGCAGCCCTTGTTGCGGCCCCCGATGCTTGGCAGAGCAAGCCCAGCAGAGGTGTTTCGAAGACACAGAAATCACCATAGGAACCATCGATAAACATGACTGGTTCTCGAACCCCGTTATAGTCCTCATGGCGGAACACACTTCCTTCTGGCATAGCATAAACATCCACAGGACACCCTTCGAACAACCGGGCTTCTTCTTCGATTCCGCAGAGAATTCCCCAAGGCCAAGCCTTGGGAAGCTCGCCGAGTGTGACTTCAGCAACAACATGCAGTCGGTCTAGTTCCTTTGCTACGAGAACCTGTTTGGTTCTGGCAAAGTAGATGTCAGTGGTTTCACCCCTTTTTATTTCTTCATCGGTTGCGTAATGAAAAAGACGCACATTCTCTCTCTCCTACATATGTTTCATCTGATATTTGAGTCCAGATTTCTTCAAAGAGGGCCTCCAAGCTATGTTTGGAGCTTCTCCTAATATCTAAATATGATTGTTAACTTAAATGGTTAAGCGGTTCTATATGATTGAGGGGTTAACCCTAAAGCGCCT
>JABAOF010006029.1_pt3 | contig 11609 bp, 26 predicted proteins | sample 7062171 | NCBI WGS metagenome assembly JABAOF01 (sample SAMN14538628, study PRJNA623070) | marine sediment metagenome | biome: marine biome [ENVO:00000428]; feature: marine pelagic biome [ENVO:01000023]; material: deep marine sediment [ENVO:00002113] | place: India: Gulf of Khambhat ... | reverse complement strand
GCAGTGACAAAAGACTCCGCCACTCTGCCAGTTGGTTAGTCAATAAACATCCGCCACTCTGCCCATTAGTCAGTTGGTAATATCCGACACTCTGCTAGTTGGTGAGTCAGTTGATTACTGATGGTGTTATCTCACACGTCATTAATCCATCCGTCATTCTAATTCTTTTGGTGTTTTCTTGTCGTCGCGCATCACAGAAAAAAAGCGCCTGGGGGGGATGTGTTTTCTCCCCCCTTTTCCGTCTCTTTTTTCTCCGATAGAAACTTTTTCTCAAATTCCCTAAACCCATTCCTTTTAAAAAAAAATGAACTTTTTTTTATTTTTTATTTTTTTTTTAAATGAATACCCCCCACCCTAGTTTCTATTCTATGGCAATTCGTGCTCAAATCGACCAAAAAAATAGAAACTTTTTTTCTCCACAACGTTCCATTCATATACATTCATATAAAATCTTTACATCACATTATAACAAAACGCATAAATCACATGTTTAATTTCGAATAAAGATGGGTATAAACAATATAAAGAGTTGACAACGTGTTAAATAGACGTTATTCTAAACTCATAACGTTAATAAAGGATGTGAATAAAAATGATACAACATAATAAACAGGTCTCATTAAGAATGACTAAAGAAGAAGCAGATACATTGATGAACTTTTTGAGCGAAAATGAATTTGTTTCTATTTCTGGGCTCTGCAAAAAGCTTTTAATGAAATACATCGCAGCCCATAATCTACGGATGGGATTAGAAGATTCAAATGATGTAGAAATCCCAGAAGTTGAGGACTTCGACCCGCAAGATGATTAAAAAGGAGAAAAAAAATGCTACCAACACTAAAAGTCAAAGTTAAAAAAGTTTATGGGAATGAATTGGTATATCCAGTGTGTGAGCATTCCCAGTTATTGGCAAGATTGGCGAATAGGAAGACATTAACGGCCCAAGATATAAGGATAATCGAGGAAATGGGCTATAAAATCGAGGTTGAGACACCTACACTGGCAGGGGGGAAATAAAATGCGAGTAACAAAGAAACATCTGGAATTTCGAGCGCAACGATTAAATAGTCTTTTTGGTGCGTCGGCAAACTCATACACAAAGCTAGATGATGGGAAATTCGTTGGGAACATTGGTCATCATTACATAAGTTATTGCTATGGCGGGGCGTGTTTACACGTCATAGCGAATGAGGGTGGCGGTGTCCATTGCCCGATAATTAATCATCACGTACCAAAGCGGGAATTGCTTGGATTGTTGGATGCGTACATATCAGGCGTCGAGGAATCCAGACGGTTTACAGAAAAGCTTAACAAAGGGGAATAAAATGAAATATCCGTATAGATACTTAGAAATGTATGATAAACACGGCTTGGCAATACTCGGGAATGATGGGACCGTCTTTTTCGACCAAAGAAAGAAAAACTCTACCGTAATAAAGGAAGTGTCCGAAAGAATTAAAAAACAATATGGGCTAGCAATTAAAGATAATAAATATGTAATGCCTCGGTCTAAGTATTGCAAGGTTATCAGACAAAAATACCAATCTTATAACCCATCCGCCCAGGAAGTTTTACAAGAAACAACAATGTTGCACGATTTATTTTGAAATAGAGGGGAAAACTAATGGCAAAACCAAAAGATATACCAGGCGTCATCCCATACTCAGCCATAAAGGATATGAGCGACACGGTAGATGAAGCCGCGAGGACTATAGAGGAGCAAGAAAGCATTATTCAGACGCAACAGAGAAAGATTAACCAGTACATCAAGTTAATTGCAGTTATGGAGAGAGAAATTAAAGAGTTGAAAGGGGACAAGAAATGAACGGGATATATAAAGCAAGGAATACGTTTAGGTACGTGGGCAAGTTTCGAGATTTTATAGATTTACTTGAGAGGCTGGCGCCTATAGATAAGCCAGTCAGAATACCTGGTATGCCTGCAAATTGGCCTGCGATTACGAAATGGTAGGGGGTAAGAAAAATGCGATATTCAGTATTGCTTTTATCATTGTTGTTATTGGGTGGTTGTTCGGCCGTAAAAGAGGAAGTGGCCGAGGTCATCCCCCAGGAGCCTACAATATCTGCGCTTATCTATAGCCCTAAAGAGGCTGTACAGTTTCAGGGGCTTCTTGACTATGTGCGAGTTGATGGGATAGTAGATTTTGAAGATATGCAAGGGGACGTGACACGACTTGAGATAGTCACACTTTCAGGAACCGTGACGATACCTTTAGACACGCAAGAAAAGAAGCACGGATCGATTAGTTTTTATGTGAATGTAAGCACAAAAGAGATAAAAAAGACATATTTCTTTGTTCAGGTGGTAGATGTTAAAGGGAATGTGTCGAATAGGTTGGGGGGTGTGTTTGAGGTAAAATAGATGTATGAGTCAGTCGGAAATTATTTTCTTGTTATCTAGTGTCTTGGGTCTTTGTACGTCCTTTGTCTTGGCGTGGATGGCGATTCAAAACAGCATAGATAAAAAGATTCACAGTTTCTCCGAGAGTATCAAGGAAAGCTATGTCCAGTATCGCGAGTTCTCGGAGTTGAAGCAAAACATTGGAAGTATATTGACGCAGTTAGAACATATAGACGAGGCGATAAAGAAGCTTGAAAGAAGAAATAGCTAGGATACACAAGAGACTTGATGAACTGGAGCAAAAGATAGAGGAGCAAAACATAGTAATGGAAGCTGTTTGCTCGCATCTTGACCAGTTGATTAGTGACCAATACGACGCTATTAAATCCTTTATAGATGATGTAAAACCTCGGATGTCTAAGACAATCGACACGGTAAAAAAAATAGTAAAGGGGATAAATCAATGATGTGTGTAATTTGTGGCGATACCACAGACCAAATAAGTTTATGTCAATTTTGCGCTGAGGAAAGCGGGGTTGATTATAACCGACTCATAAACCGCGACAATCAGATTGAGGTTGACTATAGAGAGGAACAAGAAAGAGATATATACAAGTTAGACATTTTGTCATAACATTGTATAGTATAACATTATGAACAAAGACCAATTTTTCAAGATGATGACCGATTTAACTAATAATATCCAAGGGTTAAAAGAGATAGCCGAGAATAACCGCCTATTGCAGGTGGAATTGATAAAGTTACTCATTCAAAAAGAGATACTTACACCCGAGGATGTGGGAGCGGTGGAGAAAATGGCCGCGAGGAAGAAAAAGAAGCGAGAGAGGAAGCAATGACGGTAGAAAAACACACGAAAAACGAGGCTTGTATGCCTCGATTAGAAAAACACAACAAGCCGATGATGGCCTGTGGCCACGTCCAAAATTCTACGCAAGATGGGAAGCCGTTCTGTTGTATTTGTATTGAAACAGAGATTTCCGAGACTCCGGACCTTTCTGGCAGAATAGCCCGATGCCCAGATTGTGGGAATGAGGAGATAAGTGGTATGAACCTCCCATTTTTCGACCACAGCCCCAAAGCTGAGAAAGACCGCTACTACTGCGGGTGTAAGGGGTGGGGATGATGTATATGGAGGCTGAAATAAAATAATGTTTAAACCAAACACAATCCCGATCGGGAACAATTCTAAAGTAGTGGTTTAAAAAAGTGCAAAATATTACCGTGCGGGAATGCCAGGATTAAGGGATGAAAAACATTTTGCAAAAATTACCGGTATTGCCGGGTGAAAGGCATTTTGATGGGAAAAACGCTCAAGGTTAGTATACAGTTCCAGTCAGGACGTTCACGTATTCAGTCGTATCATTGTGAATTAATCGGTGATACCGTTGCTTCATCTGCAAAAGAGATTAGAGATACAGGTCAATATAAGGATACTAAACTAAGGGAACACGAGGAAGATCACGGGTACACCATAAAAGATATTGTTGATGTTACTGAAAATATACTTGATAAGCTTAATGAAGCTAATTTAATGGAAGATGAAAAAGATGAATAACAAAAATAGCATCCAAAAGTGGCGCACGGTCTTATGGGGTTCAACGTCTACCACTGGCGAACACACAGCCCTTAGTCTGGCGAAGTATTTGGGTAAGAAGTTTTTTATCGAGAGAATCGACGATAAGAAATTCAATCAGATTGAAACGTTAGACGCCCGACTACTAATGAAAATCGAAGACGGGGAAGTGAGTACGTTAAATCGTTTCTACCGATTCTACCCCATCCTAAAAACCGTGGGTGATCTCACACAAACCGAATTCGCTGAAATATTTCATCATGGGTTACGTGATAGGGTAAATGACGATTTTTTGGAAATGGATGACAACGGTGGTTTTGAACCAATCGGACTATACAGGTTTGATACCTTGATGGCGCATTCGGCTGGTGCAAAGAAATCACAAAATTCCCCAACAGGCTACGTCAGCATATTCGACAATCTACCCTGTAAGAGATGGAGTGAGTGTTTTGATGACTGAGTCTATATGCAAAGTATGTAAGTTTTACATATCTGAAAACAGAGAAAATCACAATGAGGAAGCATATACCCTAAGTTATGGGGAGTGCAGGAGATATCCGAAAGCAATGTCCACATATAGTTACCCAGGGCAGAAATACGACCAATATGGAGGTAGGCACGAAGGTATAATGACAGGCTCAATGGCAGTCTTTCCTCAAGTGAACGAAGATGATTGGTGCGGAGAATGGAGGGAAAGATGAAAGAACTAGACCCAGAAATAATGGAGTTAGGCCAACGACTCTCAGAGACCCTGGACACGTGGTATCTGGAGAAGAAATCGGAGCTTTCAGGCAAAGGGACACATAGGCTTGGTTTCTTGAAGGAACATATGAAGGGCGAGATGTGCATCCTTGCAGATGAGCTTGGCTTATACGTTAAGAATGTGAGGAGTAGGTAATGAGAAAAGACATAACAATAGAACAAGAATTTCTTGATAGAGCAGCAAGAGATGTATGGGGGTTTGCATTTTATTTAAAAAATGGGAGCATCGTACTATTTGAGGGAATATTAGATTACGATGAGGATTGGTTTAAGGTTAGCCTGCTTGTTAACCCGACTTTTGATGCATATACAGTAGGGAACGAGAGAAGCAAATACATATATGCTGAGGAGTTTTGTGAGAGACCAACAATGTATGTAAAGCGAAGCGAGGTCATTGGGTATAGAGAGTTTTACGACAGAAGTTAATAAAATAAGGAGCTATAGTGTAGTGGTCATCACGGCGCCCTGTCACGGCGTTAACCGGGGTTCAACTCCCCGTAGCTCCGCCAGAAACTGATTCAAAAAAGGAGATATAATGATAAAAAAAATGTTGCCGTTACTAATAATCGCGATAATGACGCAGTATGTTAATGACTTAAGAGAAGTTGAAATCCTGTATTACTTGATACCTGAGAACAGTCGTAGACACGCCAAAGTTACAGAGGTTACCACCTACACAGGGACTCGGTTCAAGGTTGAATGGCCTTACTGGACAAGCATAAAGAACCCGTGATGTTAACAGAGTGCAAAACTTATAAATATTCAAATGAAGTCAGATATGCATCTGGCGGTTTATTAATCTCGATAGCTTGCATTGTAATGCTTGCTTGGAAGTTTAGGATAATCGACATTTTGGCGGTTATCCCTAACGCTGTGCCGATGCAGTTCAATACGGCATTGGTAATTCTGTTTCTTGGCATCACCTGTATCACCACAAGGTTTTTCAATTTTTATTCCTTCTTGATATTTGGTTTTGGGTTCCTTGCGATTATTCAGCACGCAACGGGTCTACCCGTTGGTTTGGGCGAGCTATTCCAGGAGCATTATTACACGGCTAACACGTCGTCGCCTGGCCTTATGGCACCGAATACAGCTATATGTTTTATGTTGATAGGCACAGCGAACATATTCAGACGCTTGGCTATACTTAATTGCGTAGCATTTGCTATTTCACTTACAGCCCTATTCGGGTACTTATCGCATACTCATTCTGCTTTCGGCTGGTCAGATATGACAGATATGGCCATACACACATCTATAGCTATCTTGATTAAAACAGCGTGCATTTCTTGCTGGACTAACAGGCGCGGATACTATGGTATCTCTCTTTTTATATTTTCCTGTATGTTTTCTTACGCTCTGAATATCGATGGGTTCGACATCAACTCATTGCTATTGAATATGTTGATTATATTCTCATCGTTAAGCTGTTCAGTCATTTGTTATTTATGGCATATATTCGAGCATTCTATAGAAAAACATCTCGGCGACCACCAAATCGAGGCTCGACTAGACGACGGCATTAAGCGGTTAGAGGAGTTACAACTTAAAGTATCGAAGGCAAGTCGATGACCGATGAGTGGAGCAAGTGGAGTAACCACGTTTTGGCCGAATTAAAGCGATTAAACGGCGACATAAATTCCCTAAGACAAGATGTATCTTACATCAAGCAGGAAGTTAAGGTTCTAACCGTAAAAGCAGGTGTGTGGGGCCTTATGGGTGGCGCGATTCCAATTATGGTAACCCTTCTCTTTATGCTTCTCAAAAGCGCATAACCCCCAAAAAATAAGTACGAAATAAGTACTAAATTAGTACTTGCATTCTCTGTCCTAACAATGTACTATATAAAAGTCTTCAATAAACGTATCCAGGCACGGGAACTGGACAAAAAATCTAAGGAAAAGGAGTAAAAAAATGCTACCTATTAAAGAGCTTATTGCTCAAAAAAAGGCACTCGTTGAAACGACCCGACAACTCGACGAGCATCTTGAGAGTATGCTTATCAAGAAAAGAGAGCTTCTGGATAAAGTGGACGAGCTTAAGGCTCAATACATCAACCCAGTGACAGAGGAAATCTCTCAGATTGATGCAGAAATCGAGCATATCTTCAAAGAGACGGGGATAACGAAGGCGAGTTGCTTCAACTACTCAGCAACCCTTTCAACAGAAATCAAATACCAGGTGACAGATAAAGATAAGGTCTTGGACTTTATCAAGAAACACCCAACAGCTCTCAAACTGGACATCCTCAACAGCAAGGAAATGAACAGGCTCTACAAAGACGGAGTCGTTCCGAATCCAGAAAAGGACGGTATTAAGTGTAATGATAATTACACGAAGATTTCCTTCAGGAAAAAGTGAGCCTGAAAAGAATATGATTTTCTTTTACACCAGGCCAGTCTATTCCATTGATGAGACGCCAAGATTTGATGAGGGAGGAGAGTTAGTTACAAGTTCAAGAATGACAAGATTATGGAGGAAAATATGTCTAAAGAAATAGTTAAAAAACAAGAATCATTACCAGCGGAATTTGCGCAGTACGCTGGACAAGGACAAGAGGACATCACAGCAGATGTTATCGACAAGTCATTTATTAAGATGGCTCACTCAGATGTGAAGGACACGGATATTAAATTCGGGGACTTTTATGATGATACCGCCAAGAAATCTCTTGGTAAAAAGATTATCGTCACAGTCGTAAAAACCGACGCTAAAATCTGGAGAAAGTTCAACGATGACTTCGCACTTGTCGGCACATCTACAGACGGCATCACTTGGGATAGTGACGACCTCCTTACAGAAGATGAGAAATGGCAATGTCGTTTCCTAGATTTCTGGGTACTACTAGACGGAGATAAATCAGGATTCCCCTACGTAATCTCTCTTCATTCTACCTCTTTCAAGAAAGGCAAGAAGTGGATGAGCCAGTTGGCCAAGAATATCGGCTCTGGAGAACCTATCTTCGGTAGAAACTTCGAGCTGACTACAAGCTCTTCTGCAAAGGGGAATAAGGAATACTCTGTCATTGAGGTTGCTCTTTGCTCTGGGTTCAACAAAAACCTAGCTGAAGCGGCGAAGGTAAGAGAAATGATTAAAGGGCTTACTGCTGTTATGAATCAAACTGAGGCTGAACCGGAAGAGGTTATGGAGCCATCATTTGTAGGAGAGGATGTAGATTAATGCCAAAGGGCCAGCATACTATACACGTTGTTATTCCTAGAGACAGATACGATGTATTGAAAGCTGAGTGTGAGCGAGTGGGGACTAACCCCACCGCTTACGCCAGACAGAATTTGATAAAGGAAATCAGTCTTATTGAAACGGGGAGCGAGTCACCACAAATCAGTGAAGATGACTGCTATGGGAGAAGTGCCAGACGGCAGAGAATGAACAAAAAATAAATGATGCACTTAAGGGGTAAGGGAGAGTACCTAGTTCTCCAATGCAGTTATCACGAGAGAGAATTTCCCAAGGAACTGAAAGGGAGATGGAATAAGGGGATTAAAGCGTGGACGTTTTCACCATCAGTTATCGCATACAAACAGATTATAGAGCTGGCGAGGCTGAACGAGGTAGAACTGACCGTTGACCCGAAAATCAAGGAATACTTCGAAGAGAAAATCCAGAAACGAGAAGAGTTAGAGCTAGAACATTTGTTCAAGACAGCTCAGTTCGAACATCAGAAGCCAATGACGGAACTTTTCGTCAACCAAAAGAAGGCTTTCGCATTCACAGGTGTAGGAACAGGTAAGACAAAATCTGTCATAGATGCAGTCGACTTCCTACATAAACGTGGCAGTGTCGATAAAGTCTTGGTCATATCTCCTGCTTCTATTATGTGGAATTTCGCAAAAGAAGTAAGAACCCATTCTTATTATGAATCAACCATAATATATGGTTCGAAACAAAAACGAATCCAACTAATCGAGGATTCACGCACACTTTTCGACATTATTAACTATGAAATGCTAGACAAATTGCAAGATGAACTCATCAAAAAAGACTACGATATGGTCATCCTAGATGAGATTCACTACTGCAAGACAAGAGCCGCAGTTCGGTCGAAAGCAGCACACAAGATTTGCAAAGACATCCCTTACAGAGTAGGGCTATCAGGAACGATTATCTCGAATTCCTATGAAGACCTCTTTATGCCATATAAGATAATAGATGAATCTATTTTCGGAGATGCATACTGGCGGTTCAGGGACAGATACTTCTATATGGGAGGGTTCCAGAACACTCAAGTTGTAGGGATAAAAAAAGAGGAAGAGCTTAAGAGACTGGTAGCTACCAACTCGATTAAGTTCGATATCAGGGACGTTGTAGATAACCTACCTGATGAGATGAACATCATCAAAGATGTACACCTAGAACCAAAGACAAAGAAAGCCTATAAGCAGATGAAAGACGAGATGCTTATAGAGTACGACCACGGTGACGTTGTTGCGGCGAATGTACTAACCAAAATACTTCGTTTAGCACAGATTACCAGCGGGTTTACTAAGAACGTTGACGAGCAAATACACAGAATCTCCACGGAGAAACTGCAAGTTCTCGAGACAATCTTAGAAGATACCGAGGAAAAGACAGCGATTTTCTGTAAATTCACAGAAAGCATCGATAGGGTCGCTGAGTTGTGTAAGTCGCTAGGTAAGTCATACTACATCTATGATGGAAGGACGAAAGACAAGTGGATATATGAAAAGTTCGAGAAAGACGACACCCAGATATTCATTGCACAGCTACAGAAATCCGAGGGTTACGACCTCAAGGTGGCGCAATATATGGTGTTTTATGAAATGGATTATTCCCGCAAGAATCACGTCCAAGCAAGAGGCCGATTACTACGTGCATCGGGGTCAAAATTCGACAAGATATTTTACATTTACCTAATCGCACCGGATACAATAGATGAGGTAATGTACGAGGCTCTTAAGGGTAAGGATTCTCTGTCAGAGCAGGCATTAACATACGTGAGAGGAGTTTAGGAATTGACTTACATCATTGCAGAAATCGGACAAAATCATAACGGGTCAGTACCAATGGCTTTGGATTTAATCGACGCGGCGGAGTATGCAGGTTGCGACGCGGTGAAGTTCACAATCCGTGACCTTGATTATGAAATGACAGATGAACAGGCGGCATCTGCATATGAGAGCCCTAATGCATTTGGACATACTTATATGGAGCATCGCCAGAAACTTGAGCTTGATGTTGTGGAGTATAACGAGCTAATCCCTTATGCAAGAGCCAAAGGGTTAGAAGTTGTAATCACTTATTGTCACGGGAATATTATCCCGCTTGTTGGTACACCTGATAAGGTGAAGGTCGCATCCAGAGACATTACGAATATCCCATTGCTATGCAAAGTAGCAGAGATGAATATTCCTACAATCTTAAGTTCTGGTATGTCTACAATCCCTGAGTTAAGCGTTGCCCTAAAGACAATAACAGAGAAACATTTCGACGTTACGCTCCTGCACTGTATTAGTGATTATCCTACAAAAGACTCAGATATTAACCTGGGAACAATGTCAGAAATATCCCACTTCTTCCGCAAGAAATACCCAATAGGGTACTCAGACCATTCCGACGATTGGCTTGCGCCATTAATCGCTGTGGGTATGGGAGCTACGGTAATCGAGCGGCACATTACGCTTGATAGAAGGCTGAAGGGTTCTGACCATAAGGTGTCATCTGAGCCGAGACAGATGAAGGAAATGGTTAAGCACATTAGACGTTCGGAGAAGATGTTGTCTGTCATTGGTGATAAGCAGGCGATTGAGGGCGTTAAGAAGAATAGGAAAAAGTTGATGAGGTCGTTATCTACGATTAAAGAGGTCAAGAAGGGGACAGTATTAAAGACAGAACACATAGGGCTATTGAGTCCTGGTGATGGTAAGGGGTTCTCTGAGATTGGCAGTTTTATCAACCGTGTTGCGGCACAGGATATACCGACCCATACGACATTAAGAGAGGAAATGGTTGTATGAATAGTAAGGTAGCGTGCATTGATATAGATGGCGTTATTTGTCGTATCAGTGACGATGGGGACTACGATAAATGTGAATTGATGCCTGGCGTTTGTGAGGCATTATGGGTGATGAAGGAAAAGGGTTGGACGATAATCTTGCACACTGGCAGACATATCCTGAAGATGGAAGTGACCAAGAACTGGTTAAGTAGGAATGAGGTTCCTTATGACCATATCCAGTTCGGGAAGCCAGTTGCAGATATTTATATCGACGATAAGGGAGAAAGGTTTACACGATGGAACAGATTAGTAGACAAGTTCTAGCGATTATTTGTGCGAAGAAAGTATCTCAGAGGTTTTCAGGGAAAAACCGAATCGGGTTCTCGAATGTTCTTAATGAGTGCCTGTCCTCTGAGAAGATAAGTCACATTGTTGTCGCAAGTGACGATGAAGAGATACTTAATGAGGCCGCTCAAAAGAGCAAGACAACAATTCTGTATAGGAATAGGAATGCAGTTGTCCCTGAAGATAGTATGTATGACATTGCGAAGTGGGCTTATCTGTCACTTAACAAGTCATATGAGGCAGTGGCTGTCTTGATGCCGAATACACTTAACACTAACAAGGAAGGGATAGAAAAGAGCATCGATATGCTTTTCGACAAGAATCTCTGTGAGGTTAGGACGTATGGGGAAGATGGCTGTGAGAATGGCGTGGCTGTTATGGAGACAGAGTATTTTAAACAGGGGAATTTTTCGGTTTATTGTGGCGCAATTATAACGGATGGTCGTGAGTTGAATTACAAAGAGGATATGAATTAGTGGGAATAATCGACAGCATAATGGACGTGCTTACAGTCGATGAGGTTGTAAGCTATGTTCCTGATTTGAAAAAAGACGGGGCGAATTATGTAGG
>JABAOF010019783.1_pt1 | contig 11615 bp, 12 predicted proteins | sample 7062171 | NCBI WGS metagenome assembly JABAOF01 (sample SAMN14538628, study PRJNA623070) | marine sediment metagenome | biome: marine biome [ENVO:00000428]; feature: marine pelagic biome [ENVO:01000023]; material: deep marine sediment [ENVO:00002113] | place: India: Gulf of Khambhat ... | reverse complement strand
TATTATATGCGGTCTTCGTTAGCGTCTTCATCTATAAAGAAATCAGGAGCCGGGATCTTGCCGGGCTTATATTGGAATCCGCCAAAATCATAGCGATGCTCCTGTTTATCGTCACGACTGCCATGTCGTTCGGTTTCATTCTGACCCACGCACAGGTTCCACATCACATCGCCCGGTGGGTTATTGAACATAATTTTCCTCCGTGGCTCTTTTTACTGATGGTGAACGTTATCCTCTTCTTCGCCGGGGATTTCATGGACCCGATCCCCGTCATCATGATCTTCATACCCGTACTTTTTCCGGCAGCGATAGAATTGGGGATCGACCCCATTCACTTCGGGATTGTAGTAGTGGTTAACATGGAAATGGGACTTGTGACACCGCCCATAGGTATGAACTTATATGTGGCCAGCGCCATAACGGAGATGCCCCTATACGATGTATTACGGGCTGCTCTGCCTTGGATTTTAGTCATTGTCTTCGTGCTCATAGTCATAACGTATGTACCTATAATCAGCACTTTTCTTCCTAAATTATTATATGGTGTGAGATACTGAGCCGGGAAAGAAAGGAAGAGTTGTCAGATCGCAAGTCCGACTCCCATATAGAAAAGAATTCATTGAACTGAACCTGAAAGATAAAAACGTATTCCAGGTTCCCAGGCGAACACATCGTGGCAGAGATCACGAAACTCATGGAAAAATAACACGCTAATCGAAAGGCCAATTATGAGACTTTCAGAAGAGATCGCATTCGTTGCCCATGAGGTAACTTTTTCAAAAATTCCAAACCATACCGTGCAGCGTGCTGAATTGTTTTCTTATTGATACCTTAGCCGTTGCTTTGCCCGGAAGAGGCCCTCAGGGCGTTAAGGAGGTATTTATTGGATAAGACCAATCAAGGTAGCTCCATCAGATTGCAGACTGTGGCCCAACTTCTGGCAGATCTCGGAGTTGCCACACGCCACAGTCAGCCCCCTCCGACGAAAGACATTCCTCTTTTGGGATCTCAACTCAAAAACTTGAAGTATCGACAGGAGTTTCTAGCACGATTTGATTATATCGAAGATACTCGGTTCTTCTGCCGGCATTTCCCGGTAGAGTATAACATCGAGCACTATTACTCGGGAATTGGGCTTATGATTCCGCAGACATTCCACAACGGCAGGACAGGGTGACAAGCAAGAAATTATGGAGGCTATTAATGGATAAACCAAGAAGAACCATTAATTGGGATGAGGCCATCGTACCCGGCCTCGGGCTGTTGTTTGCTATCGCTTACTTTATTCAAGTCACGGATGCTTCGTGGGTTGCTATATACTGGCCTGTTCTCATCGCTATTATTTTAAGCATCCTATGGTTAATGACCCTGTTTTCCTTCGTGTTGTCAAAAGGTGAGCAGGCTGATCGTAGACACTTTTCCATATCCTGGCTCTCGGGGAAGGGACGAAAAGTAAGTCTCGTATTTTCAGCATCAATAGGATATTTGCTTGCTATTTCTTATCTTGGGTTTTCCATAACCAATTTTTGTTTCATGATTTTGATTTTTCGTTTGTTAGGAAGTAAAAAATGGGTCCAGAACATTGTTGTTGCACTTGTTATCACCTTATTTCTGCACCTTGCTTTAGTGATTTTTTTGAAAATGTCATTGCCTCAGCTCTCTATTGGAAACTACAAGATATAACTAAACTCAAATCATTTAACTGTAAAAAATCATGGACCTTTCCGGCATTGACGTTATGAGTTCAGGATTGACGTTGCTTTTGCAGCCTTATACCTTGCTATGGCTAGCGATCGGGTTGAGTGCAGGGTTTATTGTAGGATCAATACCCGGTTTTAATGATACCAATTTTCTAGCAATGGTTTTGCCTTTTACTATTTATTTGGGGGCCACGAATGCGGTTATTTTTATGATGGCTTGTTTCTGTGGCTCTCAGGCTGCCGGTTCGATACCTGCTATTTTGCTCAACATCCCCGGAACTCCCAGTAATCCCCCCACGTGTCTTGAAGGATTTCCTCTTACACGGCAAGGTAGAGCGGGACAAGCTCTCGGGTGTTCCATCATTTCATCTACCGTGGGTGGGCTCCTGTCAGCTTGTTTTGCCTTGGTGCTCGCTCCCATTGTTGGAATCTATGCCCTTAAGTTTGGTCCCGCAGAAATGTTCATGGTGGCCATATTTGGCATGACAGCGGTTGGTTCGTTAACCGGTAAGTCTCCCTTGAAGGGGCTCTTTTCGTCCGCGTTGGGACTGTTTGTTGCCTGCGTGGGCACCGAGGTTCAACAAGGCTATATTCGGGCAGCATTCGGTTTCTATGAGCTCTATGAAGGATTTCCTCTTATTCCGGTGCTTCTCGGGTTATTTGGTTTTGCTACATTATTTTCTCTTATTCAGGAAGAGACATTAGTGGAAAAAGGACGTCAGCGTTTTACCGGTTACGGTCCCATCTTTGAAGGAATGAGAGAGGCTCTGCACTATTGGGGAGTCATGATACGATCAGGGTTTATTGGCATCATTGTTGGGCTCATCCCCGGGACAGGGGCGGCGATTGCTACGTGGATTAGTTATGGTCAGGCTAAGCAATGGAGCAAAACGCCAGAGAAATTTGGCACCGGTCACTATGAAGGGCTTGTGGCCTCTGATGCCTGTAATAATGGGGTTACGAGCGGGGCACTCATTCCTACGGTCACCCTCGGCATCCCGGGCTCTGGCACTACCCTGATCGTGATGGCGGCCATAATGATAAATGGGATACTACCAGGTCCTAGTTTCTTTGGAGACCATGCCACGGAGGCTTATGCTATCTTATTTTCATTGCCCTTGGCAAATATTCTCATTCTTGTTGTTGGGCTGGCGGTGGCCTGTCTGCTGATTCATGTTACCGCGGTTCCGACCCGGTTCCTAGTTCCCGTCATCGGTCTTTTCTGTCTAGCAGGGGGATTTGCGTGGCGTTCCATGATATTTGATATGTCATTGGTGGTTATATTTGGGGTTTTTGGTGCTTTTCTTTCCCGTTACGGTTACTCGGTTCCAGCATTCTTGCTGGCCTTGCTCCTTGGGCCATTGGCTGAAAGGAACTTCTACTGGTCTATCCAGATAGGCGGGCTTCATAGCTTCACTCACCCAATTGCTTTGGCTATTCTACTGGCCACCATAGGTGTGGTCATAATGCCCCGCTTGATGAAAAGGATGGAGACAAAGGGCAAAGAGTAACCGTTTTCTTGTTTATTCCTATACATTTTTTCAAAATTGGCATTTGGCAGAAAGCGTTTGGTGAGGCGAGCTATCAGGTGAACGATAGAGATGTGGTGATCGAAGTAGGTTTGGCCGACATTGATCAAGGGCTTGAGCGAGTTTTGCAAAACGGTCATTCCCCCCCGGTTGCATTTCCGAGGCGATATAAACCAAGGGATGTTGTAAATCTGTAAGATCACGAATCTGACGGTCCTGCGGAGAGGAGATTGTATAAAATGGATAAGAAAAAAGAACTACTAAGACTTATACCCGAATCTGATCTGATTCAAGACGGCGAGCTCCGAGAGAATACCATAGCGGTCTGGGAGGAAGCCATGCAGTATCGAAGTTGGACAGTAGAGGAGTTGTTTATGATTCCATTTACCCTTTCGGCCGAAAACGTGAAAATGAGTCTTCTCGAACACGTCCGAACTGTGTGTCAAATTTGTGTGGCTTGCGATAAGGTTCTTATGGAGTCCTATGGAGAAAGAAAAACTCCAGTTAACCACGACCATTTGGTGGCTGGCGCTCTTCTCCACGATGTTGGAAAACTTTATGAATACGACAAAAAGGATGGGAAAGTATTTAAGAGCAAACACGGTGAATATCTTCGCCACCCGTTTAGCGGTGTAGGATTATGTTTCAAACACAATATTAATGAAGAAGTGATGCATGTCGTAGGGGTCCATTCTGAAGAAGGGGATCATTTTAAACGGTCTCCTGAAGCAATAATTTTGCATCATGCAAATTTAATAATATTTGATTTGACCCGGTTCCCTTGATCCACCCCGTTTTCCTCGAAAAGAAATCTCTGAAAAAGTCGCTCCTCGCTGATCAACATATTTTTTCGACCATTCTAAAGTTCGCTTCACGACTTGTTAGAATGTGCAGGGCCCTAACCGCATGACTGGAGCACCGCAGCACTGCAACATTCTATAATTTCGCGCTCAAAGCTCCTTTTCCCAGTTTTTCAGGGAGCTCAAAAAAAGCTTGACAAAGCTTTCCTGTCGGATTAGAAAAGAATCCTTTACTATTAAACCCTCTTTGAGAGATGGAATAGGACCAAAAAGGGTTCGCGCCGTTTCTTCGCTCCGGGTGACGGAGCCTGTCCTCATGTAGCGCTATGCTATCCCTTCGATGGAGGAAACAGAGGTCCAATACAAAAAAACATCCGGATTTTCAAACCATGAAAAGGGATCAAGGAGGAAACAATGCAACTATGCTTTAACGCAGGCCCGGAGCCCCTCGAGGAATACTTTCCCTTTGCCCATGAGAATGGTTTCCCGTGGATGGAACTGAGCTGCAACAATCCAAAGAACTTTCTCCCCACCTTTAATCCTGAACGTATCAGCAACATTAAGAAGTTACGCGATAAGTCTCATCTGCGGTATGGCCTTCACTCAGCCTCGTATGTTAATTCCGCAGAGATTGAGCCCACCGTGCGAAAGGCCGTTGAAAAGCATCTGTTGGGATATGTAGAGCTCGCACGCCAGTTGGAAGCCGAATACCTTGTGCTCCACTTCGGCTACCACTTCAGCCTATTTATGGATGAGGTTTTCAGATGCCTTATTCAAACATTTACCCCCGTTGTCGAGCTCGCGGAGAAATACGGTATTCCTATCGGAATCGAGAATATGAACAAGATTCACGAAGATGCGGAAATCGCTTACCTCGGAGTGACCATTGAAGAGCTGTCCAGGGTATTTGAGGCCTTACCTACAAAGTACCTGGGATTAACCCTCGATGTTGCCCATGCAAGCCTTCTCCCGGGAGGACCGGAATCTTTCATCGAGGCCTTTCCGGACAGGATCGTCAGCAGTCACATCAGTGACAATGATTTATATCTCGATCGGCACTTGCCCGTGGGAGAGGGGAAGATCGATTTCCGCAAGGTCTTCGAACTGCTCATGGGTATTGGCTTCAAAGGTACTTTGAACATTGAATTGCCGAGATCAAATGAAGACCGGTTATTGAGCAAACAGAGATTGGAGCCCATTCTGAGGGATTTGGGTATCAGCTCTTGATGTTTCAAGACCAGGTTCCTCATAAAGCAATATTCGCAGGACATAAAGATAGAAACCGAGGAGTCGTCCGTGAAAGTTATAGGAGTTCATCTGGATCGTTGCACAGGATGCAAGACCTGTGAACTGTACTGCGCTGTTGAAAGAGGGAGCAATGAGAAGACATTGCTGAAAGCGGTTCAGGAATCACCATCCCCTCGACCTCGCGTTCGCGTAGAGGGCAGTAATGAAGTACCCCTTCCCCTCCAATGCCGCCATTGCCTAAACGCACCCTGTCTGAATGCCTGCCTCAGCGGGGCCTTGGACCGTGAGCCGGAGACAAATCTCGTTGTCATTCGCGAGGACCGCTGTATTGCTTGCTGGACGTGTACGATGTTCTGTCCCTACGGGGTTATTCTTCCATGGCCCGAGAGAGAATATGCGCTCAAGTGCGACCGATGTGCCTTCATGGAAAACCCTGTTTGCGTTGAGGTCTGTCCCACGCAGGCCCTTGAACTGGTGGACCTGGATGATTTCGAGGGGATGCTGAGCGAAAGACGACGGAGGGTAAACGAAACCCTGTCGATCAACGATAAAAACCGGGGACTGCTGGTGCTGGATCTTGAACGGTAACCTCATGTCTCACACTAACCGTTTCTTACATCGGTGAGGAGTAGAGAAACCCATGGAAGCCATTCACATAAGGACAGTGGATCCGATTAGTCAAGACCTTCTGCGTTATGCGGCCGACCTGAAAGTCAAACTCGCCTGGGATCGCTACGAGAGGCTCCAGCCCCAAGATGGTTTTCTCCGAGTGGGATTGAGCTGTCCTTTTGGCTGTCTGCAGGGCCCCTGCCGAATCGATCCCTTTGGCCGCGGCCCTGAACGTGGGGTTTGTGGGCTGGACAGGGATGGTATGGTGGCCGCACTGCTGCTGCGTCTCTCCCTTATTGGGGCTTTGGAGACCCTCAATGATATCTCCACGCCTGGTAAGGTATTGGAGGTATCATGGACCCCACCCCTGGATGAAATGGTCACCCAGGCCCTCAAGAATCTTGAAGGTGACGACCTATCCATAGGGGAAATCTATCGGGCAGCCTTCATCTTACAGAGGCCCCGGGAATCCCCTGAACAGATGATTTGCCAAGCTTTACGGCTGGGAATCTTGTCGCTGGGGCTCTTAGAACTGAGGGAAGATTCATCAGGTGCCCCGGGGAGTCCGCTATGCAGAGCGGGATATGGGCTGCTCGCAGGTGATGAAATCACCATAGGGATATGCGGGAACCCCTCCTCTGAGGTCATAGAAGCCCTCCTTCAGGAATCTTCGCGGAAATCATCGGTCCGGGTGCAACTCGTCTCTTTGGGAGACTGGATTCGAACGAACGACGGCTTTTTACCTTTTGCCTGCACCTCGGGGGAAGCGGAGCTGTCGTTAATTTCGGGAAAAATCAACCTCGTCCTGGCCGGCTCAGGGGCAGATCCTTCAATATCAGAGCTCTGCCGACAGATTGAGGTGCCCATAGTTGCGGACCAAGAGATGCGGAAGGCAGGAAAAATCCTGCGTCTCGCGCGTCAGAGGAGCACCATCCCCACGCCAACGAGCTTCAATCCAGACCCTGCCCTCGTGCAGGAAGCCCGTGTGATCATGGCTGCCCAGGACCTGGAAGATTCCTTAAAAAGAAAGGGTTCCGCCGCCAGGCTGGCGCTCCTGGGTGGAGTAGACACTCCTCAGTTGTCCTGTGGGTGGGTCCCAATGGAGGTGGCTTCTGCCCTCCGGGCAGAAGACTGCCTGGTGGCCGGATGGGGTGATGCCGCACTGTGGATGCTCAAGAACGGACTCATATCAGAAGGGCATGAGCAACCGATGAGGATCCTTGATCCGTACCAAGGTCCTCTGCTCGCCCTAAAGGCCGTGGCCATTTTAGGGAGACTGGATGATCTCCGGGGAATCTGCTTCACCGGCTTGAAGGCCTGCGGGGACCTATCTGTGGCACTCGGCTTGGCCAGCCTAGGGCTTAAGGTAAGCATTGCGGTTCCACTTCCCCTCTGGGGGAGCGAAAGGGTCCGGAATTTCCTGGCGGATAAGCTCGCAGCTGGAGGCGGCCTTCTGACCCATTTCGACCACCCTGCCCACGCGCAGGAAGTTCTGGATTGGTTCACCAAGCGCTGAGGGGCGAGAGGATGCACAAGGCTGCGGGTATCTCCTCCTGGTCTAGGTGGAGCCCTTAAACCGGTTTCAATTACATGAGACGGAAGCATCGAAATGGAATGCGTGATCGTTGGCGGAGGGGCTGCGGGCTTGCATGCTGCCCTCACATGCAGGCAATGCTGGCCTGAAAAATCCATCACCCTTATAGAAGCGGAGGGAGAGGTCGGGTACTACCGGACTCTCTTGCCGCTGTTCATGACGGGGCAGGTCGAAGAGGAGAACCTCTTTTCCTGGCGGCCCGGGGAGGACGATCTCCTTCGGGTTCGCTCGGGGATAAAGGCTCAGTTCCTGGACAGGGCGAATCAAACCCTCCACCTGGAGAACAAAGAGAAGCTCCAGTATGAGCGTCTGGTACTAGCTCCCGGAGGGTACCCGCTAATGCCCGGTGAATGCGCCGATAAACCATGCAGGGGAATATTTCCCGTCCGCAACCTCACCACGGCTCGAGATATTCGGAAGTGGATCCCGGGACATAAGAAGATCGTGGTTCTTGGGGGGGGATTTATTGGGGTGAAAACAGCGGTATCACTCGGGGCTTCAGGTTTTAACGTATCCCTGGTAGAGAGAGAAAACCACCTCTTGCCAGAGGCATTGACTCCAGAAGCAGCCAAGCCTGTCGAAGACCATCTCCAGCGGATGGGAATGAGCGTCTTGCTCGGGTGTGTTCTGGAGGATATCAAGGCAGAAAAAGGAACACTAAAGTCGGTGCAGGTACGCGGGCAGTGGTTGCCGTGCGATACGCTGTTAGTGGCAATCGGCTCATTTCCCAATGTGGGCTTCTTGGAGGGATCCGGTCTGCTGGAGAATGGGGAACTCCTGGTGCCTCCCACCCTGCAAACACGCGATGAAAAGATCTATGCCGCAGGGGATGCGGTCAAGATTTCTACTCCTGGAGGCAAACAATGTACTCCCTGGATCTGGCCTCAGGCGGTCACTCAGGGAAAGTTGGCCGGCGCTAACCTTTACAGATCCGTACCATTTTCCCTTCACGTGCTGACTCGGCCCAACTCCATGAATCTTCATGGGCTGTCGGTGGCGATTCTTGGAGCACCGGTGCCGGGGGCCGAGGTAATCCGTTATGCCTCCCCAGAAGAAGGCATTCACCGTGAGCTTTTCATCCATGGTGGCCGCATTGTCGGCGGGGCATTGGTAGGTGACCTTTCGGGGGCAGGGCCTCTGCACGCAGCAATGATCACCGAGAGGGAAATGGATGAAGGGATATATGACTTTCTTCATCCGTCCAGCAAGGTGCTTTCTCGGTTAGTGGGAACCTCTTTTAGCCAACGGCGGCAAGCTAGGTTCACCTTCCATCAGGAGGGAAAAGCATGATTATCAACAAGGAAATGTGCGTGGGTTGTGGACGTTGCCATCCGTACTGTCCAACACATGCGATTCACTTTGCGGATCTTAAAAGCGACGTAGATCAGGATGCCTGCTATGAATGTGGCTGCTGCCTGCGGGTTGAGGTTTGTCCCGTGGATGCCATTGAGGAGTACTCTCATGTCTACGAATACCCCCGGGCCCTTCGAAAGTATTTCAGCGATCCCAACGCCACCCACGCACTCACAGGGATCGAAGGGCGTGGAACCGAGGAGTCTAAGACGAACGATGCCACAAATCGGTGCGGCCCCGATGAGGTGGGAATTCTCATCGAGGTGGGACGACCCACCATCGGAATGGACCTGAAGGACATCCAAAAAATCACCCGGGCGCTGGTCAAAGCGGGCATCCATGAGATAGAGCCCCATAACCCGTTCAACTCCATGATTCAGGATCCCACGACGGGGGATCTGAAACCGGAGTTGATTGGCGAACGGGTTCTCAGTGCCATTATCGAAATACAGGTGAAACGCGATCGACTGCGCCATATCCTGCGCACGATAAAAAAAGTGGCCCGGAAAATTGACAGCGTTTTTTGTCTGGATGTCATTACTCAGCTGGAACCGGGGCTTAAGGTGCCTCAGGAGGTTCTGGATGTCATCGAATCTGAGGGGCTCTCGTGGAGACCCAACGCCAAGATCAATATGGGTCTTGGACGGGCCTGAAAATAGGAGAGTGCTATGACACACAGTTTGCATAGGGAAGGGACGCTGGACTCATTGGAGCGGGACTCCTGCCTTTTCATCTACCCGGCGCGAGGATTCAACGACGTTGGCAGTGGTCCTAAGGTGCGCCGTTTGATAGAGCTGCTCTATCTGGCAGGGCCATCCAATATGATCGTCTCTACGCTGCGTCGAAACCTCTATAGCGGGGTAACTCCCGATGAAGTCCTGAACAGCGTCGAGGACGGCGCCCGAGTCTACTCCGCCTTCCACGGCAGGGAAAAATTAAAGGAAGCTCTGATCCGTCTCAAGGAGGCCGACGAGGGAATATCTATTGTCGTAAGCGGCCTCATCGACCGGGTGCGGGAGGTCGCTTCTGAGGTCGGGTTAAATCCTCACACCATCAACCTCTCTTTGGGGATACATGGAAGGACGGATCGACTGCCTCCCCCTGATATCCGGCAGTTCACCACCATGTGCGGACACGGGATGGTATCTCCGGACCTCGTCCGGGATGTGATCCGCAAGGTGAAGATGGGGAAACTCAGTTGTTGGGAGGGAAGTTTGACTTTGGCAACACCCTGCGCGTGCGGCATTTACAATCCGCATCGTTCCCAGGAATTGCTCAAGGAACTGATCCCACTTTACACGGTAACCCGCTGGTGATCGTTACCCCCGACAGTTATTGATTTCATGACTTGCCAAGGGGAAGTAACCTAACAGCGTCATTCGGAAAGTCTAGAGGTGCGAGGCGAGGTTAAGCCAGTATTTCGGCAGCTTCCTTCATCAGCTTCCCTATCGGGATACCCTGTGGACACCTTCGCTCCGCGCGGAAATAGTCCAGCGTGGGCATGTGCTTACGGGTATCCATCGGCAATGCAGCAAATAATGTCTTGGCCCGTTCGCAGTCGCCGTAGCTGTGGTAGTACATCAGATATCTCATAACGTCGCTTATCGGTGCTTTACCCGCATATGTCGACTCGCAAATATGTGCGCAGCCCGCACAGTAATAACCCGTGGATGTTTCCCGGGCATAGCGCTCCAGCAGCTTCATATCGTCGCCCGAAAGTTTCACCTTATCGAGCGCCGCGGCCACATTGGACATCAGGATCTTAAGGTTCGGCATTTCCGAGCAGATGCTGGCAATGATAGGATTCTCCCAGACCCCCTTGAGCTTGGCCTGCTGTTTTGTAAATCCTTTCTCTAGGAATTGCTTGGTGAGCCTTAAGGTCGTTTTGTTTTCCCTCCCCACCGGCCCCCAGGAGAAGCCGGCTTGGGTTTTCATCGCGGTTAAACCGATTCCTGCCTTCACACAGGCCTCCACCGCAGCCCTCATCCTATCGGTGTGCATGAGCCTGTAGTTGTACGTCGTCATGATGCCGTCGATCCAGCCAAGCTTGGCCGCTGGGAGCAGGCACTCCTCCATATTGCTATGCGTGCTAAACCCGAAAAACCTGATCTTTCCCGCGGCCTTGGCCTTTTCTGCCCAGGCTTTCATTTCGGGAGTCACCTCCCCGATACTGCTCACGGCGTGCATGAAATACAAGTCGATGTAATCGGTCTTCATCCTCTCCAGGGACCGATCCAGGTGTTTGGTCATTCGGTTCGGGTTGGACGCGCCGGATTTGGTCACGAGAAAGACCTTCTTGCGTGCTTCGGGGTGTTTGGAAAAGTATTTGCCGATGCCGATCTCGCTCCTCCCGCCGACGTAACTGGTGGCTGTATCCCAGTAGGTAACGCCCCATTCGAGTGCCTTCCTCAAGGTGAGCTGATTGGATTGGATGTCGAATATCCCTCCAAGGGACAGAATGGAGACTTCTACCCCAGTTTTTCCGAATGGCCGCGTAGGGACCATGGGACGCTCAACTTTCTTTTCGACACGGAGGCCGGCAGGGACTGCCAAGGTTCCCGTCGCGGTGAGAAGAGAACCAATGCCAGATGCTCCTGTGACCTTCAGAAAATCCCGACGCGAGAGATTTTTTNNTCCCGTTACCTCCTAAAACGAACCCATTTGTTTGCCACTATGGTATCGAACGGATAAAAAACCTCATTGATTTCGGCCTGCCATTGGTAAAACCAACGATCGTTCCCTGCCCCTCGACTCATTCTCCGGCGTCACCCGTATGGCCCTT
>JABAOF010001073.1_pt6 | contig 11617 bp, 10 predicted proteins | sample 7062171 | NCBI WGS metagenome assembly JABAOF01 (sample SAMN14538628, study PRJNA623070) | marine sediment metagenome | biome: marine biome [ENVO:00000428]; feature: marine pelagic biome [ENVO:01000023]; material: deep marine sediment [ENVO:00002113] | place: India: Gulf of Khambhat ... | reverse complement strand
GAGGACTTGCGGATCGCCGCTGTCTTTCTCTGTGGTCAACCCTTTCCCGCGACACGTCAGGAAACCCTCAATCTCGGCTGGGCATCGGTCCAGCGGGTCTTCATCGACCAATTCGGCGTTTCACCCGACCAGATCGCTTCAGCCTACCTGAAGACCGGTGACACGGGCGCCATGGCCCAAATTCTCCTTCGAAGAACTCGGACCCAGAGAGAACTTAGACTGCAGGATATTCTTGATTTCTTCTCTTTTCTCGCCGGTACGCGAACCGTTCAAGACCGACAGGATGCCCTCTATAGGGTTCTCCGTGAAGCCTCACCCCTCGAGGCGAAATACATCCTGAAGATCATCACGGGAGATATGCGGATCGGCCTCAAGGAAAGCCTGGTGGAAAGCAGCCTGGCAAGAGCCTTTGGGTGCGATCTCAAGAGGGTTCAATGGGCCAATATGCTGACTGGGGACATCGGAGAGACCGCTCTTCTCGCCCGGCACAACACCCTCGATCAGGCCAAAATGAATCTCTTTCATCCCATCAAGTTCATGCTGGCCTCGCCAGGAGACTCGCCCCAGAAGATCATGGATGCCATGGGCACGGTTTGCTTGGTAGAAGACAAGTATGACGGCGTCCGATCACAGATCCACAAAGAGGGAGAGAAAATTCGCGTCTATTCCCGAACCATGGATGACGTGACATCTTCCTTTCCTGACGTCACGAAAAGCCTGCTCTCTCTAGAATCTGACTTCATCCTCGACGGCGAAATCATCGTCTTCAAAGAGGACCGCATACAGCCCTTCTCCCTGCTGCAGAAGAGGCTCGGAAGGAAGAAGCCCTCACAACCGATTCTCGAGGAGGCTCCAGCTCGGTTTGTCGGCTTTGATGTTCTTTACCATCGCGGCGAAGTCCTCCTCGAAAAGCCCCTCCGTGAGAGAAGAATCATACTTGAAAGACTCCAAAAATCCGGGACCTTCGTCCGAGGTGAGATGATCGAGGCGCAGGGGCCTCATGATATTGAACAGGCCTTTGATGAGGCACGTAGCCGGAGTAACGAGGGCCTTGTTGCCAAGGCACCTGATTCCCCCTATACACCCGGGAAACGGGGAAGGGCATGGCTGAAAATGAAAAGGCCCCTGGCCACGCTCGACGTCGTGGTCACAGCAGCTGAGTATGGCCATGGAAAGCGGAAAGGGCTTCTTTCAGACTACACCTTCTCGGTCCGAAAGGGTAAGGAGCTCGTAACCATTGGAAAGGCTTACTCCGGCATCACCGATCAGGAGATCGAGACCCTCACTGCCCGATTCAAAGAGCTGACAATCCAGCGCTACGGCCCCGTCCATGTCGTCCGGCCAGAGGTCGTCCTAGAGGTGGCCTTCGATACCGTCAACAAAAGCCAACGCCACAAAAGCGGCTTCGCGCTCCGGTTTCCTCGGATCAAACGAATTCGGAATGACAAGACGGTCCAAGAGATTGACGATATCCAAAAAGTGAAGGCCATCTTCGAGGACAGTTGCGCCTAGCTCGCAGCTCGACAAGGGACCTAAGGCTAGAGGAGGAGAAACGGAGATAGCGCCATGTGTCGCTAAGTAACTAAGTGTTGATGTTGGAGTTATGGTTCGTGAATAAGTTGTCAAGGCAAATTAGGTCATGGGAGTGAGGTGACATAAGAACGGAGTCGACCTCCGGTCATAACTGTTGCTAGGGGTCTCACCAACCTTTCGACAGAGTTGGTTTCTACATAGTTCGATCACCCGCGTGAGTCTTCACCAACCCCTCTGACTATAAGACTCCAATAGCCTCCCGCACCGAAGCCCTACAAACCTTGAAAGTCTGGGCTAAATCCCTTTCGGGAGGGAGTCTATCCACAATCTTGAGCTTTCCCGTCTTACTCAACTACCGGATCTGCTTTAGGATGTCTTCGAATATTTTCTCTTTTTTCATAGATTTGAGATAACAATGCATTGTTAGTGCTCAAAGGGCCTTATGGTAAAATAGAACGGCAGACCACATTTAGATATCCACAGGCCGTTGGCTTATTCAATCACAAAATGAGACTCCTCAAACTCCGACTTGTTCCTGTATCTCTTCATAAAGAGATCCGGAAGACTCTCTCTCTGTTCGAAGATTTCAGCGGTCACTTCGATTCCTGCCTGGTGGAAGGCCTTCACAATGGCCTTTGCTGACGGCGGGCATCCTTTGACTGCGATCATCTCCTGTATATCGGGATTATCCCTGTTAGCCTGGTAGATGCACTTTCCTATCAGGATAGTCTTTTTCTTTCCCGCCGAGGGCAGCATGACTTTACCAGTAAGGATCTCTACCTCATTCCAAGGGGCCCCTTTCCAGGCCCGAGCAATGGCGGTAGGGATTATCATATTGAGACCAAAGCAAGAGGTACACAGGGTGAGATCACACTGCCGGTACGAAAGGCCTTTAATGCCACGCTTTTCCAATTCCTTAGGAAGGGTTCCTTCCTCGTTATAGGGAGCGACATACTTGTGAGGACACACCACATCCTCGAGCTTCCGTCCTACCACTTTCACATCGGACAGATCGATGGGCCTATCTTGATGTTTCGCCGCATAGAGCAGATGGGGAACTTCTGCTGGATCGTATCCCAGGATCTTCGCTCCCACCATGTCAGCAGAAAGAAGGTCCGGCGATGCGACCAGGATGTTGCTCCTCCTTATCCGCCCATCAAAACCCGGTCCCCCTTCATTTGTGTAAATCCCGTCCAGAATGGTAAGAGAGGGAGGAAGCCTATCGGGAAGCTTTGCGATCATGTAGTTCAAATTCTTCTCTGGGTTCACGCTGTGGCACTTTTTTCGGGATTGCATATCAATCATGCCCTTCAAATTTTTGATCCCAAGGCTAACCACGGTCTGAGCATGGGTCTTGAGAACCGGGATATTAACCACGAAGTCGCTAGACAGGAAGTCGTTATTGAAGTTGAGCGTCACCCCTTCGCCAAGATCAACCGTTTCAAAAGGCCGTTGGAAAACGTCAATATACTGTACGCCGTAACGCTTCTTGAGGACATCGTAACCGAGGCTCTCAAAAGCACGGGTAGGTGCCTCCTCATCTTTGGGGTAGAACACTGGGCCCTCTCCAATGATGATTTCATTTACTCCCCGTTCGTTGAGGAGAACAACAACATCTTCGACTACACGAGATGTCGTAATCACACCCCACTTGGGAAGCACACCAGGGTAAACTCCCCTCCAAAAGACGACATTGGGCTTGATAAAAACCCTCGCCCTCCTAGGCAGATTGTCCAGGCCGTGGGCTAGATCAACAGCCTTTCGGACCGATGACAAGGGTTTTTCGTAACTTACAATGGCTACGATCGGTTTCCTAACGATCTCGGTTCCCTTTTTCTCTGGCTTTTTCTCTTTCATTCATATTCGATGGCAGGCTACCCAGTGTTGGGGACCCACCTCATACAGTTCCGGAGCCTGTTTACTACATATCTCCTGTCTTTCGGGGCATCTTGGATGGAAATGACAGCCGGAGGGGGGACTAATCGCAGAAGGAACTTCCCCCTGCAATAAGAAACGGTCCCTTTTAATGACAGGATCTGTAACGGGCACTGCAGAGATCAAAGCCTTCGTGTAGGGATGCTTGTGATTGTCATACAGTTCACGGTCGGGTGCTATCTCCACAATTCTCCCGAGGTACATGACGGCGATTCTATCGCATACGTGCTCAACTACCCCGAGATCATGAGACACAAAGATGTAAGAGAGCCTAAACTCTTCCCTCAAGTCGTCGAGCAAATTGATAATCTGGGCTTGAATGGATACATCCAATGCTGAGACGGGCTCGTCCGCCAAGATTAGCTTGGGATTGAGGATCAGCGCCCTCGCGATTCCTATTCTCTGCCGCTGTCCCCCACTGAACTCGTGAGGGTATCGCGACATGTATTCAGCTCTGAGACCTACTTTCTCAAGGATATCAGCCACCTTGGATTTCTTCTCAATACCCCTGGCAATCCCATGAACTTCAAGGGGAGCACCGACGATCTCTTCAACCCGCTTCCTGGGGTTCAGGGACGAATAGGGATCCTGGAATATAATCTGCATCTGCCTACGAAATAGCCGAATCCTCTCCGGTTCGACCTGACAAAGGTCGGTTCCATTGAAGAGGATTTCGCCCTCGTCAGGTTCAATTAGTCTCAGAATCAGCCTGCACGCCGTCGACTTGCCACAGCCACTCTCTCCCACCAGGCCCAAGGTTTCGTTCTCACAAAGGTGAAAGGAAATCCGATCAACGGCCTGGAGATATGCCTTCCTTGAAAAGAGCCCGTGGCCGACTGGAAATCTTTTGGATAGTCTTTGAACTTCAAGCAACGCCATGAACGGCCTCAATGATACAGCCAGCAGGAGACTTCGTGCTCCTCTTCTACCGAAATGAGTTGTGGCTGTTGGTCCTGGCAAATGTGCTTCGCAACGTTACAGCGAGGAAAGAAAGCACACCCTTTCGGTAGATGGAGAAGACTTGGAACCACACCAGGAATTTCTTTGAGCCTTCGCTTGCCCAATCTCGCTTTTGTACCGATACAAGGCACTGACATCAACAGACCTTGACTGTAGGGATGAAGCGGATTCTTGAAAATATCAACGACGCTGCCTACCTCAACAATCTGTCCTGCATACATAACGACGATTCGCTCCGCAGTCTCCGCGACCAACCCCAGGTTATGGGTAATCAAGATGATGGCTGTCCCGATTTCCTCTTTTAGCTGAAGCATCATATCCAGAATCTGGGCCTGGATGGTCACATCCAGAGCGGTCGTTGGCTCATCCGCAATCAACAGTTTGGGATGGCAGGAGAGGGCCATGGCTATCATGACTCTCTGCCTCATTCCCCCACTGAGTCGATGTGGATAATCACACACTCTTTTCTCAGGTTCCGAGATGCCAACCAGTTTCAGCATCTCAATCGATCTTTCCAGAGCTTCTCTGGTTTTTAACCCTTGATGCTCGATGAAGGTTTCTGAAATCTGATTTCCGATCGTGTAGACTGGGTTGAGCGAGGTCATTGGCTCTTGGAAAATCATAGAGATCTGATTGCCTCGAATCCGACGCAGATCGGTTTCTGACAATCCCAGCAAATCGAGACCCTCAAACCATATCTTCCCATCGGCGATCCTTCCTGGAGGCTCTGGGATCAGGCGGAGTACGGAGAGGACAGAAACGCTCTTTCCGCATCCCGATTCACCCACGATTCCGAGGATCTCTCCTTTATAGACATGGTAGCTGACCCCATTGACAGCCCGAACCGTACCCTCTGGCGTCTGAAAAAAGGTAGACAGATTTTCGATCTGGAGAAGCGGTTCCATTTCAGCCTCTCTCAAGATTAGAGGAGAGGAATTGATACCTCAGATGGGGATCAAAGAAATCCCTTATCCCATCGCCCATGAGGCTGATCCCGAAAGTTGCAACAAAGATCGCCAGTCCTGGAAATGTAGCCAGCCACCAAGACGTTAACATGTACACGCGCGCATCTCCCAACATGCCTCCCCAGGATGGGGTCGGAGGTTGAACGCCCAACCCAAGGAAACTTAGGAAAGCCTCAAGGATGATAAATCGGGCAACTTGGAGACTCGACAAGACCAGGACGCTGTTCAATATATTCGGGAAGATCTGAGAAAAGAGGATTCGGTTGCTCTTCATTCCCATTGCCCTGGCTGCTTCAACAAAATCCAACTCTTTCCATTTCAGAACCTCAGCCCTCACCACCCTGGTGTAAAAAGGCCACGATGTCAGACCCAGGACGACCAGCATATTCTGAAAACTCGGCCCGACCACGGCAATCACGGCGAGGGCCAGCAGAACAAAGGGAAATGTGAGCATGATATTGACAATGCTGGAGATGATCCAATCTACGATGCTCCCGTAATATCCTGAGATCAATCCAAGGAAAACCCCGATGGTCACAGAAATGAGAACTGATGCAAATCCCACCACGAGAGAGACGCGCGACCCAAATATGATTCGAGTCAAAAGGTCGCGTCCCACTTGGTCAGTTCCCAAGATATGGTCCTTAGTTCCACCCTCTATCCAGAAGGGCGGCATAAGTCTTTTTGTAATTTCCCCCTCATAGGGGTTATGTGGAGCAATGAAGGAAGCAAAGATGGCCACACAGCAGGCAAAGACAACAATCAATGAGCCCAGAGTTCCCATCCGCAGCTTCCAGAGGATATGTAACGTCCTGTATAGTTGGAAAGAAATTCTCCTCTTAGAATTCATCTGCGCTTGTCTCGTATCCTCGGATCGATGATAGTGACGATCACATCGACCGCCCAGTTTACCGAAATGATAAAAAGGGCCAACATAACGAGGGATGCCTGGACGACTGGAAAATCATATGTTCGAATCGCGTTTAACAAAAGGCTTGCTACACCCGGCCACGAGAAGACCATCTCCGTGACCACAGCCGCCCCAACCAAAAACCCAAACTGCATTCCAACTAGAGTCACAACAGGGATGAGAGCGTTTCTGAAGGCATGCTTGACCACCACCTTCCTCCGAGAGAGACCTTTTGCCCTGGCTGTGCGAACGTAGTCCTGGGACAGGATATCAAGCATTCCTGACCGGGTTAATCGCATGGTTTGTGGAGCCATCCAGACCCCCATACTCACACTCGGCAAAATCAAGTGCTTCCACGTTCCATAGCCGGAGACTGGGAGCCAGCCGAGCCAGATACAGAAGACGATCATCATCATGAGGGCAAACCAGAATAGAGGCATGGCCTGTCCCATCACGGCCACAGATGTGCAAAGATTGTCTATGAATGTGTGGTTCTTTAGAGCCGAGATAATCCCAAGGGGAATGGCAATCATCATGGCAACGGAGAAACCACACGAAACAAGAAGCAAGGAGGCCGGGAACCTCTCCAAAACGAGAGACGTTGCCGGCCGTTCAAGAAATAGGGAGGTCCCGAAATCTCCTCTGGCCGCATTCTTCAGGAAAGTGAGGTACTGGACCAATATGGGCCTGTCGAAGCCCATTTTGTGGCGAAACAAAGCGATTTCTTCTTCTGGGGCGTCCAAAGGAAGCATGACCGTTACTGGGTCACCGGTCAGGTGAAGGAGGACGAAAGATATAAAGGAGATTCCGAGGCAGATGGTAACGACCTGGCCCAGCCTTCTCATTTCGTTCGCCTCCTTGGGGACGAATTATTGAAAAACCTTGGTGGTATTCACAGAAGTCTTCCGGTACAACTGTTCTGCGTTGAAACCCCTATTGTTTTATCCTGGCATCAAAGAATCTCGGGATTTCGTCTGAACCGACAACCAAATCAAGTTTGTTCCCGACCCCATATGTCATCACATATTGCCACATAAAAAGAACCGGAGCCTCTTCCTTGATGATGTGCTGGAGCTTTGAGTATATTGTCTTTCTGTACTCAGGGTCCATTGAATTGCGGGCCTTTAGAATGAGGTCAGTGGTCTCGTCCGACCACCAGTAAGCCCAGAACGACTGTTCGGTGCAGTGTTCATAAAAAATCGCATCGAGATCATGAGTCGTCGAATAGCCCCAACTCATCTGATACATGGGACCGGCTTTTCCTGTTCTAATGAGCGTGAACAGGGGGCCTTCATCGGTATACTCCTGGATCTTCATTCGGACCCCCACCTTGGCCAAATCCACTTGCAAGGCCTCAATAAACTGCCTCTGTGCAGGTATTCTCTGGTGGCTGTTGACATGGCGAACCTCAAACCCATCGGGATAACCTGCCTCGGCCAGAAGCTGCTTGGCCTTTTCGGGATCGTATGGGTAGGGCTCTATGGTGGGGTCATAGCCGAAAGCAAAGGGTGAGGCCCAGGTAGCAATTCTTATCGCTCTCCCTCTCATGATGTGCTCAATATACCCGTCGACGTTGGCCGCATAGTTGACTGCCTGCCTGACCCTTTTGTCCGTAAAGGGATTTGGCTCTCCCCGGGGTGCACCGTCGAGCTTGATAAAAGCGACTGGAAGGACTCGGACCTCCATAACCCGAGCAACTCCGGATTTGTTGATCAGATCGATCTGATCCGGGGGAACCGACTCGATGAATTCCACCCCTCCGGCGAGAAGCTCTGCAATCTGCGTGGCCGTCTCAGGGATTGTTCTCCAGACCAGCGTCTTAATGGGAGGCGCCCCCCTCCACCAATCCTCGTTTGCCTCAACGACCAACTCTCGACCCTTTTTCCAATGGACGAATTTGTATGGTCCAGTGCCCACAGGATTCAGGGCGAGATGAGCATCCCCTTTCTCCTTCGCATACTTCTCAGAGATCATCTGGAAGTTGGCAAGCCTTTCCAGCATGACCGGATAGGGATTCTTCGTATGAAACCGAACCGTATAGTCGTCAATGACCTCCACCGACTTGATAGAGATATGCTTTGCTCGCTGCGGCGATTTCTGATCTGGATTCAGGATTCTCTCAAAATTGAACTTGACATCGTGTGCGGTGAAAGGGTAGCCATTGTGGAATTTGACGCCTTTTCTGAGCTTGAACTCCCAGGTAAGGTCATCGAGGATCTCCCAATCAGTCGCCAACCAGGGGCCGATCTTCCTTGTCACTGGGTCTCGATAGACCAGGTTGTCAAACATGTGCCAACCCACAGTAAACATGGGCCTGACACTATGCATGTGCGGGTCCATAGTGGGCAAATCATAGGCGGTGGAGATGAAGATTTTGCCTTGCGGTTTCGCCCAGAGTGGATTCGCCGAAGCCGCAAGGAAGACGAATCCGTAGATCACGAGTTGAGTGACCAGACATATCCTCTTTCTTTTCATCACACCCTCCTTTCACATTTGGCCAAAGCTCCCAGAACGCACTACCAACGCAAAACCTTTCCCGGAAGACTTCTGTGATACTCCCCCCTTTCGATGATGATTTTCCCGTTGATCAAAACGAATTCGACCCCGTCCGGGAATTGACGAGGCTTATCGTAGGTAGCATTGTCATTGATCCGCGGCAAATCCAAAAGAACAATATCGGCAAACATCCCCTCGCGAATCCATCCCCGGTCCCTGATGCCCATGATCTGAGCCGGCCATGACGTCATCTTCCTCACAGCTTCCTGAACAGGAATAACCTTTTCATCCCTTGCTAGACGGCCGATCACGCGAGGATACGTCCCATAGGCGGCTGGATGCGGTTTCCCCTTTCCAAAATCACTTGCGTCGGTCGAGATCGCTCCAAGGGGGTGCCTGATTAATTCCCTGTTCGGTTCGTCTGTGGAGAGGTCACCCGACACGCCGAAGACGTAACAGCTCGCAACCCCATCGGCTTCAAGCATGAGCTCGGCAACTGCCTCAAAGGGTTTCTTAGCGAAGATGCCAGAAATCTCTTGAATGCTCTTCCCGATAAGACTCTTGTGTTTCTCGCTTCCCACATGGTACACCCGTATGTTATCCCATCCTACTGCCTCAACAATGTTGTGAGCCCAACATCCCGGGATCCAGGGAGGCCAGCCAGGAATAGACTCCTCAATGTCCGATTCAATTCGACCGCGAATCTCGGGAGCCCGAAGTCGCTCCATAAGTTTTTGGATTCCCCCTTCTAAGGACCAAGGGGGGAAGATCGCGGTCATATTGGTGTTCGCTGCGACGTAGGGGAAAACGTCATAAGTGATGGAGACGCCTCTATCTCGTGCGGATTCCTCCAGTCTGAGGGTTTCCTCTATCTTCCACCAATGGTCCTTGCCCACTGCCTCATGGTGCGAGTGTTGCACAGCGACACCAGTTTCCTCTCCGATTCTGATGATCTCTTTCACCGCTGGCAGAAGGGTTTCACTGGAACCACGGATGTGGCTCGTGAAGATTCTTCCTTTCGAAGCGGCCACCCGGGCTAGCTCCATCAATTCAAAAGTTGTTGTGTACATCCCTGGTGGATAGATCAGGCCACAGGAGAGGCCAAAGGCACCCTCATCGAGTGCTTCCTGAACGAGTCTTTTCATTTCCCTCAACTGTTCCTCAGACGGAACTGCAGCGTTCATCCCCATAACGGCGATTCGTATCGTTCCGTGGGCCGCCAATGTCCCTACGTTCAGCGCCACCCCTTGAGTCTCGAGTCGCTTCAGGTACTCCCCTACCGTGGACCAATCCCACGCCACTCCTTCCGGACTCTGCCAAAAGGTTCCCTTGACGAAGTCGACATTTTCGGGTTTCAGTGGCCCCAAGCTCTTTCCGCAGTTGCCGATAATCTCGGTCGTGATACCTTGTCGGATCCGCCCCTCCAGGTAACGGCACTGATCATCAGCATTCAGTGTAAAAATGGGGTCAGAGTGTGCATGAACATCGATGAACCCTGGACAGACCATCAACCCCTGAGCATCGATTACTCTTCTCGCCTGGACAGCTTCAACCCTGCCAAGGCAAACAATCTTCTCGCCGCTAATCCCCACATCTGCTCTAAACCAGGGATTGCCACTTCCATCCATAACATTTCCGTTTCTGATAAGGATGTCCAACCTAATACCTTTCCGAATCTTGAAATATCTTCTCGCTTTTCACTGCTCTGAGATATCGTTGGATGGTTAGGCTCCACAAGGTACTGGAATGAGGAGATTAGTCAGGCTGTCAGACCAATAATACGTGACAGTATGCACCTTCTGAAGCTCTGCGCTTCAACTCAAGACGCGAAGTATATTCTCTCTCCCTCCGGATGGGCAACCATGTCTATTATGGGAAAGTATTACGCTCAATTTGCGAAGCTGGAGCTCGTCGAACCTATAAGAATCCTGGATCACTGGAGATACAAAGAAGTCTCGATAGCAAAATTCATTCGGTGGCACAGAGGTACTTCACTTTTATCTCCTCATTCTCTTTCAACTCGTCGATTGTCGATTCGTGTACGATTGTCCCCTTGCTGATAATGTAGGCATAGTCGGCAATCTCCATCGCCATGGGGAGGTTTTGTTCGACCAACAGGATAGAAAACCCACCCGTCTTGAGTTGACCGATGATCGATCCAATCTCACGGACGATTAAGGGGGCAAGACCTTCTGAAGGCTCATCCATCAGAAGAAGCTCGGGGTTGGTCATCAAGGCCCGTCCGATGGCCAACATCTGCTGTTCTCCTCCGCTCAGAAGGTTCCCTTTCAAGTTGGACCGTTCCTTCAAGAGCGGGAATTGCGAATAAACCCTGTCCAAAGACCAGACTCCCTCTTTGTTCCGAGTCCTTGCTGCCATGGTGAGGTTTTCTTTGACACTCAACGATGGGAAAATATTTCGGCCTTGTGGAATCAGCCCAATCCCTAGCTGGGCAATCTGAAAGGGCTTCAGGTGGGTAATGTCTTTCTCTTTAAACCGCACCGTGCCACTTCGAGGAGGGGTGAATCCAATAATCGAACGAATGGTCGTTGTTTTTCCCATGCCATTGCGGCCCAAAAGGGCCGCAACTGTCCCCTGCTGAACCGTCATGGAAACGCCATGAAGGACGTGACTTTCCCCATAGTATGACTGGATATCATCTACCTGTAACATGTCATTCCTCGACCCCCAGGTAGATCTCCCTTACTTTTGGATCGGCTTGAATTCTTTCTGGGGCGCCGTCCGTTATGATCTCTCCGTAATGGAGCACAATGATCCTTTCAGCCGCACCAAAGACGAGATCCATATCATGGTCAAC
>JABAOF010003497.1_pt2 | contig 11620 bp, 10 predicted proteins | sample 7062171 | NCBI WGS metagenome assembly JABAOF01 (sample SAMN14538628, study PRJNA623070) | marine sediment metagenome | biome: marine biome [ENVO:00000428]; feature: marine pelagic biome [ENVO:01000023]; material: deep marine sediment [ENVO:00002113] | place: India: Gulf of Khambhat ... | reverse complement strand
CTCCTGACAGGTTTTCCGTGGGAGAATCTCGGCTATTCTCAGTATCTGGCTCTTTACTTGATTCAGATCGCCGATGTCACCGGTGTATACGGGATCTCATTTCTGGTCGTCCTCGTGAATGGCGTGATCGCTGCCGGCATTCTCCAATCGAAAAAAACGGGGAGGGTTCCGCTCCGCATCGCTCTCATCATCGTCCTGCTGCTCGGGGGGATCATGGCCTATGGATCGCTACGGATTCACCAGGAAAGCCAGAGAGTTTCGACTCAAAAACCCACACGGATCGCCATTGCCCAGGGAAACGTTGATCAGAGTGTCAAATGGGAACCGGCCTATCAAAAAGCGACCATTGAAATATACAAAACTCTCACCCGAGAGGTGGCTCGGAGTCAACCCGATCTTGTCATATGGCCAGAAACGGCCGTCCCTTTCTTCTTTCCCTTTGATCAACCTTTGAGTCCCATGGTCAGGAGAATCGCCTCCGAAACGAGAGCCTATCTGCTTTTTGGAAGCCCTTTCTATCAGGAAGATGAAAACCGAGTTCGGTACCTCAATAGTGCCTATCTCCTCTCACCCCACGGAGAAATCATAGGCAGATACGACAAAATCCATCTCGTGCCCTTCGGCGAGTACGTTCCCCTATCCCGTTTTCTGCCTTTCATTCGACCCCTGGTCCAGGGCGTTGGTGATTTTGTATCGGGCAGGGAGACTTACGGGGCTGTGGTTTTTACCACACCCAAAGGGAAATTCGGGGTCCTCATTTGCTATGAGATCATCTTTCCCAATCTCAACCGGCAATTTGTCAGAAAGGGCGCGGACTTTCTGGTGACGATCACAAACGATGCCTGGTTTGGGAGAACATCGGCTCCCTTCCAGCACTTCTCCATGGCAACCTTCAGAGCGGTGGAAAACCGGACCTTTGTGGCTAGAGCGGCGAATACAGGCATCAGCGGGATCATCGATTCCACGGGGAGAATCGTCCACCAAAGCAAGATTTTCTCTCGCGAGGCCATGACCGGAGAAGTATTCCTGCGCGGAGAGGAAACCTTCTACACCCGTTACGGCGATGTGTTTGCTTATTTCTGCTTGGGATGGAGCCTTTTCCTGATTGGAAGGAGCTTTTTTGCAGCAAAAAGACAAGACGTCCCCGCTCGCACCACGCCCGATTGATTCGGCCCCTGGGACCATCTCAAACCAAGCGTTCCACATAGCGGCGCCTCATGTCCAGGAGCGCCCATCATGATCCCCGAACGCGACCCGTGATGGTGGTTCCTCATTCATAGTCCTCCCGGGGAGGCACAAAGACGTCAAGCACCTGGGCGGAGACGGCACGACCACCGCCACTGTGAGGAACTCCAGGAGGGATGTGATAGGCGTTTCCCTTCCGGACGACTCTCTTCTCACCATCGATGACAAGCTCGACCTCCCCTTCCAGAACAGTTCCCATCTGCTCATGGGGGTGAGCATGCTCAGGTATCTCCGCGCCCGGCGCAAGTTTGAAAAAGACCATCATCATTTTCTCACCAGAGAGAACCCTCATCTCTACGCCCTGCGACAGATTCCGAGGGTTGATATCGCTCAGATCAAAAAAGGCCATAACCTCCCCTTTCTCCGTTTTGTCACGTGGCTCGCCCTTTGAAAGCCTGTTGAACCGCCTCTGGCCGATGACATGATCGCCGTTCATCGGGACTTTTGGTCTCGGAATAGCAGATTCGCGCTCTACTGTCAAGACTCGCCGGGATTGACTTCGACTCGAGTTTCTGACAGAATGTTTGCAGTCTGCGGTGAGGAGGGATCTTTCTCGGACGTCTTTGAGTTGTCTCTTGGGGCGATGATGATGATTGACAAATTCCAGGTAATTGAACGGCAGATTTGGGAAGAAGAAAAGAAATTCCTCATGAAACAGATTGGCCTCATGCTGGTTCGGAATGAATCAATAAAGTTCGGAGACTACACGCTGACCTCCGGCAAAAAGAGTCCCTACTACATCGATCTTAGACAAACCATCTCCAGCCCAATCACGATGGACTGGATCTCCAATTCTCTGGTCCGCATCATTATCAATGAGATTGGCAAGAACAAAATCGACAAGATTCTCGGGGTCCCGACAGCTGGGGTCCCTTTTGCCACCATGGTGAGTCAGAAGATCGCCCTCCCTTTGATCTACTATCGAAAGGCTCGCAAGGAACATGGTGTTCGGAAAAAGATCGAGGGCTCTCTGGAGAGAAATGACCGAGTCCTCATCATCGATGATTTGATTACCACGGGTGAGAGTGTCATCGAAGCTGCTGAGGCCGTGCGAGGACAGGGAGGGATTGCCAACGAGTTGGTCGTTTTGTTGGACCGGGAACAGGGAGGAACCCAACGACTCAGAGAATCCTATTTGGAGCCGCACATTCTCTTCAGAGTCTCTGAGGCCTTTGCGTGGCTCACACAGGTCGAACTACTGAGTCAGGACGAGTTCGAAAAGATCGCGCAGTACATCGAGCAAGAAAAACGGGAAGGGGAAACAGACGTTCAGGAATAAAAGATTTTCTCCCGATCTCACAGGAGACTTCTCATGTTCAGGTCTCAGATCACGCTTCTCTATTTCCGAAACATCGAAAAGGCCTACCGTTTCTATGAAGATGTCCTCGGTCTGAAGCCAAAGATCGACCAAGGATATGGAAGAATCTACGAAGTCTCGGGAAACGCCTTCCTTGGGGTTATGGATGAGAAAAGGGGATTCCTGCAGTCAGGTCATGGAAAATCCGTCATGATCAGCCTCATCACCGATGAGGTGGACCAATGGTATCAGGCCCTCGAGAAGAGGGGTGTTAAACTCCTGTCCGAACCGCTGACCAAAGAGGATATCGGGATCAGGTCTTTCCTCTTCGAAGATCCGGAGGGATACATCCTGGAGATACAGAAATTTCTGGATCAGGATAAACAGCTGAGTTTCCAGATCTGAGGATTTGGCCGAGCGGTGACTATTTCCTAAATTCCCGAGAGAATGAGAGACAGATCTCTGAGAAGGTCGCGACTCGCCGCTCAAAGGCATCTTCGACAATTCTAAACCTCGCCTTCACTCTGGTTGTCTGTTGTCGGTGGTCACTGATCGCGACAGACAACGGACCACGAGCAGGATCTGATCAGAGATTCTTTCGCAAGCCTTTCAGAATCCTGGAAGGCATCAGTTTTCATGATTTGGATTTCCGAATACCACGTTGCGATTGAGGAGGAGTCGTCTTGGCACAGTACGATACGCTGATCAAAGGGGGACGGATCGTCCGCGGATCGGGCGTCACTGTGGAAGACATCGCCGTCAAAGGGGAGGTCATCGCAAAACTCGGATCGGACCTCGATCCCAAAGACGCCGGAGAAACCATTGATGCCTCTGGTCGCCTCATATTTCCGGGTCTCATCGATGCCCACACTCACCCGGTGTACCTGGACGATCCAGGAAGCATCTCCGTCACGGCTGCCTTTGGCGGAATTACAACCCTAATCCATTACGCCTATGCGCGGCCGGGGATGAAACTCGTCGAGACGATCGAGCGCTTTAGAGAGGAGTGTGAACTGAAATCCCTTCTCGATTTTGGAATCCATGGCGGTATTTTTGACGCCTCGACCCAGCTGAAGGAAATCCCCAAGGCCATCAAGGCGGGGGTAGGTTCCTTCAAATTTTTCATGACCTACGCGAAACTGGGATGGATGACGGACGACTACCACTTGGCGGCTGCCATGGATGTCATTGCCCGGGATGGCGGCCTCGCCATCGTGCATGCAGAAAGTGGGCTGGCCATCGACTACCTGGAAGACAAGTACCTCAAAATGGGAGATGCCCAGCGGAATGTGTTTCTGACCACTCGGCCAGCCGCCCTGGAAGCAGAGGCCGTATTCAGAGCGCTCTGTATTGCAGAGGTCATGGACTGTCCGATTTACATCGCCCATGTGAGCGCTGCCAGAGGGATTCCACCCATTCGCGAGGCTCGATTGGCGGGACGCAGCGTATTTGCGGAGACATGCCCCCAATACCTCGCCCTAACCGACGATGAGGTTCGCACCAAAGGGCCGCTCGCAAAGATCGGTCCTCCCCTGAGGACAGAGAAAGACAACGAGGCGCTGTGGGAGGCGATTCGGGAGGGAGTTATTGACGTCATCGCCAGCGACCACGCCCCCAAGCATAAAAGGACCAATGATGATTTTTTCGAAGCCCCTTTCGGTTCCCCATCCTCGGAAACGTTACTCACCGTAACGCACGATCAAGGCGTCGGGAAAAAAAAGATCGACTTGTGTTGTCTGGTTCGGGTGCTGAGTGAAAACCCCGCCCGTATTTTCGGCCTTTACCCCAAAAAAGGGGCCATCCAAGAGGGATCAGACGCAGACTTGGTGCTCTTTGATCCTTCCCTTGTCCACGTCATATCTCAAAAAACCCAACACTCCAAGGCACCGTATACCCTCTATGAGGGAAGATCCTGTCTTGGGGCACCGACTTTGAGTATGCAGCGTGGGAGCGTAATTCTTGCAGGGGATCGTCTTCGAGTCAAGCCGGGCGGCGCGACGTTCCTGCCAATCTCCATAAATCCTTAAAGAGAGGATGCCATGTCTCGTCACCTCAAGGGTAAACACATTCTCCACGGGAATCAGTTCTCCCGAGAGGAACTGGGCCGGATCATGACCCTGGCGACCGAATTCGAAAAGAAGTCCGAAAGAAACGAGATCCCTCCCCTGATGCGAGGCAAGATCCTCGCGACCCTTTTCTTTGAGCCGAGTACTCGAACCCGTCTCTCCTTTGAAGCGTCCATGCATAGACTCGCGGGGGCTGTCATCAGTGTGGCATCGGCAGAGACCTCATCCGCAGCAAAGGGCGAAACCCTTGCAGATACGGCAAGGACGGTCTCGCAGTATGCTGACGTGATCGTCATCCGGCATCCGATGATCGGCTCTGCTCAGGAAGCCGCAGAGGCCGCGTCAGTCCCTGTCATCAATGCTGGCGACGGAGCAGGACAGCATCCCACTCAGGCGATTCTCGATGTCTATACGATCCAGAGGGAGATCGGCTCTCTCGAGAACATCACGGTCTCTCTCGTTGGTGATCTCAAGTTTGGTCGTACGGTCCATGCCTTGGTTGAACTCCTGAGCCTCTATCGGATAAAACTCATCTTTGTCTCTCCTGACAGCCTGAGAATGCCTCATGAAATCACCGAAAGCCTCCGACAAAAAGAGGCTCATGTGACCGAAACCGATGATTTAAAGGAGGCCCTCCTTCTCAGTGACGTCCTCTACATGACGAGGATTCAGAAGGAACGGTTTTCCCATCTCTCTGACTACGAGAAAGTCAAGGGGATGTATGTCATCAGTGACCCACTCCTTCGGGAGACGAAAAAGGAGCCGGTCATCATGCACCCCCTTCCGAGGGTCGATGAGATCACGACTGATGTCGACAACCATCCAGGCGCTGCTTATTTCCGACAGGTCAGAAACGGCATCTTTGTCAGAATGGCCCTCCTGGCTATGGTAACCGGTGTCGTCTAATCCAAAGATAGAGACGGACGAGAATCTATGAGCCAGCGGAAGAAGCCGAACAAGGTCGTCCTCATGGGTGCTGGCCCCTGTCTCATCGGGCAGGGCAGAGAGTTCGAATACGGCGCGTACCAAGTTCTATCTGTCCTCAGGGAGAAAGGCATTCAACCCATTACGGTTAATGATGATCCCACATCCATTCTGACCGATTCGGATTTTGTTTCCCAGAACTACCTAGAGCCGCTCACCATGGAGGTCCTCGAGCAGATCTTCGCTATTGAGAAACCCGATGGCTTTCTCCAGGTTTTGGGAGACCAGAACACGCTGAATCTAACCATTTTTTTCGAAAGGGATGGAATCTTCGACCGATATGGCGTTCAAATCTTCGGTAGCCCACCAGATTCCTTGGTGAAGACAGAGGACCGAGAGCTTTTCAGAGCAGCCCTCAAAAATATCCCTTTGAGGATACCCGACGGGAAACTGATTGGAACGACCGAGGAGAGCCTGAGGGCGGCCAAGGAACTCGCCTATCCTGTAATCTTGAAGCCGGTCTTTGCGTCAAAGGGAATCGGCGGCATCCTCTCCTACAACATGGAAGAAACCAGAGAATTCACCTCCCGGGCCTTGAAGATGAGTCCGGTGGGCGAGGTGATGGTTGAAAAGACCCTCCTTGGCTGGAAGGAACTGGAATTTGAAGTTTTCAGGGACGTCTCTGGGAAAACGCTGGCCCTGGCATCATTTGAAAACCTGGACCCTCTCGGGATTCACACGGGAGATAGTCTCTCGGTATACCCCATCCAAACCATTCCAAAAAAGACTATCCAAGACCTGAAAAAACGATCAGAGGAGATTGTCCAGGCTCTCGATCTCATCGGATGTGTCAACATCCAGTTCGGGTTCAACGCGGAGCTTCACGAACTGGTGGTCATCGATGTCAGCCCGGGGTTCACAGGGGACGCTGCGCTCCTGTCAAACGTTACCGGCTTGAGGCTTGCGGAACTCGCTACGAAACTCGCCCTCGGCGATCGGCTGGATGATCTCTTCACACGAGCCGAGCATCTGGGCCTCAAGGCGATCGAGGGTCGTGCAGATTTCTTGGCCCTGAAAGTGCCCTGGTTTCCGTCTGAGGTTCTCATCGACTCGGGGCCGGTCTTAGGTGCCTCAATGAAGTCCGTCGGGAACTCCCTCAGCTTCGGTGGCTCCTTCAAAGAGGCCTACATGAAAGGGTTTTCACCGTTAAGGAGGCTGGGAATCCCGTTTCTCCGTGAGGCGGACCTCAGGGAGGAGATCCATCATGTTGCCGTCGCCACGCCGCGGAGGATCCTCTATGTCCATGAGGCATTCAGGCAAGGAATGGAAATCGAGGAGATTCACGGACTCACGGGAATTGATCGGTTTTACCTGAAGGAGATCCAGGAACTGGCTATCCAAGAGTCGGATATCAAAAGGACTTTGAGGCGCTCCATCGAGCGAAATGAAAAGAAGAAGGTATCTTCCACGATTTCTAAAGCCAGAAAACATGGATTTTCCGACCGTGACATCGGTAGCCTGGCGAAAATGCCGGCCGATACAGTCTCAAGAGTCGGAAACCAAGCAGGGAGCTTTACCCGTGCCAAAGGGCTGGATATGGGAAGACCCCCTGAAGCCGCCTCGTCCCGACTCTTCCTGACATATAACGGAAAACAGAGGCCCAAACCGCCCAGAAAAGCCGGAAGAATGAGGCTCCTGATCTTGGGCGGTGGATCTTTTGATCAGACAACAGATGCCGCTGATGACTCCTGTGCTGCTGCCCTCCGGACTGTGCATGAGGAAAACCACGAGGCCGTCCTACTTGACAACTGCCCGCAGGCGCTCCGTTCATGTGAGGGGCTCTTTGACCGAGCTTACGGTGAATACCTCGACGAGGAGGGCCTGGCTCATATCTTATCGATTGAGGAGCCGGATGGGGTTATCGCCCAGTTTGGAGGAGAACACGCGCTCTCGCATGCCTTGTTTATCGAGCGGGCTGGCTTCAAGGTGTTGGGAACTCCACCTGACAGCATTCGGATGTTGAGAGATCTCGACCTCTATCCAAGGCTTTTGGACAAATTGGGGCTGACATCTCCGTCGACCAAAATCATCACCAACCGGGATGAGATCCTCGTGAAGTCCAGGACTATGGACTTCCCCCTCATCATTACCGGGACAACAGGAGCGGGGACAATCCATGCGAAGATCCTCTACGACGAGGCGAGTGTCGTTCAATCGATGGCCTCGGAGTTTATGGTCTCTGACGCCAACCCCTTGATCCTGAGGAGATCCTTTGAGAATGCGATCAGATTCGAGGTGAACGCGCTCTCGGATGGGAGCCAGGTCTTTGTAGGCCCCATCATCGAACACATCGAAGGAATCGTTGTTAACCCCATTGACAGTGCTTGCGTTTTGCCATCCCTCACCATCGATTTCGAAGTCATGGAAAAGATCAGGACTCACACGAGCCGTATTGCAGAGGAGCTCGGTCTGGTGGGCTTCTTGAATGTTCACTACTATTTGAAAGATGAGGAGCTCGGCGTCCTGGACATTCATCCGAGGGCATCCTATACCGTGCCCTTCACGAGCCGAGCTCTTGGAATCCCTCTTGCCAGGGTGGCGACTAAATTGCTGTTGGGGAGAAAACTCGCAGAATTCGGCCTAGATCACGAGATTGAACCATCGTGCATTGCCGTGAAAGAGGCGGCCCTACCATTTGATCGATTCCCGGGAGTTGATCCGGTGCTCGGTCCCCAGCCCAAATCGACCGGGCAGGTCATGGCGATCGGTGAAACGTTCGGCTCAGCCTTTGCCAAATCGCAAATTGCGGTCGGTCTCCCGCTCCCTTCGAAAGGCAAGACTTTCATTAGTGTCAGGAATCGGGACAAAAGACCGATTATCTTCATTGCAGCAAAACTCCTGGATCTCGGTTTTTCGCTGATTGCCACGGAGGGAACCGCAAGAGTTCTCAGCCGACATGGCCTTGAAGTCGAGAGTGTCTATAAGATCGCGGAGGGCAGACCGGATGTGGTGGACCTCATCAAGAATGGCGATGTCCAGCTGATTATTAATACGCCCAGAGGTGAACGGCCGAGAAAGGACCTTATGGAGATTCGGTCCCAGGCTGTAGCGAGCAGAGTGCCGTGCATCACGACGATCTCAGGAGCCTCGGCTGCAGTCTTTGCGATCCATGATCTGAAAGGGGCAACCCTTCAGCCCAAAAGCCTCACCGCTTATCACCGAGTTAAACCCCACGTGAAGCTTTCTTAGCGCCCTGTCTCAGTCGTAATTCGCATAATTCACCTGATGCCATGGTGTCCTCAAAAAGCCGACGTTCTAGATCCGAAAATCGAATATCGAATGCATTAAATGTCTTCATATTGGCTTTCCAGGACAATGTCCTTGGATTTTCTCTCGCCCGCTCCCCTTCGACTTTGCTCAGGGTCGCTCGAGCCCGCAGAGTTCACAAGAGATGATCTTGACTCTGGCCTGATTTTTTGAGAGGAAAAATCAGGCCACCCCCTCCGGGGCCATGCAATATAGCTTTCACAACCAATCGCGTGGGGGGACCCAATCAATACATGCGAAGCGCTGACGCTCTTGACCTGAATCGCCCGCTCAGCGATTCAGGTCAAAACTCACAGATCTCGGTGTGCTCTGCGAGAGATGGAAAGTGACTTCATGCCTTTCTATCCGTTTTGAGACATGATACGAGCCCGTATGATTCGCGAACGCTAAGGATCCGTGAATAATCCGGCCGAGTGGTGAGGCCTTGAAACTCAGGCCACGACTCTCGTCCCAACCCTTCCCTTGAGCGCTTCTTGGGCTCGGGAGAGACTCGTAATGACCGCCGTCTCACCCCCTTGCTCGACAAAGCGAAGCGCTGCTTCCACCTTGGGCCCCATGCTTCCGGCTGGGAAGTGCCCCTCTTTTTGGTATCTCCTCAGATCTGCGACAGATACCTCTCTGAGGGCGAGCTGGTCGGGGAGCCCGAACCTCACCATAACCGATTCAACGTCCGTAAGGATCAGAAGGATATCGGCTTCGATGTCCCTGGCGAGGCACTGTGCGGCCAGATCCTTGTCGATGACCCCCTCGACCCCTTCAATCTGCCCCTGCGCCGACTGGATGACCGGAATTCCTCCGCCGCCGCAGGCAATGACCACGACTCCCGAATCGATCAGGTTCCGTATTCCCTCCTTCTCGACGATCGCTTTCGGCTCGGGGGAGGCCACGACCCTTCTCCATCCCTTGCCTTTCTGCTCGACCCAATGCTCTCTTTTCGTTTTCATCCGCCCCTCGGCATACCCTTGGTCATAGAAAGGCCCGACGGGCTTGGTCGGATGCTGAAAAGCCTGGTCGTTTCCATCGACCAAAACCTGGGTAACCAGGCAGGCAACGGTTCGGCTCTTTCCAAGCCTGACGAGTTCTGATCCAAGCGAGCGCTGGATCATATAACCGATCAACCCCTGGCTTTCCGCCCCACAGACGTCCAATGGCATGGCCGGCACCTTGCTCTTCGCAACCTCATTCTGGATGAGGATGTTGCCTACCTGAGGCCCATTGCCGTGGGTTATCACAACCTGATACCATTGTGTAATCATTGAGGCGAGGCGCTTGCTGGTCTCTTGGACATTTCTCAATTGCTCCTCGATCGTCCCTTTCTCATTGCTTCTCAGTATGGCATTTCCCCCGAGGGCTACGACAATCCGCTTTTTCAGCATACGATTCATACGGTTTCCCCTGTCTTCTCCAAATCCCTAGCAGTTCAGTACGCAATATTTTAAGGCACTTAGCAACCACAAGCAACCCCGGGGGATTGCCCGTCTTTACTTTCTCGAACTGGGAGTTGGGCAGCCTATCTGCGAGATATCTCTAAGGGCAAGGGGTTTCCGAGTGAGGAGGTATTTGAGATCTCTGGCCTTGATTGGAAACTTCGATCTAATTCGATAGGCCCTGATCCTGCCGATTTGTGATGCAAATATGGTAGAATTTCATAGGTCCTGAAAAGCCGTTTCCGTCTTGTACTCGAGAACATAATCCTGTATAAGAACCCCTGTGGCAGGGACGACCGTGGCACGGCAGATTACCAAATTCAGAAAGCTATTTCTCGTGGGTGATCATGTATGCCCCTGGTGGCTCGCATATACATTTGACAACCCGATCCGCCAATTGTTTCAAAAGCCTGAAAAGATACTCTATCCCTATTTGCAAGAAGGGATGACGGCCATCGATATTGGATGCGGTATGGGTTTTTTCTCCATCGGCATGGCGAGGCTCGTGGGGGAAAATGGCTTGGTCATATCAGTCGATCTTCAACAGAAGATGCTAGACGTGCTGAGAAAGCGGGCCAAACGAGCAGGCCTAGCGGATCGGATTCGCCTGCATCGCTGTGAGCCGGACAGTATAGGAATTAACCAAAAGAGTGATTTCGCTTTAACGTTTTGGATGGTGCATGAGGTACAAAATGCGAAACAGTTCTTAAAAGAAGTGCATTTAGTTCTCAAGTCAACGGGCAGATTTCTTTTGGTTGAACCGAAACTCCATACCTCCCTTTCTCGGTTTGAAGAGATCATGACGTCTTCCCTTCAGGCGGGGTTTAGGATCGTGGATACCCCCCGGATCCGATTCAGCCGAACAGCCCTCTTTGAAAAGTCATAATCCTGAATGAAGAAGCTCGAACTTCAGCGATGTTCTCTGTTTGCAGGGGGCAATCCGAGGCGAATTCAATACTGGCAACTGAAACAGGAGGTTCCTCTCCGCCTTCAGATCCGTTGATTTCCGATGCAAATAAACGGGATTTGCGGAGACAACTAATGGCGGGTTTCATCTTGCATTTAACACCTTGGCTAGGAAGAAGGAAGCCAAAACCTTCATCGGAACTTGTCATCTTGTCCCCCTTGGTATACATTGCAATTCGGTGATTCTTAATAAGTAAGCACCTTGAAACACTTCTTCACTCGCTCTCGAATCCCCAGAGGGGTGACTCCATGACCAATGAGAGCTATGAACGAAAGCTCACCGCGATCCTTAGTGCGGATGTCAAAGGTTACAGTCGCCTCATGGGTGAAGACGAGGAAGCGACCGTCCGCACCTTAACCGCCTACCG
>JABAOF010017914.1_pt2 | contig 11630 bp, 11 predicted proteins | sample 7062171 | NCBI WGS metagenome assembly JABAOF01 (sample SAMN14538628, study PRJNA623070) | marine sediment metagenome | biome: marine biome [ENVO:00000428]; feature: marine pelagic biome [ENVO:01000023]; material: deep marine sediment [ENVO:00002113] | place: India: Gulf of Khambhat ... | reverse complement strand
TATTATTTGAAGTTGCATTAATAATTTAAGGAGAAATGTTTTGGATCATTTCCTTAGTCGAGGAATGAAATAAACTATAATCGCTAATATGGCTATAGCAATGGACATCAACCATATCCATTCTGACCTTAAGAACATGTTTAGAATAAGTAGTGCTACTGCGAACCATGCTAGAATAGATGCAACTGTTCTAATTTGCAATTCTGTAACCCGTATTCAAATAGGCTAGTCATCGTATATCTTCTATGCTTTCCAGAAGTCTATTGGTTTGTTTTGGTTCTGCTATAACTTTTCCACATTTCTCACATTTAACGTTCTCATAGACATGGAAGGTCTTAGTTACTGGAACAAGATTTACATGACCACATTGACACTTGATTTTAACAAACTGTAACTTCTTCATATCCTATTATTCCATTTCAAGTTGCATTAATAATTTAAGGATAGGATTTTTCCGATATTAATAAATAGTACAATTCTCAGTTATATTATTGGGTAAACAAATGGAAGTTGAAGAATCTGAGGTTGTCAAAGATATCTTGCAAGACTTAGCAGAGAGCACAAAAGGCAGCTATATCACCACGTTGAATCGGTTTGTAAGGGAATTTGTTAAAGACAAGACAATTGATGAATTGGTGAAAGAAGCAAAAACGGATGTGAAGAAAACCCAGCAACGAATCGATGGTTTTTTCAAATGGCTTCAGATTGAAAAAGGCTTGAAAGAGAGTTCAGCTTACATAATCGCCTACGGTTATCTACGAGGTTTTTTCGTTAATCTTGATGTAGCTTTCAAAAAGAAATGGAAGAAAAGCATTCCCAAGGTTAAGCGTGTTCTATTGGTATGGGAATCGTCGATGTTACCATATCTATGTTTTATATCTTTGTACTTCCAGTAGATTGTTCCAAAAGATTAAAATGATGATTATAGCTAATTGTTTAACTGTGTTGAGTTCATTTTCTTTTGGACCATGAAACGTACGTAATTGGGGAAGGAGAAAGAAAATAATTGAAGAAGATACTGATCTCTGGAATAATGCTGACACTGCTTCTCGTAAGCACGTTAACACTGACGTTTAACATTCAACAGGTTAGAGCAAGTGGAACCATTTACATTAAGGCTGATGGAAGCGTTGACCCTGATACAGCACCTATCTCAAGCGTTGACAATGTCACCTACACCTTCACTGACAACATTTATGATTCAATTGTTGTGGAGAGAGATAACATTGTGGTTGATGGGGCAGGCTACACCCTTCAAGGAACAGGAGCTACTAATTCCAAAGGAATATATCTTTCAGGAAGAAGCAACGTAACAATTAAGAAAATGGAAATCAAAACATACGATTACGGTATCTTTCTAGACGGTTCTTTTAACAACACTATTTCTGGAAACAACATAACAAACAACTGGATTGGCATCAGGCTTACTAAATCTACTTCCAACAGCATTTCTGGAAACATCATAACCCAGAGTTTCCAGTATGGCATCTGGATACATGCTTATTCTTCTGACAACAAAATTTCGGCAAACATCATAACAGCAACCGACAGGCATGGCATCGGAGTTACTAATTCTTTTAATAACAGCATTTCTGGAAACAACATAACAGCAAACAACATAGACGGCATCTTTATATATTATTCTTCTAACAACGGCATTTCTGAAAACATCATAACAGCAAACAACGAGAATGGCATCGAAATCGATTACAAGTCATACAACAATACGGTTTCTGAAAACATCATAACAGCAAACAACTGGAATGGCATTCTTCTGAAATACTATAGCAGCCATAACATGATTTCTTCCAATACCATTCTGAACAATAGAAACGGAATAAGAATAGAAGACAATTCAAACCACAACCACATGCTGAACAACTACATAGCAGACTGTGAGTGGGATGGTATAGATTTGATGGGCTCTCAAAACAACAGCGTCATTGGCAATACTCTGAACAAATGCTTTACAGGCATATACATGGGTCATAAAAACGACAATATGAATGTCATCTATCACAACAACTTCCTAGACAATACATATCAAGTCACTTGCTATTCTACACCCAACATGTGGGATGATGATTATCCTTCGGGTGGTAACTATTGGAGTGATTATTCTGGAACCGACCTATACAGTGGTCCTTACCAGAACGAGACAGGCAGTGATGGGATAGGAGACACAGCATATATTATTGATGAAAGCAATCAGGACAATTATCCATTCATGGAGCCTTGGAGTGCCCCAGCGGAAAGAAAAGTTGGAGTTAAGGTTGGCGACTGGACGTTATATCAGGTAAATTATACCTACAGCACCAACGACCCAGAGCCACCCTTACCACGACCACCTTCTGAAGTCTTTGAAATAGAACAATTCAGATTTTTTGTTCAACATGTTCATGAAACAAATGTAACTTTTCGATTTACGACTTACTACAAAGATGGCATCGAAGAAACTATAGAAAGATTCATTGATGTAAATACTGGTGAAGGCATTCCAGTGTTTCTTATCGGAGCAAATCTTACTGCAGACGATATTATATATCCTGACCACTGGAGTGAAATCAGAATCAATGAAACAATTCCCCGCAGGTATTTGGATGTAATCAGAGAAACGAACCATTATTGTATAGAGGCGTCTGTACACCATGATTCCTACGAAGAGAACAGCTCCATCCACATCTATTGGGATAGAGCAACTGGGTTCTTAACCGAGTCTATGTTTGAGACCATTGTTATGGACAAAACGAGAAATTATACAACATATTACTTATCGTCACTTCAAATCATTGCTACCAATCTTTGGAGCCCTAAACCACCAAGCCCAGTGGAAGCAACACAAGAATTGATTGAAACCATTGAAACTTGGAATTTGCCTAAGGGAACTGAAAACAGTCTAAAAGCTAAGTTGAAAGTAGCTATTCACATGTTAGATATGGGAAAAGAGGATGGAGCAATACGAAAACTAACTGCCTTCATTAATAGAGTTGAGATGCTAAGAGAGAAAACATTAACGAATGAACAAGCAGACTATCTAGCAACAGAAGCACAAAGAATCAAAAATTATCTGTTCCTCGGTTCATATCTCCTTTTGACTTTAGATGCATACATCCTTCATTCGTTCACATTCTCTGAAAGCTCGGTTGTAGTTTTCGGACTTTTTGCCAAATTTAAGAGTAGGCGTTTGATGCACATATAAGCTAGTTTTATGCATGATGTCTTTATCGGACACATCATCCATGGAATATTTCTCCTTAAATCCAAGGTTTTTTCTCAATGCATGCATGCGTTTATGAATCAGTGAAAAAGGGAGAAAGAAAATGAGCAAGACTTTTATTTCCCTTAATATTATAAAAATGAGAGAAATTGAAGAGAGATGAGAAAGGAGGTTATAGACCATTGAGAAAGATACCCATGATAGCCACCTTCGCAATCTTAGCGATGTTTCTGGCAATAGGCACAGTTTCAGCGGGGAGCGAAAACGCATCAGAGTTTGCGCAGGGACGCCCTTGGCAACTCGGCTATTGCGGTTGCCCTCTGTGTCAGACCGATGATGATCCCCTTACGCCAGGGAATCAGGCTTTGTTCGATCCTCTTTGTGACCCACCAGGACAAGGTTTCGTGGAAGGATTTCCCAAGAGCGTAAATCATGGTTGGTGCCTAGGCTACCTGCATTTGGGACACAACCCACACGGGTTGCCTGCGCCAAACTGGTGATAAAAGCGCGCACTTCCGGGCAGTTACAGCCGGCCAGTGAGTGTTGGAAAGAACGCGGGCAAGCACAAACATCCGGACGAAGGAACGCGCGCACCCACCCACGCTTTTTTAAAGAAATAGAAATTCTATCCAACCAACCCCCCTTGCCCTCGCCAGAGGGCGACATATCCTGATTAGCTCATTTTGTGTATGTGCATAGAATCTTCTACTTTTTAAGAAATCCTCTTCTTTTACAGTCCCCAGATTATCATAATAAAGACGTGCTTCTGCGGGGATAATTATGAAAAGGTAACCTCGGAGAATAGTCTCATATACGGTTCTTTGAACATTCACACTGGGCGAGGAAAAAGCCATAGCGCTAATGACGTATGAAGCTTGCAAATAGATTGTGTTTCTCCTGAAATAGGCTAAGACAAATGTTTTTTGAGCTGTAAGAACCTTACCTCTTTCTTTTGCCAATTTCATTATTTCATCTTCTATCAGCCACATAGTCCTGAGTGTAGTCTCGCACTTTCCAGTCAATTCGTTGAAAGTCTCTACTGTCTTTTTCACTCTTTCAAACAGAAATTTCCAATCTTCTGACAACAAGCATACCCTATTCATTTACATGTGTCGATTTCCTACAAAGGAATTTGAGAGAATACAACATCATAACTGTAACAAAGTGTTATGCATGTTTAATGTATTTTTAAAGGGCGCGAGGGCGAAGGAAGGCGAAGGAAGAGAGGAGGGTGAGAGGGAGAGAGAAAGAAAGAAGAAGAAAAAGGTTAAAATTTAACCCCACACACACGTGAAGAAAATATACCGGGAGGTAAAGGCCAAAGGACGCGCACAAGTCTGCCTTCTAGACTTAAAAGGCAGCACAGAAAACAAGTAGTAATCAACTACTCACTGTGCGCAGGCAAAAAAAGGAGAATTTGAGGGTATTTTTGGACTACTTCTTTATGACGTATACGATGATTACCCCTACAACTAGACCGCCAATTATTCCGCCGACCAAGTATACGTAGTTTGTTGATTCGATGCTAGATACTCTTCCTTCCAAGTCTGTCACTTGCTCTTCCAAGTTGGTCACTTGTCCTTCCAAGGTTGATATAGTACCTTGCTGATCGCTGACTTCACCTTCAAGGACATTTGCGTATAGAGGTGCGAAACTGACATCGTCAGGGTTGCCTGTGTGCAAGGCCCTTTTGAATTCAACTGTCCAAACGCCATTCGAGTATACTCCAACAGCCTCAACATCGGCTCTGCTTCCAGTTCCTTCCTTCACTACATAACCTGGAATTGTGTCACCATCCGTCCAAGTTGCGTTAGGATCAAAGTCTATGGTGTTTCCTTGGATTAGAAAGTCGGCGTTTGCTCCTGGATCCGAGGGATCCATATATTTTGGTAGACTTCCTTCTTTGTTATCACTGGTGAACCCTCCACCCAAGTCGGGTAAGCGAGTCCTCAGTTCGATCCCGCCTTCGTAAATTATTTCTGTAGCTTCTGTGAGATCTACCCAATACTTGTCTTCTGCATTATTCACTGGGTGTGTTCGTGCCGCCTTCCAATGCCAGACGTCGATTGTGGTTCCCTCCTCATTGGTTCCCATCTGTGTCGAATTTTCCCAAGCAGGCACTCCAACATGGCAATAAATGGCGCAGCCGTTTTCAAAGTCTGGCGCATTTATGTTCCACAAGAAGTAGACTCTGTCCTCGTTTCCTGACTGACTCCATGTATCACTAGTAGCATTGTACGTCCACATCTTCTTGTGGATGCTCTCCGTCCCTGTTGGGTCCGTCCATGTCACAAGGAAATAGATGTTTTCGCTGTCATAGGCAGCTTTGACTGTTGCCTGTGAGGGACCGCCTCCAGCACCAGCTGCGGATAACGCAACTGTTGAGGCTGAACCCCATGCAGCGTCACCATCTTGACCGTCGATTGTTGGAGTCCCGTTTTTTGCGACGATCAATGTTGCGCTTGGGGTGCCTGTTTCAAATTTGAGGGTTAGAAGAGAGGCTCCATTCTTGTCTGCATCGTCATCGTCTGAGATTCCTAAAGAAAACGTCATACTTGAAGGAGTTTGTTCAGCCCAAGTTGTTCTGGCCAGTAATGCTCCAGCAAAAGCTAGTCCCAGTATCAATAGTCCAAATGCAAGTAGGAATTTTGACCGATCTCGTATAGCTTTACCTCGAAATTCTTTGTACACGTTCTTTAACTCCATTCTATCTCTGAAGACCGTAGCTATCTTGTTATAGGGTATAAAAAGTTTCCCCTATATTAGTGATATTTATCAAAGAAAACATACTCAAATTGAGCTGTTATTTCCTAGTTTTGGATTCAGTGAATGCACGCCTGCAGTTCTCATGAGTTGATAAGAAAAGTTACTGCGTGATGAAATCCCAGATCAATCGAATTAATGAATGCATGCATGCAAGACGTTAAGCATAAATTCTGGATTTTTCTTAGTAATGTCATAGTCATTGGTGATCTTGTTGAAAATTACCAGTACCTTATCAATTATATGTGGTGTAATCATCTGTGGGTTGTTGGTAGCGCTCATATTCGGGTCCTGTTCACTCTTCTTGCTTGTTCTTAATGCAGAAAAAAATGGGGTTGATCTAAATTTGCTGGGTCATACTCTTTATTATATCGAAGAAAACATGCTTCTTCTTCTATTTGCTACAGCTTTGCTGGGCATGTTGACGTCTTTCTTTTCAATCTATGTGCTGGAAAAACCAGTGAGCGAGGACGACAGGTCTAAGTCATTCTTAGCTTTTTTTCCGATGATTTCAATTCTTCTGCTCTTATTGCAAGTCAGTCCCTATAGTAATATTTCAACAAGCGGGGCGCTCGTCAACTATGACCCACAGTGGGCTGTGATGTCAATATCTCTAGCCAAGACCTTTGCGATTGGTCAGATTGCACTTTGGGCTTTTTTCCTTGGGATGTTTGTTTTTTCTTACACAAAAGTTCTTAGACGTGCAGAGTCGATATCCTCTTGATTGGATTTTCTCTATGCATGCAGTTAGTTTATTACAAGTGTTTTTAGATAGCTTTTTTACAGGTCTGTTTGTGTGTCTTTGTGTATTTACATCTATGTGATGTAGGGGGGGTTATGTGTGTATTTTTTTATGAATTGAGAGAGGGGGAGGGGGGAGAAGAAGAAGAAGAAAAAGATTAAAATTTAACGCACACACAAAAAAAAGCACTTCGTGCTTAGCTGAAGCCTGAGCTGATTGTAGAGAGCAGGCTTCAGCGTAGAGTGGCACACTGCGGTGTGCAGTTCTACTGCATTTGCACCTCAGAAAAAAAAGACAGTCAAAGGTGCAAATGGTAGGATTGAGTTGGCTGTCAGTAGGGCATATCAAGTAGAAATTCAAAGGGGTTTTCTAAAGTATATCCCTTTTAGAAAAAGGATATACTCTACGAAATGTTGAGTAGTGTTTACTTCATCTTGGTTGATATTCGTATACAATGCTTTGCTACTTACTCGATAGACATGTGGATTGCTGAAATGTAAGTCAAAGCCAGTTACTTGGCATCCTCTGGAAAGAGTTTCTTTCCTTTTTCTGTGTATTCGATAACACCTAGTTGTTTGTAGAAATCCAAGTCGTTACCGATTCCTTCTCTCTCTACCATCTTGCCATCAACTATTCGAATTATCCAAATGGACGGGTAGGTAATCTTCTTTCCAGTTGGAGCAATACCCTCAAACTCGCCCGTGTGTGTCATCGTCTCTGTAACATAAACACACACCTTGTCCCCTTCAGCGACAATATCTTCAATAGTAATATGGAAATCTGGAAAGCCCTTGAATAATTCAGTCAAAAATTCTTTGAAACTTTCCAGACTCCGTACTTGAAGGAAATTGTCAACAAAGTCGGGTGCTATTACCTCGTCTAACATGGCTAGGTTTCGCTTGTTAGCTGCTTCAATCCCCTTACGAATAATAGCCTTATTCTCTTCTAATGACATAGAACATCATCCCTCCTTTACTATCAATCCCAATTATCTCTTTTTGACATTTAATAGTTATCACCTAAGTGTGTGTGCTTAAAAATTTAAGGAAAAATGTTCTAAATACATGTTAACTCATGACAGCATGTATCTGGGAGTTCACCGACGCTTGAGCCAAATTTTTCCACTTCTTATCCCTCTTAGTATTTCATACATTTTTTTCTCGACAATCCGTATTGTGACAAGCGAGATGACTAATAGCGGTAAAAAAACTAAAGTAGCCAACACCGTATCTGCAAAACTGTTAGTTCGTAGAAATACTATCAATGGACCAATTGCAAATACAAAGCTAACCATCTCTAACAAAAACTTGAAAAAATCTCTCCAACTTAGAAATATCTGGTCCATAGTCAATTTTCTTTCCCCTCATTATCCTAAGGACATAACGTTCGAATTAACGGTTTCCCTTTTTTCTGTTACGTATATCTAACTCTGATGTTTCTTTCCAAATTCTATTAGTTCTTTCATTTCTTGCTCGAATTTATTAATATAGGATTTTTCCTATCATTAATAATTTAAGGAGAAACGTTCTATAGAGACTGCTCCAAAATTTCTGGTTCACTTGCTCCACATCTCGGACAAGATGTAGGTACAGGATAGATAACAACAAGCTCATATACATATCCACATTTCTTACATCTACATTTCAACCTCATGTTTTGTCCTCTTACTTCCAACAGCATAAGCCTTTAGTGTCTATTTCATCTTGCTTGAAATTCTGTTTTTCAGTAATATGCCTCAACAATTATTTCCCAATCTAATCTAGCGCCAACAAGCCATAAAGAGAACTCACCTGAGCCTGTGATGTATTCAGTTCCCCATTCAGCGGTAAGCCACTCCACACCGTGTCCTATAGACCCCCTAAAATCTGTCAATGTCAGCCTTCGTAACACAAAACCATCACGCTTTGATGAACCAAGCACGAACAATCGAAACTCTACATCTTCAGGCGGGGGTTCTTTGCACTCAACAGACCAGTATATTCGCCATTGGTCACTCGAGATACGGAAACTGTCTGTTGTCTCGCGTTCTAACTCTTGAAAGGTTCCCGAAAATTTTGCTACCTCATGCCAAGTTCTAGGTATAATGTTTGGTGCAAAGTAAACAAAAGCTAGGGTAGTAACCAGGGACAGAATCCAAGCTACACCGATTATTGGGATTACCTTCTTAATGGTTAAAGTTGATTCACTCATTTTATCACCTTCTACTCTCCTCTATCATTTCAAGTGCAATTAATAATTTAAGGAAGAGATTTTTCTCATAATTAATAAAACGAAGTTGAGTAGTGTTTACTTCATCTTGCTTGATAATCGTATTCTCTCTGAACTCGCCTTGCTCTTTTTCTGTATAAGAACACCAAAACGGCAATTATTATCACAACGATAGCTATTGTAATGATCGTCTGTACGATAGGAACCAATGTGTAGTGCATAGTTACAAGCCCAAACAAGGGTAGATGCCAACCGACAAAGACGTTGGAATTGTTACGTGTCTCTATGCTTTCGGCATAACAATCAATGAGTATGATGTTTGTGTTCTTCTGAGCAATGAGCTCAGCTATTGAACTACGTGTAAACTGAACAGAAGAACTGGCAAGAAAGTTAGCACGCCACGTTACTGTTGAATCCTCAACATAAAGTATGGGCATACCTTTCATCGCGTTAATATACTCGACGGTAGAACATATGATATCCACAGTTGCATTGTCTGCGTGTGCGCTCCCGCTTCTCCTGCCCTCCATTCGCACTTGTTTCACAACCGAATTCCTTATGGAAACCGTAGAGTTGTCCGAAACAAAGATGCTCTCTATAGTTGAGTTTTCTATCTCAGCTGTAGAAGTGTCATAGGTTATTACCCCATTGAGGCTTGCAGTGTCTGCGCCATAAAAAATCATTTGCGTGGTTGTATTATTCACATTAATCACGGAGCTATTATACGCCACTATCTCCCATCGTTTTTCCAATGCTGAGTGAGTTATGTTTACCTCAGCATCATTATAGACATGTAACTTGCATCGAAAGCTTGTTTGAGACTTAGAGATCATCGTGGTGTTGGTTACGATTAGATTAGCTTGATCTTTCAATACAATACTGTCACGATATATTGGCATCGCGGTGAACTTTGAATTCTGAATAATTAATGTTGAAGTGTCTTGCACAGTAATTTTACCGATCATGTAAAATTCTGAATCTTGGATAGTAAACGTCTTGTTGCCATTAACTAATAGCTCCCCTTCATATGTCACATTCTGATATTGGTTGGCGACACTGGTCGAGAAAACCACAACTTCAAGCTTCGCATCATGAACTACTACATTGGCAGTAACGGATTGGCAAGATCCAAAATTTGTGCCTGCAAACACAACCAGAAGTATAAAGGTTACAACAACCCTTTGCGAGTGCATCTTTTTCAACACATCTTTTTCCTTTCTTGATAACTATTATTTCATTTTAGGTTGCATTAATAATTTAAGGAAAAATGTGTATGCAACCTATTAGAATCCATTAGTAGATGTAAGGTATTAAACTCTTCGTACTTCTTTGGTATTCTTTGTAATCCTCACCAAATGCCTCAATAAGCATTTTTTCTTCGATTCTTATGCGATAGAGGAGGAAAATTGTCCCCACCGCTATGAATAATACCCCATAAATACTTGAAAAAATTAGGACAAAACCAAAATTCCTTAATGTTTCCCCTAAGTATAGTGGATGTCTAACGTGTTTGTAAAGTCCATCTTTGACCAACTGATGACTTTCTACAATTTGAAGTCTTGATGTCGAAGCAAGACTGCTAAACCCCGCTTTCTTCTTGAGTTCCAACCGTGCCTTCATACGCAAATATCCCCCGAATAACAGCAAACATAAACCAACAAGAGCAAAAACTTGAACAGTTAGGTTTTGCAGAAAAATAAAATCAAGTATCGCTACAACAAAACCCGTACTCGAAATTACGAGAAAAAGAACTGACGTCCAATCTTCCTTGAACGATTTTTTCATTTTCAACATCTTGTTTTCCTCAAATACTAATGTTAGTACGTCCATTAATTCCTTTTGAATTATTGAAAAGTGGAAATGCATACATATTGCATCTTAGCACTAAAGTCAGATCATGTCTTGAAACAGATCGTGTCAGTACTAATTAAGATGTTTTACTTTTTCTCGATCTCTAAGACGATGCCTTTCGGGTCAGAGCAATGAACCCTTATCTTAGTTTTTGTTTCTTCCCAAGAGAATTCACCATCACATGAGAGAACCATAACGTAGGGAAGTATTGAGGCGAAGGCATCAATGCACATTCCTTGAGGCGTCAGTGGATCGTCGTAGTCTATTTCAAAGATGTCTCCTATCTTATGGTATCCACCTTGACATTTACCTCCAACAACCCTTACCAAGATTTTACTTATGACTCACACCTCCTTTCTCCTTCTTAGATCATTATTTTTTCAAGTTGCATTAATAATTTAAGGATAAATGTCCCATACAGTCACATATGCCAAGAAGAAAGAAGGCTTCAAAAAAGGGAATAGATCCAAACCTTGGTTTAAATCCTTGTTTTATTGCATGTGCCGCGCGCTATGAAGGAACGCACATTTTTCAGCCATTAAATGGTTACCGTGAATTATTTTGGCGCTGAACGACAACTATTACCTGAGATTTTTCTTCATTCTTTGATTCAAAAGTCTTATATGAGTGCAAAAATTAACAACCCCTTATGGATGAAAAAGATGAATTGATTTTGCAGGTGCTAGAGAGGAACGCGAAACTTTCTAGCAGAGCCGTGGCTGCAAGAGTGGGATTGCCAATTTCAACTGTGCATAGAAGAATAAGGAAGTTGGAGCAAGACGGCGTGATCAAAGGTTATAGGGCGTTAATAAACTATGAAAAAACGAAAAGACCGATAGGTGCCTATCT
>JABAOF010014149.1_pt5 | contig 11633 bp, 10 predicted proteins | sample 7062171 | NCBI WGS metagenome assembly JABAOF01 (sample SAMN14538628, study PRJNA623070) | marine sediment metagenome | biome: marine biome [ENVO:00000428]; feature: marine pelagic biome [ENVO:01000023]; material: deep marine sediment [ENVO:00002113] | place: India: Gulf of Khambhat ... | reverse complement strand
CCGATGGAGGTGCAGGTATTTCGCTTGAGCGATGACGTTGCTATTGTGGCCCTACCGGGCGAGGTGTTCGTAGAACTTGGCATGGCAATTAAAAAGGCATCACCCTTTGCAACAACACTTGTCATTGAGCTGGCCAACAATAGTCCCGCTTATATTCCGACGCGAGAGGCCTTTTTTGACGGTGACTATGAAGTGGTCAACTCGCGCGTCAAGCCCGGAGGTGGAGAAAAGTTAGTTGATACCGCGCTTCGTCTATTGCGAGAATTAACAGATAAGGAGCAGAAAGAATTATGAGAACATCACATAACATTACCCGTCGGGGTTTCATTAAAGGAGTTACCGGCTTATGGTTCTCTACCAGAACACTGGCTGCAAAACAGCATGAACCGGTTTCGGTGCAAGCAAAGCCCTGGGTCATTGCCTGCCGCGATAGCCTTTTGAAGCCAACAAAAAAGCCCGATAGCTGGTCAGCTATGAAGGAGCTTGGTGTTAGTGGTGTGGAAGTGGAAGTCAATCCTGCTCTTGCCTGTCCTGTCCTATATCACCCCAAGAAGAAGTACAGCTTGGCTTCCGCCTCAGATATCCAGGTCCTTAAAGAAAACCTTAGTAAAAACGGACTTGTCATCACTGCGTTTCTAATGCACAACCGCTTCGATGAACGGCTGGAAGAGGAGCTTGAGTGGACAAGGAAATTGGTTAATGCATCTCAGAAGCTGGACGTAAAGGTCATTCGGATCGACGTAGTCCCCCGCCGAACGCGGCGTGAAGAATTTTTGCCGTTTGCCATCAGGCTTTGCAAACAACTTTGTGACATTGTTGAGGGAACATCCGTTCGTTATGGAATCGAAAACCACGGCAGCATTACTAACGACCCTGAGTTTTTGCAGAAACTGTTCGAGGGCGTCGGTTCCCCACATCTTGGTCTGACGCTCGATACGGCTAACTTCTACTGGTATGGACATCCGCTGAACGAGCTTTATAAGATATTTGAGAGATTTGCCTCAAGGGCTTTTCATACTCATTGCAAGAGCATACGATATCCTCTGGACAAGAAGAATACACAACGTCCGATGGGCTGGGAATACAACAAATACTCCTCTCCTATATATGAGGGTGACATCGACTTTAAGAAAGTAGTGAAGATTCTACGCACGGTCAACTACCGGGGTGATCTTTGCCTTGAAAACGAAACACTCGGAAAATATCCCGAGACCCGGCACGCTGATATTCTCAAGAAAGAAATCGCACTGCTAAGGAATCTCAACAGATAAATCTCACTGAGGCCGATTTTCGACCGCAGCACCTCAAACATAGGCGCTCAGGACAACATTCGTGGGGGCTGTCGGCATAAACCGGGCTGAGCGAGAAATCGCCACGTGCGACTCGTTCCTCTTCCCTGCGGAATAAAGACAAACAGTCGTCGGCCATCTCCTGTAGGATCAGCGTTTCGGCTTCTCTGATAGGACGATAGGTGCGTCCGGCTTCGATTGTTTTGTCGAGAAGGTCAAGAAACGAAGGAGGTATTCCCGCGACAACGGGCTTCTGCGAGAGAGTAAATCGCAACGCAAGGTCCACTTCATCCTGAGTCTCCGTTGCGCGATACCACCATTTACGAGTTCTTTCGACACCTTCCGGCCAGGGGCCTTTTGACATTGGCTTAATAGCTAAGACTGCCGCTCCTTGCTTGTTCGCAAGTTCAAGGACAGGCTTGCCAAATCCCATTTTGAAGAACTCGACGAAATTAATAGGGAACATGACCGTATCGAAGCGAAAGCCATTCATCGCCTCGAGAGCTCCTTTAGTAGTGTGAGCCGAGAAGCCAAGATGCCGGACTTTTCCTTCTTCTTCGGCTTCCAAAAAAGTTTCGATAGCACCACCCGGCCCTAAGGCCTGATTGACCTCTTCGGGCGTGCGAAGACAGTGCATTTGGTACAAGTCGAAATAATCAGTTTTCAGCCGTTTTAACGACCGTTCCAGTTCAAAACGAGCACCTTCTTTGTCCCTCATCTTTGTCTTACAGGCTAAGAAAATACGACTGCGGTCAATGGCAGCGGCCTCCAGTCCAATGCCCATCTTTTTCTCACAGTCACCGTCTCTACCATAGGCAGGTGCGACATCGTAGTAATTTACCCCTCGTTCGAAAGCATCAAGCAGTCCAGCATTGCAGCGGTCCTGGTCATAATGGCTAAGTGCCAGTCCAGGAAATCCGACAATTGATACCTTCTTGCCGGTCCGACCAAGGGGCCTTCGGGGTAACCCGGCAACCTTCTCATCCTGTCCTTTTAAGAGCGATTGTTCGCAGCCTATGATAGATTGGATGGTAAGACCCGTAGCAATACCGCTCACACTTTTCAGAAATGTTCTTCTTTTCATAATAATCACCTCACATTAGTAGGAAATAACTTTATAGTTCCAGCTACGAACTTCCAATTGCAGCAGGAAGGCAGCAAATTCCAACATTGAAACATTATCTTCTCTAAACGTCATTATGTAAAGAATCATTTGGTTTTGAATGTTGAGCACTATAAATCTTGGAAAGAAACTTTGGATTCATGGGTGAATTATGCTATCATTCCAGCGAAAAATTTGGTTCCGACACATCGAGACCACTGCAAAAAAAACTAAATAGGAAATGCCCGATTATTCAATAAGAGTCAATTTTGTATCGGAGAATTACCAGTGAAGTTAAAGCGCTACGAGAACAATCCCATCCTTAGCCCTAATCCAGCCAATCAGTGGGAGAACTTAGCTGTATTTAATCCCGCCGCCTGTTACGACGAAGACAAAAAGCAAGTGATATTATTGTACAGAGCCGCCGAGGCAGAACCCGAATATAAGTGTTATTTTGGTCTGGCGGTCAGCTCAGACGCGTATCATTTTAAACGTGTCTCAGACCAGCCGACTTTTAGTCCCAGCATAGATGGTTTCGATGCCAGCACGGTGCAGGACCCCAGAATGGTGAAAATAGGCGAATACTATTACATTACCTATGCATGTAGGTTCTTTCCATTCGGCCAGTTCTGGGAACCGGAAGAAAAACGCTATAAAGCTCCCAAATGCCCACCGGATTTTCCTCGGGTGATTAGAACGAACGCCACAAGCACGGGCTTGCTGCTGACGAAAGATTTTAAGAGCTATATTCGCGCCGGACGTCTCACTGACCCTGTGTTAGACGATAGAGACGTGGTACTGTTCCCCGAAAAAATAAACGGTAAATTTGTTATGATGCACAGGCCATTGGAATGGGTCGGAGAGGAATATAGAACGGAGTTCCCGGCTATCTGGATATCAATGTCTGACGACCTGCTTGGTTTTCGGCAAAGTAAGCTACTTGCCAGAACGAAGTACGATTGGGAGTGCGGCAAGATAGGTATCAACACGCCCCCAATCAAAACCAGGCACGGCTGGCTAACTATTTACCACGCGGTTGGAGCCGACAAATATTACCGTCTCGGAGCGCTATTGCTGGACCTAAAAGACCCGACACGCGTCCTGCATCGTACTACCGACTGGATTATGCAGCCGGAAAAAGATTACGAAATAGAAGGATACTACAAAGGCTGTGTTTTTCCCTGCGGCAAAGTCGTGATTGATGGAACGTTATTTGTGTATTACGGCGCAGGCGATAAATACGTCGCTTTGGCCACGTGTGGCCTTCAGGAACTTTTAGACTACCTGCTTTCCTGTCCGGCATAAAGAAAGGAAAAAGGAATGGAACTTCACTCTATTGATGTTTGCATAATCATCGGTTATCTCGTGGTTGTTGTTATTATGGGTTGGCTGTTGTCCAAGCGTGCTTCGAAAAATCTCGACGCCTATTTTCTTGGAGGCAAGTCTCTGCCCTGGTACGTCATAGGGACATCACACGGTGCGAGCGGATTCGATATTACCGGTACGATGTGGTTCGTGGCAATGCTTTTTACCTATGGCGTCAAGGCCGCCTTTATACCATGGATATGGCCGCTGTTCGACAGAGTGTTCCGTCAGGTGTATCTTGGGCCTTGGATTCGACGATCGAACGTACTGACGGGGGCCGAGTGGATGCGAACGCGCTTCGGAAAAGATTTAGGCGGGAACCTTTCACATATCAGCGTGGTGGTCTATGCGCTGGTGGCGACCATCGGCTTTTTGGGCTATGCCTTCCAGGGTATCGGCAAATTCGCCGAAGTTTTCTTCCCGTGGGACCTTGCGTGGGGTCCGTTTTCTTCTACGGATATGTATGCAATAGTTATCTTAGGTATAACGACGGCATATCTCCTTTTAGGGGGGTGGTACAGTGTTGTGCTGACCGACCTGGTTCAGTTTGGCCTGTTGACTGTTGCCTCGGTATTTATCGCAATTGTCGCCATTGACAAGGTAAGTCCGGAAGCACTTGCCAAGGTTGTGCCTGCGGGATGGAACAAGCTGTTGTTCGGGTGGAAGTTGAATCTGGACTGGAGCGGTTTGATAGACCAGCTCAACACCAAAATAAGTGAGGACGGGTTTTCGCTGTTTGGTGTTTTGATAATGATGATGTTGTTTAAGGGTTTACTTGTGAGTATGGCGGGTCCATCACCAGGTTATGGGATGCAGCACGTTCTGTCCACTCGCAACCCAAGAGAAGCGGCGATGGAGAACTGGTGGATGTCGATTGTACAGCTCGTGCCAAGGTTTTTAATGATTACCGGCATTGCGGTGTTAGGGCTGGTTTATTTTAGCCCACAAGTCAATCAGATGCTCGCGGCTGGGGAGAAATTTGATTTTGAAAAGATTTTACCCTATGTTATCAGAGACTTCGTTCCGGTTGGTCTTGTGGGTGTGCTGCTGGCCGGTCTGTTGGCCGCCTTTATGAGCACTTTTGATTCTACCGTTAATGCCGGAGCTGCTTACCTCGTCAATGATATATATAAGCGCTACCTCAATCCGAATGCGACAACAAAGAGATATATGTACTTCAGTTATTTCTGTTCGATCCTGCTGGTCGTGGTGGCGATTGTCGTCGGCATTCGCATCAAATCGATACACGACATTACTACTTGGATTGCTTTTGGCTTGTACGGTGGTTACGTTGCGCCAAACATACTAAAGTGGCACTGGTGGCGGTTCAACGGATACGGTTACTTCGCTGGCATGATAGCCGGTGTCGTGGCGGCGCTTGTTCCGCTTTTGATAGTGCCCGATATGAACAGGATATATATACTGCCGTTTAGTCTGTTTGTAAGCACCATTGCCTCGATAGTGGTTTGCCTTCGGACTCCACCGGAAAAGGATGATGTGCTGGAAAGCTTTTACCGCAACGTTCGGCCCTGGGGATTTTGGAAGCCAGTGCATGAGAACCTTGTCCACAAGAACCCGAATCTGCAAAAGAATACAAATTTTCGACGTGATGCGTTTAACGTTGGTGTCGGAATAATCTGGCAATTGAACCTTATGGTAATTCCAATATGTATCGTTATCAGGCAATATGATACGTTGTTGATTTCTATTGTGGTCCTCGTGACAACTTCAATCATTATGAAGTTTACCTGGTATGACAAACTTGGTCCGGGAGATATGTATGTGGCTGAAGAATAGATAAAGTCACGTTATCTAAGCATAAAAAGAAGTTATAACAAGAAAAAGGATAATCACAATGAAACGGTATATTAATCAACCTGCGTGGCTTTGTTTAATATCACTGTTCTTCACTTTCTTTAGTTCTCAGACTCTTTGTGAAGAAATCGGTAAAGGCAGCTTGTACGGTGTTGTAGAACTAACCTTTCGGGGTCCTTCGCAAGACCAGAGGGACGTTCCGGCCCGTGATATAGATTTTTGGGTTCGCTTCTGCCACGAAAGCGGTTCGCCCGAGTATAAGATTCAAGGCTTCTGGGACGGCGACGGTAGGGGAGGTATCAGTGGCAATATCTTCAAGGTTCGATTTTGTCCGACAAAAACCGGACGCTGGAATTTGGTGGAGGTCTATTCAAACAAACAAAGTCTGCACGGGCAAAAGCAGGGTGACTACCTGAATGCTGCTGCTTCGAGCCATCCCGGTTTCTGGATAGTCGATTCCAACAGCCCGGGGCGACGTTGGTATATGCGCTCAGACGGTTCACATCCTTATATTTTCGGTAACACACATTATTCGTTCCTATCCGGCTATCAGAAAGATAACAAACCCAGCGGAAATGACATAGCCGCAGACATAGCCGGCAATGAGAAATACTTTAAGAAGCTTCGATTTACTTTACATTGTGACCGTTATCCGAACCCGAAGGAAAAACCTTTTTTTGATGATAACGGTCGTCTGACCGACAGCGGGGACTACTCGCACCGCCCTAATCCTCGGTGGTTTGGACAGCGGGCGGACGTGGCTGTACGGACGGCCTGGAAACATGACCTGATTGCGGACCTGATTTTATGCGGCCCCGACACGCAGGAGTCACGCTCCATCCTACGAGCTAAACACAACGGCGGTGACCCGACACCCTGGCTCAAATACGTCGCCGCCCGTTATGGAAGTTTTCCCAATGTCTGGCTGTGTCTATGTAACGAATTCGAGATAAAGAAGCCCAAATATTCCGAAGAAGAAATCGCCCGATTTGGACGCATAATCAAACAATATCTGCCTTACCCTACTCCACTGAGCGTGCATTCTACACCTCGCACGCTCTGGTCGAGGAAGTTTGATGAACTTCCTGCCTGGAATGACCATCAGATTATACAGAAAAAGATACGCAATCTTTCTGACTCTGCTGATACAATCCAATACACCTGGCAAAATCCTGATGGCAAAAGACCACGTAACAAACCAACAATCAATGATGAGTTAAGCTATCAGGGCAAGGGTGATAAACATACCGAAAATGATACCATCGAGTCCCACCTCGGTGCCTTTCTTGGCGGCGGTTACGGGACGACCGGCGAAAAACCCGGCTCAAAATTGGGACAGTATTTCAGGGGACGTTTCAATCCCGCCGAGCACACTGCTGCGGACAATCTAAAATACCTACGTGAGATAATCGATACACATGTCACCTTTTGGAAAATGGCTCCCGAGACCGGTATCTTCTCAAACCTTCATCCCGACTTCCGTGGGCTTGCCTGGCTCGGCCACGAGTATGTGCTCGCCACTAACAAACCGCATAAAAATATCATTGCCAACCTGCCTTCCGGTAACTGGATGGTAAGACGCTACGATATAATTAACAGAAAGGCAGAAACGTTAAGCGAAACCGTTCACGGCAGCTACACTTTTGATGCTCCCAACAGCCGTGCGGTTCTATTTCATTTCAAAAAAATAAGTGAATGAAATTATGACAGGATTTGAAACTGTAATATAGTCCTCCCTCAACAGTAACAGTTAAATCATAAATACCTATAGGCAAAACAAGCAAATTTTCCGTTCAAGCGGATTATTTTGCTTTGTTCTTCATCCAAGGACAGGAAATATTCTGGGGGCACTCTTTGCAGCCGTGTTTGGTTGAAACCAGCGGTAGAATCACAAATGCTTCAATGGCAAACACAACAAGTAAAACCAAAAGAGTCCAGGAAAAGCTGCGTATGACAAAAGGCACACCGACTAATACCGGTATGAACCACAAAGGCACAATCACAGGTATGTGCTTCTTGAATTTTTCACTGAAGCATTCGATGGGTTTCTTTTTACGAAACCTTGCAGCTATGCGGCCATATCCACAAGGACAGGACCTTGTGTTCCAATACCCGCAGTAGGGACACACGAATATCATAATCCATAAGGCCCCCATCAGGCCGTACACCAGATAAACAGCCGCGGCTGTCGGTCCCCAGGCTGAGCCGCCAAGAGCTGCAGTGAAAATAACCGTTCCCAGCACAATCATAGCTAAGTAGGGAATATTATTAATAAGCTCCTGTGCTGGTGAGTATTCTCGCATAAGTGAGCCGTTTTGATTGTCTGGATTGTTGTTTGATATTTCTTTTTTCACTTATACCTTTTCTCCGGGAACGTTCGTAAAGGTTAACCTATCGGCAATTATATCATTCCTACCGGTTTGCGTAAGCGTGTTTTGCTTTGATATCAAAGACCATCAAAACGTCAGCGTGGCGGACATAGAGCCGGCCATCGACGATAACAAGGTGTGCCCAGCCGGGGCCGCTCATACCATCGCGCTTAGGAAGCTTAAAGGTGCTCTTAAGATTGTAACTTTGAGGATTGGCCTCGATGAGAGCTAACACATTGTCTTCGTAGCGAAAATACAAATGACCATCGGCATAAAGCACTGCTGCCGAGCCTCCACCCGGTTGACTTTCCTGCCACATTATCTTGCCGGTCTTCATTTCGATGCAGGTTGGCTTACCTTTTTCATGGTCATGGCCACCGTAAATATAATTGCCAATTCTGACAAAGCCGCCATGGTGGTTCTGGAAAGTGCGGTCGTCGAGGAAGTAAATCTCTTTTGCATCGACATTGTTGCCCTCAGCAGCCAGCTTAAGCAGTGCACTGCCGGTGCTATAGGAGGTGGAACAGAATATATAATCTCCATAAACGACGGGAGTGGGAATATTTGCGACTCTGTTTGCTATCTTGTTGTATCCCCAGAGAAATCTGCCATCTTTTGCATCGATGCCTATCAATCCTTTGTTGGTCAACTGAACATATTGTTGGATATCGCCGGTCTCTGTTTCAACTATAGACGAGTAGCCCGCCTCTTCCTTTCCTTTTGGTCCGATGTCAGGTATCGAAGATTTCCAGATAAGCTCTCCGGTCTTCTTATCGAGTGCGGCGATGACGGCGTTCCTACCGCCTGGTGTACATAATAATTTGTCACCATCCACAAGCGGCGATTCGCTATATTTCCAATTCGGATTATTCCCGCCAAAGTCAGCTTGTAAATTTTTACTCCATCGCACTTTGCCTGTATCGGCTTCTATACACACTACGTCACCACTGGTGCCAATTGCATAAATAAGACCCTCATCGACAGTCGGTGTGCAGCGCGGTCCATCGTTATGTGTCGGCCCGACTTTAGCTGCCCACAGCCGTTTGCGAGTGGACAGGTCGTAGGCAAGAACGCATTGCACGTTTTCGGAACCAAGGCGGACATCGCCCATTGTGTAGAGCCTGCCGTCAACAATCGTGANNTAGCCCGGTAAGCTCCCACAAAAGTTTCGGTCCTTCTTCGGGCCAGCTTCTGAGCAGACCGGTCTCAGTACATACTCCATCACGATTTGGCCCTCGCCACTGGGGCCAATCCGCCGACTTGGCAATATTAGAAAAGAAGGCTAAAACGGCGCATACACAGAAAACAAATAATAACGCCCGGATGTTATTTTTGAGTGCTTGCTGGGATTTCATAGAATTCCTCCGAAATGTGAGTGGCAGGGAAAGATTGAATTTATTTGTGATATTGGATTAAATTTAAATCACTAATTTTGTTATGTTTATTACTATAGCAGGAAAAATACGTCATTGATTCAAATCCTGTTTCAGTTTAATTTAGTAAACTACTTTGGCCTTATACCCGTAGTATTACGAAGAAAGTATAAAAATGTTTTGTACGAAATATTCTGAAAGATGTCAATATCTCAATTTTATATAAATTCTATGGCTATTTCCGAAATGCCAATGCTCCCGTTGGGCAGGCTTTTACGCATTGGTCGGCGGAATGCTTGAGAGCATCAGCTATTAAACGGCCAAAAGGTACCGCTACTCGGACATCAAAGCCACGGCCTACAAAGGTCAGCCCAAGTTTTTCGCCCGCTTTTTCAGCGGTTTGTATGCAAAGACCACAGTCTATACACTTGCCGGCTTCATAAATTACGTCTGGATGTTGAATCTGCTGAGTAAACAACCGTCGCTGGCCCTTATACTGCGTGGGTTTGGCTTCATAGTACTGGGCATATTGCTTCAATTTACAAGTATCAGCCTTTCGACAATCACAATGAAGGCAACGCGCCGCTTCTTTGCAGGCTTGCTGGTCGGTGAAACCACCTTCTTTTCCAGAAGGACTCGTCCGTTGTGCTTTGTCGGCACAGGCTAAGAATTTCTCAATCTCTCCATCCATTAGTTTGCCGATACGAGTATTGAATTCCTTAACCGGTCCAGTGACTGAGCAGCCCGATAAATACTGACTGATAGAAACAGCCGCCTCTTTCCCATCCGCTACCGCTCGTACTGTAAGCCTCCGTTTATGAACAGCATCTCCACCTGCGAATATGCCTTGAAGATTCGTCTGGTAAGTTTTGCCGTTTACTTTGATGCCATTTGATGTTTCTTCGAGGCCCATTGACTCGGCGTCACCTGGCTTTAGCTGACCGACAGCCACAAAGACAGCATCAAAGTCCTTTCGCAAATCCTCCATTAATAAATCAGTGCCTATTCGAGTTTGACCTTTAAATTTCATTCCGAGTTTTTCAATTAACGTGATTTCCTCATCGAGCACCTCAGTTGGAAGATGCTCTTTAGGAACTGCATAGCGCAGCATACCGCCGGGCTTTTCGTGGTCATCAAAAACGATACAACTAAATCCGGCCTGTTGGAGATAATATGCAGCAGCCAAACCGGCAGGGCCGGCCCCAACAATAGCTACGCGCTTGTCCTGCGAAGGTTCGCAGGGCGGTAAATATGGATTTGCAGACTGCAGGTCGAGGTCGGCAACGTGGCGTTTCAAAAGACAAATTGAAACCGCCTCGTCAAACACGGCCCGTCTGCAGCCTTTTTCACAAGGCTTCGGACAAATCCGTCCCAACACCGCAGGCAATGCAATATCTTTTTTAACGGTAGCAATTGCGTCGCGAAACTTACCGGCCGCAATCTGGCGTATCATCAACGGGATGTTCATACCAGCCGGGCAAATAACATGACAGGGCCCAAGGCAATCGCCCACATGGTCACTTAAAAGCAATTCCAAAGCTGCTTTTCTCGCTTGAAGGACCTGCTCAGAATTGCTTTGGACACGCATGCCATCTTTAACAATAGTTCCGCAGGCCGGTACAAGAGAACCCGAACCGTCGATTTTGACCACACACACCATACAACTGGTTGAAGGCTTATAGTCTTTCAGAAAACACATTGTTGGAATTTCGATTCCGAGCTTGCCAGCAGCATCGAGGATTGTAGCACCCTTATCAACTTCAACTCCACGATTATCTATGAACAGTTTAGGCATTATTTACTGAACCTCAACGGCATCCTCCGGACATATACTTTTACAAGTACCGCAACGGATACACTTTTCGGTGTCTATTTCGTGTTTCTCGTACGGCTTCATTTCAATAGCATCGACCGGGCAGTGCTGAGCGCACAAACTGCAACCGATACAATCGTCCGTCACTGAATACGTAATAAGCGCTTTACACTTTCCGGTAGGGCAGCGTTTTTCAAGGTGAGCTTCATACTCGTCGCGGAAATATTTGATAGTTGAAAGGACCGGATTCGGTGCTGTTTTGCCAAGTCCACACAGACTTGTATTTTGAACCATTTGGGCCAAGTGTTCCAGCTCATCGATGTCGGTTTTTTTGCCCTGTCCGTCACACAAGCGTTCGAGAATATCGAGCATGCGACGGGTGCCGATTCTACAGAAGGTGCATTTGCCGCAGGACTGATTCTGAGTAAAGTCCAGGAAATACCGCGCGATATCTACCATGCAGTCGGTTTCATCCAGTACCACCAAACCCCCGGAACCCATCATCGC